>Ga0209702_10000572_pt1 | contig 77388 bp, 74 predicted proteins | sample FRY01_FD_187210 | JGI IMG/M metagenome (GOLD analysis project Ga0209702, IMG submission 187210) | Freshwater microbial communities from Lake Fryxell liftoff mats and glacier meltwater in Antarctica - FRY-01 (SPAdes) (version 2) | ecosystem: Environmental > Aquatic > Freshwater > Ice > Glacier...
CTCCCGCGCGAAGTAAGCCGTCGCTTTTTTCAGGAACACGGTCTCAGCTTTCAGCTCCTGGTTTTCCCGCTCCAGTTCCTTCAACCGGACACGCTCCGACACCGTCAACTCGGTCTCGGTCCCGCCGGACCCGAGCAGATTCAGGCCTACTGCGACACCTAGGCGATCGGCGTGCACTCGTACCTCACCGAAAGCACAGCACTCAGCCAGTGAACTTCGGCGCGATCACGACTGCTGGCGCTGACGTCGGTGGCGCTGGCGCTGGCGGCGCGGTTGTGGTGTTCGAGACCGTACCGGCCGTCCCAACAACCGCTGCGGTACCGTCACCGGTTGACGTACCCGCAAAACCCCCGAGGACGCTCGTTATGAACGTCGAGCCCGGCGCGAGTGTGCCACTCAGTTTGATTCGCCCACCGCCACCGCCACCGCCACCTTCGGCGTACTGGCCTGGTGACGCATTTCCGCCCGTGCCGCCCTTCGCCGACAACGTCCCGGAGAGCGTGAGTGCACCGTTGAGGAGGATCCCACCTCCGGAGCCACCACCACCGGCGGCGTTGCCGTATTCTTCGGTCATGTCGCCATCGAGACCAGCGGCGCCGTCCACGATGATCGAGCCCGTCACGGTGATCTCACCGATAAGGGTGATCGAGGCGCCGCCCGCGCCGCCCGCCGAGCCGGCGAACGCACCGTACTCAACGCATTGGTTACCCCCAGATCCGCCCCCGGACCCTGCCGCGATATCTGCGCCGCTGTTAGTTCCGTATGTCGGACCACCCGCACCGACGGTGACATCCCAACTATCACTCAACGCGCTATCGCCGCCCGCTCCGCCATAACCTCCGCCACCACCGCCCGACGAGTGAACACACTCGCCGAATGCGCCGCCACCACCTGCACCCGGACCAGCCCCAGGATTACCCGGATCGCTAGCGTTGGGACTCGGCTGGCCACCAGCGGCACCCGCAGCAGTCCCGTCCAACGTTCCGGCGATCACGATGCGCGTTGCTGTGACCGACAACGGCACCCCGGGAGCCACTGTCACTGTGACCCCAGCAGGGATCGTGAAGGTCCCAACGTTCGTGAACGTCCCCGAAAGCACATCGCCGTTCGAGACAGTGATATCAGCCCCGCCTTTGTCTCCCCCGCTGATGGTGGCAGCATCCGCCGAGCCACCACCGACTGTCGTCATACCGGCAACCAGGACCAACACCGTTGTCGCTACCGCCACCCAACTCCGAATACGTTTCATGGAGGATTTTCACCATATTGGGACTGCTGCAGTTCCGAGGAGATCCTGGAACTGAATCGCCCCGGGTTTTGTGGTCTGGGATCTGGGGACGGAACCTTCGGGTTATGAGCCGTAGAACGGTCCTGTCACCCTGTGACGCCCTGTGTCACTTTGTGCCATCTACCAGCACTTTCCCGAACTCTTAGTGTCGATTGGTGACTGTGGATAGTACCGTTTGCCAACTGGTTCGTTAGAAGTGTCGCACTTTGTAGCTTGTCTCACTTCAACTGAGACACTATACTTTCTGAGACATGCAGATCAGCCGGATCTGCCTGAAACGGTGAGTTGTCTGTGCCAGACAAGAAGCGGATTTCTGAGACAGCGGCGCTCCGCCTGGCGGAGCAGTCCATCGCGCGCTCCATCACGTCGGGTTGGACGGCGAAGGTCGTCCAGACACCCGGTCGCTCGACCGGCGCGAGAAGCGTGTCGCTGCGCATCCGACCACCGGAGGGTAAAGGCATCGACTTCCGTGTTGTCACCAAGCGGTCACTGAACCCGATGGAGGCCGGTCATCTGCTCGACACCATGGGTCTGGAAACGACGGCGTCGCTACGCGGGCCGAAGTCGGTCGACCTCGCGATCATCGTCCCGTACCTCAGCGAGCGAACCCGTGAGGTGATCACCGGCCGCGGTGTCAGCTACCTCGACAGCACCGGCAACATTTGCCTTCGGTCCGACAAGCCGGCGCTCTACATCCTCACCAACGGTGCCAACAAGGACCCGTGGCCCGACGACCAGCCGCTCAAGTCGTTGCGCGGCCGTGGCGCCGGGCGAGCGTTGCGCGCCATCGTCGACTTCCGCCCGCCGTACGGGGTACGAGAACTTGCTGGCCGCACCAACGTCTCACCTGCCACGCTTGCAAGGGTGATCGATCTTCTCGCCCGCGACGCTCTGTTGACCCGTGATGCTCGCGGGCGTGTCAACGAGGTCGACTGGGACGCATGCCTGCGCCGCTGGAGCAAGAACTACGAGTTCGCGACCTCGAACCAGACGACTGCGTTCCTCGCACCACGCGGGCTCAACGATGTCACGTCGAAACTGGCCTCGGTCAAGTGGTGCTACGCGCTGACTGGCTCGCTCGCCGCTCAAGCCTTCGCCCCCATCGCGCCGGCGCGACTCGGCATGCTCTACGTCGAAGACATCGAAACAGCGGTGCGACAACTCGATCTCCGCGAAGTCGACAGCGGCGCCAACCTGCTCGTCGCCGAACCGTTCGACCCGGTCGTATTCGAGCGGACGACCAAACGCGACGGCCTCACTCTCGCCGCACCGACACAGATCGTCGCCGACCTCCTCACCGGTTCCGGCCGGATGCCCTCCGAAGGCGAAGAGCTACTCGCCTGGATGAAAGACAACGAACGTGTCTGGCGCACCTGACCCTCTCTACGTTCGGGCTCGTCGCACGTTGCTCGATGCCCTGGATGCCCTAGAACAGCACCTCGACGCTATCGTGCTCGTAGGCGCCTAAGCCGTTTACCTCCACACCGCCGACACGGATCTCGCCGTTGCCGAATACACCACCGACGCCGACCTCGCTGTTGCGCCCGGGGACCTTGCCGACTCGCCGCTGATCGGCGACGTCCTGACCGCACGCGGGTTCACACCGCGAATACACCCCGGCGGATGGTTGAGCCCTGATGGCATCTACCTCGATGTGATGGTGCCGGAGGCGCTCGCCGGCCCTGGCACGAGAGGCGCCCGACTCGGCACACACGGCAAACGTGCAGCGCGGCGGGCGAAGGGACTCGAAGCAACCCTGGTCGATCGCGAACGCCGCACCATCGTCGCTCTCGACCCAGCCGACACTCGAGCCCGAGAGATCTGGATCGCCGGCCCCGCAGCGCTCATCGTTGCCAAGCTCCACAAGATCGGCAAACGCGTCGGCGCACAAGATCGCGTCCGCTACAAGGACGCCCTCGACCTGTACCGGCTGTCCCAAGCGGTACCCACCGACCAACTCGCCGACGGTATGACGCGACTCCGCGCGCAACCCCTCTCCAACGACGTAACCGCCGAAGCGCTCGTCACCCTGCGGACCTTGTTCACAAGAGGAGACGCCGAGGGAGTCGAGATGACGGTGAGGGCAGCTGGCGACCCGGAGAATAGCGACGTCATGCGCGCCTCGATGGTCGCCCTCGCCACCGACCTCCTCGCCACCGCTGAGGGGTAGCGCCCGATAGCGTCGAGATGCTACGGAAGCACGGAGGTGTCAACGCTGCGAACATCGGCGGGCGTACACCTTGCACCAATTGTCGAGGACGTCGACTCGACCGCCCGTAGACGACTTGGTCGGGCAGTCTTCGAACGGAGTGATCATTGGTCCCCCTCGTGTGACGACGGCCGCCGGAGGGCGACCTTCGTACGCTTTATCTGCTCAATGCGTGGCGATGAGAAGCCCGATCAATGATGCCGGAAGGCCGAAGTCATAAATAATTACGAGTGAATTACCGGGCTTGAAGTTCTTTTCCCGAATCATCAAGACCACATGCTGCACCCCAGCGAGTACTAGGAAAACCGATGCCACCATCGTCATGATCAGCCAGGTGTCCCAACCACGTGACGAAGCGAGAATTCCGCCGATACCGAGACCCCAAGACGCGAAGCCGAGTTCGTATTGAAATCCATTGGTCTTCCAACCAATGGCTCCGGCGGTGGATTTCGCGAACACGGTGTGCATGAACCCACTCACGATGAACTGGAAGCCGGCAGGAAGCAACAGCATCCATCGCATTGCTTGTTCAGCAAACTGATCGCTTGTCGCTCCGCCGTTGGGGGACAACCCAAATGCCGCTAACCCCCACGCCAGTATGACCATAAACGGAAGAATCAAGACGCCCACGTCGCCATCATAGAGTGATTAAGCGCCCTGTGTTCCTTGGACTAATGCTGCCGAGCGGAAGTAGGTCGCGCATGGTTTCGGCGGAACGGGGGTCGGAATCGTCGAGGCGCTTCGCATCCCTCCTCCCAAACCCGACCTTCGGGCTATCGGGTGGGCTCACGATGTTTGGTGTCTAGTCGTTGAGATTCTAAAGAACCGATTTCCGCATGCGGCGCAGGGTACTAACTGCGTTGCGCACCGTAAATCATTTCACCGAGGGCGTCCATTGTGCGCTTCATCTGCTCAATGGGTGGCGATCAGAAGCCCGATCAATGATGCCGGAAGACCGAAGTCGCAGAACAACACGAGGGTGTTGCCAGGCTTGAAGTTCTTCTCACGGATTATCTGAACCACGTGCTGAACAGCGCAGAAAAGCAAGAACACGGAGGAAGCAACGGTCATAACCAGCCAGGTGTCCCATCCCCGAGTGGAGGCCAGAATTCCGCCGAGGCCCAGACCCCACGACGCGAAGCCGAGTTCATATTGAAATCCGTTGGAGGTCCAGCCGATCTCTTCAGCAGTCGACTTGGCGAAAACTGTCTGCATGAAGCCACCCAGAATGGCCAGCAACCCGGCCGGAAGAAACAGCATCCAGCGCATCGCATTTTCAGCAAAGTGATCGCTCGGCGATCCTCCGAACGGTGACAACCCAAACGCTGCCAACACCCACGCGAGGAGAACCGTGAAAGGAAGAATCAAGACGCCCATGTCGCCATCATAGCGTGATTAAGCGCCCTTGACTACCGCACAATCACAACGCGTTGAAAGCGCCATCACGGTACTGGCCCGCTACTCAATCGTTATCGAAATCGCACCTGCGATTGACGCCTCTCATTGCCCAATTAGGTAGCGGCCGGCGTTGTACTCTCGACCGAGCTGGTGAAAGTTTTTCCAGAATTGCCGCGACTCACCGGGGACGAATCTATGAAAAAACTGTCAGTAAAATTAGAAGAAGGAATATTAGGAGAACGCCGCTCGCTCGGCCTGATTCTGTTGTTGGGCTGGACAACAATCATGGCGCTTATTGCCATTACCAACCTCACTGATTTGTTTTATTCATTTGGCTGGCTCAGTTGGGCGTTTCGTTCCGGCAACGTTGAATATATAGGAGAGGCCACATCGAAGTACATCTCGGATGAGACTCTGAGTCAGTGGCTGCTCGGTGTCATAGTCGTAGGACAATTTCTAATCGTGGCTTTTCTTGGGCGAGCGGCATGGGCGTGGAAATTTAAGAAATCAAACGCAACTCGTTGTGCTCGCGCGGCCCTCGCCCTGCTCGCGGCCCAGTGGCTCGCGTTCTACATCGGCATTGAAATCTTCGTGTCTTACAGGGCCGGGGTATCAAACACCTGGGCGACTACTGAACTCGTCGCGACGCTCGCCACCATTTTCGTGATTGAATTAGTTGGCGATTCCGACTGATTTCGAGTCCCAAAATGAACGAATGAAAAAGTTCGAAGGAAAAAATCACTCCCCGCCATGCGACCGAGTGAACCGGTGACCGCGAGTTCCACGACCGGTTGCTGTCAGTTCGCGAGCGCGGCGTCGATCGCGGCCACGATCACCGGGTCATCCGGCGTCATCGAGGGAGCGAACCGTGCGAGGACATCGCCGTCCCGGTCGATGAGGAACTTCTCAAAGTTCCACAGGACGTCGGGATCCTCATTCGCAGTCAGTCCATGGCCACGAAGCATCTCGCGCATGGCGTCCGGGTCCCCCTCGGCGCGAGGAGCGCGGGAAGTCAACTCACTGTAGAGAGGATGTTGGTCCTCACCGACCACGCTGATCTTCGAGAACATCGGAAAGGTCACCGAGTAATTCGTTTCACAGAACTCGACGATCTCCTCCTCGGTGCCGGGCTCCTGCGCACCGAAATTGTTCGCCGGGAAACCGAGCACGGCGAAGCCCTGATCGAGGCGACCGCGGTGCATCTGCTCCAGGGCCTCGTACTGCGGAGTGAGCCCACACTTCGAGGCGACATTCACGATCAAGAGCACAGATCCCGTGTAATCCCCGAGCGTTGCGTCCTCGCCCGTGATCGTCAAGATCCCGATGTTCTGAAGTTCGCTCATGCCACTCTCCGATGTCTCATACGCCGCCGGGGATGGCGTCGACCGAATCAAAATATACCTCTTCGAGGATCTTGGGGTGCTCTGGCAGCGTCACTGTCGAGAACGAGCACACCGCAGCCGAGAATCGCGGCGCCATTGCCGGGCCGGAGAAACTTCGATCCACGCTCATCCAAGGCCGTCCCCACCTCCCTGGCCCTACCGAGCGTGCCGGAGGCGCACTTGGTCTCGGTGATCATGCACCCCACCACCAGCGTTCAAACAAAAAGAGCCGACCCCAAAGGGCCGGCTCTTTCATTCGATGGTGGCGGGGGTCGGATTTGAACCAACGACCTTCGGGTTATGAGCCCGACGAGCTACCAGACTGCTCCACCCCGCGGTGTGGAAAAGACTCTACCGGGCAGTTACCCGAGACGCCAACCCACCAACCGGCACTCAATGCTCAGGTTCCACACCGAATGCCTCCACGTAGCGAGCAAAACCGCGGCGCTGCTCGCCCAGATCGAGCCCCAGCCACTCAAACGAATAGCGATGATCGCCATGTGTTTCACGAGGCCGAGCGGCAAGAGTTGCCGCCATCGCACCACGCACATCGGCGGGCAACTCCAGACCCAGCTCGCGGTAAATGCGTTGCACTACCGCCACGCCATCATTATTGAATTCACGAAACGAACCGTGAGCAATTGGAACGCCGGCAAGTGTGGGCGAATCAACAAGCTCGACAAGACCATCGAGATCTCGCCAATACAAATCGGCGTGGTAGCGACCGATCACTTCGGTGTCGACGTTGTCGCTGTGAGCCCACCGCAACGTTGCTAGTAACGAGGTCACCGAACCAAGAATCGCCAAAGGGTCACGATGTGTCACTACCAACTGCGCATCGGGATACACGCCAAGCAACACCGGAAGATTGTGCAGGTGCACAGGGGATTTCAGTACCCACTTATTTGTCGGCATCTTGCGCTGCAGAATTTGCAACACCAAGTGATGCATCTCATACGCAGGAGTCATATCGCAGGACTGCAACCACTCGATGTAACTCGGCGTGTTGTAGCGACTAATAAATTCCTCGCTACGAAACGCAAACGACATTGCTGAGAGACACTCTTTGTTCATACGCCCGCCGTAGACATGAATCGCATCGAGTCCGTCGGTGACGAGTTGGGGCATGCGTAACTCGACATCGGCCAAATCAATGCGAGGGTCGGCGTCACAACTGGAACTCACTGGGGGCGGAACTGGTCGCAACAACTCCCAACCCATCGGAACACGATGTCGTTGATCTGCCGCCAACAGCGCGTGAAGAATTGTTGTACCCGTACGCGGTGCACCAACAACAAAGAGTGGTTCGACTATTTGTTCATCGCGAACACCCGGATCCGATTTCACCCAATCACATAGTTGCAATCGAACCTCCAGCAACCGCAACAGAAACCGCCGCGTCATCCATCGGCCAAGTAAATGAAGATTCGCTTCGCTCTCAAGTGACCGCAGCGCTATGTCCAGACCTTCCAAGAAGTCATCGCCCGTTCCTGGCCCCGGTGCGCAGAGAGCAGCAACCCCCTCCCCTGCTCGCCCCTGACGAGCGAGTGCTTCGCCAATCAATTGGTCGCGTTCAAAAGGGGCCGCTACCTCAGCGGCAATGGGAAGAACCAAACCATGGTTCACGGCCACAACCCATTCGGGGCGTGGCCCGGGATTCCAACTCGCGGCCATAGACCCTGAAACTACGCTGCTCCCATGACCGATGTCGTCACAACTTCAGATCTGAACGAACGAGTGGTGATCATCACTGGCGGCACCCGCGGAATCGGGCTGGGCGTTGTAGAACACCTCTCCAAGTTGGGATGCAAACTGGTCGCCACCGGCCGCAACCAAGAGCGTCTCACCCACCTCTCCACTCGTCTTCAGAACATGGGCGTGGAACATCTCGTCCGCTCGCAGGATGTTGCCGACCGCCGCGGCGCATTCGCACTTGTCGAGGACACCATCGAACAATTTGGCCGGCTCGATGGACTTGTACTCAATGCGCAATCGTTTCGTCCCGTCACTCCACTCCTCGACGTAAGCGAATCCGATATGGATCTTCTTTTCGATACCGGCCCCAAGGGCGCTCTGTGGCTGATGCAAGCCACCTACCCGCACTTCGTGGCGCGCGGATGGGGTCGCATTGTCACGATGGCCACCTCAATGGGTCTCACCGGCGCACCCGGTTACGGTCCCTACGCCGCTTCGAATGAAGCCATACGTTCGCTTACACGAACCGCAGCGCGCGAATGGGGACGCAACGGCATCACCGTCAATTGTGTGCTTCCAGCATCGGCCGGCCATCGTGCCCCGGTTGCCGGATCAGACCCCGAGCGTGAAGCCGCGTTTGCGGCAATGTACGAGGACAACCCCGTTGGCCGCGACGGCGACGCCGCCGACGACATCGGCCCTGCGGTTGCGTTTTTACTGAGCGATGCGAGTCGCTATGTCACTGGTCAAACAATTTCGGTTGACGGTGGCGGCATCATGCGCCCGTAACAACAACGACCAAATCAGGTTCGGAATCGCCAGGCCAAGTGACGACGACGCGATTGCAAAAATGCTGAACGTTCTTCGAGTGTGATGCGAACGGTGTCGGAGGGAAGGTCCTTCCACACCTCGTCAACATGCACAAGACGCGCCGCCGGTTCAGGCGCATCCTCGCTCCGCGGCCAGAACCACCTCAACGTGCACAGGCCGCGTTGACGTCCACCGGCATCGAGCCAATTGTCGACGCCGGGGTCGGTATGTGACACCACGACGCGAATACGACCGTCCTCGGAAAGGCGAGTTTGTCGATGGTTGAGACTGGTTATTCGTTCCACTGGGTCGGCTAGTTCAAACCAACCATCGGGATAAAGCTGCACACTCCAATAGCGGGCGTCGGGCACTGCACTTTCAATAATCAGCGCTTCGTCGGGCCCAAGATCCCAGAAACAGAATCCGTAACGGGCCGCGGCCAGCCCCTTTTCCTGTGCAAACGAAGCATGAAACGTGTTGTCGTCGCGCATGGCCCGCTGGTCGATCATGTACTGGTTCCAATACGCCATCGAACGCTCAACACCCGCAGCCGCGTCGGCCACCTTCAGCGCAAAATCCTCAGCGGTTACTCGCGGCAGATGCTCGGGTCCGTCGAGACATTCGATGGTGAACGTTGCCGGTTCCTCCTCGGTCCAGTCGAAGTAATACTCGCGAATGGAGCACATGACCGCGCCTTCGGGAATGGGCAACCATCCCGGTTCACTACCGTCGCCGCCAAGGAAGAACTCAAACTCCTCGCCCTTGCCGATTCCTAAATCAGAACCGTTATGTTCGGCAAGTGTCCCCCACTTCTCCTGGTGCATGAATCCGGCCCGCATCGCCAAAATAAACTCTTCACACGAATGCATACGACCACGAACTCGGTAACGTTTTGCGGGATCAATTCGGGCATGACGATACGCGTTGTCGGCGTTCGGTCCGCCCCATTGGGTGACGAGATCGTTCTGACGCATGAAGAACGGTCGGGCCGCGTTGGGATAACCGATCGACCAACCCAGCCAGCACAACACCTGCTCGGCGAGATGGTCATACCCCTCTGCACGCACCGAACCATCGGCCGGAAAGGGTTCGCTCATCAACTGTTCGCCCACAGATTCAAGACGACGGCAGAACTCTCTCCATGCGCTGAGTTCAACTGATTTTTCCATCGCCATCCTCCGAATACGCAACACCAATCATCAACTGGCGCTTTCATCATCTGTCCCCATGGTGACCGGTAACATCGCCCCCTAGAGGCTCCTGTCACGCAGGGCGCCAATGACTTGGAGGACACGTGCCTGAGACCGGATCTGCCCACACACTCCCACAACTTGCGGCGTTCCATGAGGCCACCGAGCGCCTCACCGGCCCTGGCGCTCCATTCGAAGTGATCCAAGCCGATGTGCGCGGCGAAACCATGGGTGTCCTTCGCAATCGCGCGCTTTCATTGCGCGAGATCCTCGTGAACTCCTTTGAATTTGGCGACCGCGAGTCCATGATTTTTAGCGACGGACGTCGAGTCACGTTCGCCAGTTTCGAAGCCGATGTCGCGTCCGTGGCCGCATGGTTTCAACGTGAACATGGCATCGGCCACGGAGACCGCGTTGCCATCTGTGGAGCGAACTCCTATGGGTGGGTCGTTTCGTTTTGGGCATGCTTGTCAATGGGAGCGATCACGGTCGCCATGAACGGATGGTGGACCGAAGGCGAAATGCAACACGCAATCGATCTCACCGAGCCCGCTTTGCTGCTCTTTGACAAAAAGCGGGCTGAGCGTTTGTCACCCGAGGTCACGATCCCGCGCTTCGATCTCGACGAAGACCTCGAGGCGATGCTCGCTTACGCACCAGATGCGCCGCTTCCTTCGAACCACCTTGATGAAGACGATCCGGCCATCTTGATTTTCACCAGTGGAACAACCGGTCGTCCAAAGGCTGCGGTACTCTCCCACCGCAGCGTCATTCATTACTCGACGCTTCAGAATTTCATTGGAGCACGCCAAATGGTGCTGGCTGGGCTCGGGCCTTCCACGGGACCATCGCCAATCCGACTTGTGGTTTTCCCGCTGTTTCATGTTTCTGGTCTTGGCGCAACAGTCAACGGACTCCATACCGGTTCCACTGGCGCATGGTTCCTCACCCGATTTGAGGCCGACGATGTCATCGATTTCATTATCGACAACAAAATCAACATCATTGGTGGTACCGGAACTCACATCCTGCGCCTGCTCGATAGTCCTCGATGCTCGGAGATACCTCCGCAACAAGTCATGTCTGTCGGTATGGGCGGTTCGGCGACAACCCCAGAGATCATGCGCCGTCTCGCCAACCGGTTCCCCCATCTGGACCATTCAATGTCCACCGGTTACGGCTCAACGGAAACTGGATCGCTGGTTTCGTTTGCGCCCAACTGGATGCTTGCAGTGTCCCCCGAGTGCATTGGCCCCGCGTTGCCAACCTGCCAAGTGAAAATTGTCGATGACAACGGCAACGAGCTTCCCGAGGGCGGCGAGGGGAACATCTGCGTCCGCAGTCCGCTCCTTATGAACGAATACTGGCGTCACCCTGCCGCCAACGCCGAAGCATTCTTCCCGGGCCGTTGGTTCAATACGAGTGATTTTGGTCGTATCGAAGGAACCTGCATCTACATCGCTTCACGAAAACGCGATCTCATCATTCGCGGCGGAGAGAACATCTACCCGTTTGAAATTGAGAACTGCATCGAAGAACTCGCAGGAGTCGTTGAGACAGCAGTGATCGGTGTCGACCACGACATGCTTGGACAAGAAGTAAAGGCAATCATCGTTGTTGCCCCAGGAACCGACCTCACCGATCTCGATGTTCACAATTACTGCAAAAGCAAACTTTCCGCCTACAAGATTCCTGCGTACATCGAAATGCGCACAGAGCGTTTACCGAGAAATCCCAGCGGCAAGATTCTCAAGCACGTACTGGCCGACGGCGGCGAAGCGGGCTTCGTCGAGGAATAGCGTTCAGCCGTCGACTTTGACGGCTCAGGTTTTAAGCGCTTCGCCCGAGCCATACCGAAGCGTGAGCCCCTCCCTAATGGACAACACCATATTGGCCATTGCCAAAAGCCTTTTGGTCGGCCATGATGCCCTTCATGACCGGCGTTCTAGAGGGAATCCGGGTCTTAGATCTCACCACCGGGATCGCTGGACCCATGACAACGATGTTGCTTGCCGATAACGGCGCCGAGGTCATCAAGGTTGAGCCGCTAGGTGGGGACCCCACGCGCAAGACCGAATCAGGGGCTCGGGTCTGGGCCCGTGGCAAACGCAGTATCGAACTCGACATACACAATGCATCGCAACGCGAGAATCTGCTCAGACTCATCGATCGCGCCGACGTCCTTGTTGAAAACTTTGATCTCGGCGTTACCACTGCACTCGGTCTCGATTGGGAAACTCTTCACGCACGCAATCCTCGCCTCATCATGTGTTCGATCACTCCCTACGGACGCCATGTAGATTTCAAAGACCGTCCCGGCATTGACTCACTTGTCGCAGCACGCACCGGACTCCATTGGGAACAACGGGGTTGGGTCGGCACCGCCATTGGAAGAATCTGTGGTCTTCCCATTGAACTCGAAGATCTCGAAATTCCTGCTGGATGCTTCGATGGCCCTGAACGCGAAGGTCCGCTCTATCCACAATCACGGTGGCCAAGTCTCGGTGCAGCATTCCTGGCATTGACCGGAATAAGTGCAGCGTTGCGCGCCCGATTGCACACTGGTAGCGGCCAGTGGGTTGAGACCTCACTTCTGCAAGGCGTCTTGGTCAGCACTGCCGGTGGATGGCAACGCCCCGAACACCCCGAAGCCGACGGCTACATGTGCTGGATTTTTGATCCACGCGGCAGTAAGGGCCACTTCGAATGTGCCGACGGACAATGGATACAAAATTGGGTACCCAACCCCGCGTTCAGTCTGGGTATCTCACAGGGTGACAAGCTCAACGTTGACGATTCCGTGAACAAACCCACCGAGGATCCAACCCGCATTGGCCCTGGTTACAGCGAACTTGTTGTTCTCGCGCACTACCACTCCCAAATGAAAGAGGCGTACGCGAAATTCCCATCCCAGGACTGGCTCGATGCCGCCGCGAAGGTGGGCATTCCGATGCAACCAACTCGGCGTCCCGAGGATGCGCTCAGCGATCAAGCACTCATCAACGAGGGGATCGTCGTGACCGTCGACGATCCCGAGGTGGGTCCCATACGCCACGTCGGCCTGGTCTACGCAATGTCGAAGACACCGGGAGCGGTACAAGGCCCGGCCCCAATTGTTGGCCAGCACACTGCTGAAATCCTTGCCGAACTCAACATTTCTGTTAAGGAACGAATTCCCGTCGAACCACTATCAAATGCTCAAGTGGATTCTCCAAAAACACCGCTTGATGGCGTTCTCGTTCTTGATCTCGGTTTGGCCATTGCTGGCCCATTCAGCACACAGTTACTCTCAGACCTTGGCGCCACTGTCATCAAGGTGAACACCACCTACGACACGTTTTGGCATTCGACTCACATCGCGTTCTCTGCGAATCGCGGAAAACAATCGATCTCCATCAATCTCAAAGACCAGCGCGGTCTCGCAGTGCTCCACGAATTGGTCAAGCGCTCTGACATCGTTCAGCACAACATGCGCTACGACGCCGCCGTTCGATTGGGCGTCGACTACGACTCGTTAGTAAAGGTCAAGCCCGATCTCATCTATTGCCACAGTTCCGGTTTCGACAAGAGCCGAGCCCAACTACCGGGCAATGACCAGACCGGCGCCTGCCTTGCTGGTATCGAATACGAAGATGGCGGAATGTCCCACGGCGGCAAACCCATCTGGAGCCTGACTTCCTTCGGAGATACCGGCAACGGCTTCCTTGCTGCCACCGCCATGATTCAGGCGCTGTACCACCGGGAGGTCACTGGTGAAGGCCAGTTCCTCTCAACATCGATACTCGCCGCGTGTTTGCTCAACTCCTCGTATGCCTGGGTCGACGCGGCAACCGGCAAGGGCGTTGACCGCCCAAAAGTCGACGGCCTCATGTTCGGCACCGGCCCTCGCTCACGGCTTTACGAAACCGCTGATCGTTGGTTGTGCATTGCCGTACAAACCGATTCGCAATGGTCAGCGCTCGGCGAGGTTCTCGGCCTGAGCGAACTGGCTCTGTTGAACGACGATCAAGCCATCACCGCGGTTAGTGTCGCGTTCCTTACCCGAACTGCCTCGGAATGGTTTACCGAACTCGACAAAGTCGGCGTTCCCTGCGAAATCGAGGACGACCAGTTCTCTCTGCGCCTGTTCGACGACCCACAATTTCGTGATGCTGGGCTTGTCGCTACTACACATCAAGCACAGGTCGGTCGCTTCGATCACTTCGCCCGCATGTGGACATTCTCTGAAACCCCTACTCGCATTGCCGGCCCACCGTTGATTGTGGGCCATGACACCGTCGACATCATGAGCGAAATTGGTTTCACCCAAAAAGAGATCGACTCGCTTCTTGCCGATGGTGTCGTTGTTCAGTCCACTCTCCGTCAGGAACGAGCGTTATGACCACCGTGCTTCCCCCCATTTTTGACTTCGATGACGCGTTCTTTTGGGAAGGAGCCAAGAAACACACGTTGCTCATTCAGCGATGCGGGGACTGCAACGTTCTTCGTCACCCGCCCACTCCGCTCTGCGCAAACTGCGGGTCGATGAACAATCAAACAACCACCTCTGAGGGTAATGGCACCATCCTCACCTGGATTATTTCCCATCACCCCACCGAACCAGAGGCTGAGCCTCGCATCGTGATTCTCGTCGAACTTGATGAAGGAACTCGACTGGTATCAAATCTGGTTGACCTGGCACCGACCCATAATCATGTGCTCAACGACAAACGAGTCGAGGTCTGCTTCATCGACTACGACGGCACCGTGCTTCCCCAGTTTCGCCTGGCTCAGGTGCAGCCATGAGCGGCAACCAAGCGGTTATTGCCGGCATCGGCCATACCGAGTTCTCACAGAACTCCGGCCGTTCCACCCTCCAACTCGCAGCCGAAGCTTCTCTCGCTTCCATTAGCGACGCCGGGTTCTCCCCCGCCGAAGTCGACGGCACCGTCACCTTTTCGATGGACACCAATGACGAACTCGCACTCATCCGCACCATCGGCGTCCCCGAACTTCGATTCTGCGCCCGGACCCGCGGCGGCGGAGGCGGAGCGAGCGCGACTGTGCAACTCGCGGCTGCCGCCATTGAAAGCGGCCAGGCCGAAGCGGTTCTCGTCTACCGGGCCTTCAACGAACGTTCTGCACATCGCTTTGGTCAACCCATTCAGACCAATCCCGACCCGGTGTGGAACTGGGCCATCCCATTCAGCCTCAATACCCCCGCCAAGGTGTACTCGCTTACATTCCAGCGCTACATGTACGAGTTTGGACTCACCAACGAAGACTTCGGCCGCTACACCGTTGTGGCTCGCGACTGGGCATCGACCAACCCAAATGCACAGTTCTACGAACGACCAATCACGCTGCAAGACCATCAGGATTCTCGTTGGATCGTTGAGCCAATTCTACGAAAACTCGACTGCTGTCTTGAATCTGACGGTGGTGTCGCGTTGCTGATCACATCAGCCGAACGTGCCGCAGACCATGGGGCCGACTTTGTTCCGATCCTCGCGTCTTCGGCAGTACTAATTGAGGGTGGACACGAAATGTTCGCGTACTACCACGAGGATCTCGCTGAGTATCCCGAGGGACGGATCCTCGGTCAACGCCTCTACCAACAAGCAGGCCTCACTGCTGCCGACATTGACGTCGCCATGATTTACGAAAACTTCAGCCCAATCGTGTTCCTTCAACTTGAAGCATTTGGCTTTTGCGGACGCGGCGAAGCGAGCGACTTCATCAAAGACGGACATATCGGACGCGACGGATCGCTGCCCGTCAACACCAACGGCGGTTTGTTGGGTGAGGGCTACATCCACGGCATGAACAACATTGTCGAAGGGGTACGGCAACTACGCGGCACCTCTCCGAACCAAATCTCTGGGGCTGAGCATGTTCTCGTCAGCGCCGGTCGTAGCGGCATCATCTTGGGTCGCTGAGCGAAAGGAAGCACCAATGACCATCACCGAAAGCGACTTCATCCTGAACCGCACCGGCGAGCGCATCATTTCCGCCGACTCCCATGTCTCGATCTCTCAAGATCAGGTCAAGGCCAATCTCGATCCAAAGTTCCATTTCGATTACGACAAGGCCCAACAAGCATTTGCCGCTCGAGTGGCGGCCAACATGAGTTCAGCAAAAGTCAATGCTGACGCCATGAAGCGCAACCCTCATGCCGCATTCACGCGGCCCGGCTATCACACCGCCTCCGATCGTCTGGCGGATATGACCGCCGATGGCGTGGACGTCGAAGTCATTTATTCCGAGGTCAGTGCCTTCCGCTACATCGGAGATATGGAACGCGGCGCCAGCGAAGCCACCCGGGCATTCAACGATGTACTCACCCAGTTCGCGTCGGCCGACCCGCGCCGGCTCATCGTGAGCTACCAAATCCCGATCCATGACATCGATGCTGCAGTTGCTGAGGTTCAACGCGTAGCTTCGCTCGGCGCCAAGTCACTTCAGGTTCCGGTGTTCCCAACAGAACTTGGTCAGCCCGACTATTTCGACGAGCGCTACGAACCGCTGTGGTCGGCGGTTCAAGAAACCGGCCTCCCGCTGTGTTGCCATATTGGTATCAACACCAACCTCGATGAACTCACACGCCGAGACCCCACTCCCCAGAAAGGCATCATGGTCACGATGGTCGCGCTCTCAACGGCCGAGGCGCTGGGCATGTGGATCCTCACGGGCACGCTGGAGAAGTTTCCTGACCTCAAGATTGTCTTCGTGGAACCTGGTATCGGCTGGATCGCTTCTTACCTCGACCTCATCGACGATATGGTCGTTCGCCAAGGGTACGTCTACGACAATCTCAGCGAACTCCCGAGTTTCTACTTTCGCCGAAACATGTGGACCACCTTCATCGACGAGCCCCGCGCCATCGAAGTGCTGCGTTATGACGTCGGAGTCGACAACATCTTGTGGTCAACCGACTTCCCTCACCCGGTAACGAGTTGGCCCGATTCACAAGATCTCATCGACCGCGCCTTTCTCAGTATTCCTCACGAGGAAAAGCGAAAGATGGTCTGTGACAATGCCGTCAAGGTCTGGAACTTGTGAGTTCGTCTACTCAATCACGCGCTCCTAGTTCTTTCCTCGATCGCGCCACACTCATCGAATCTGCGGCTGAGCTCGCCGACACCGATGGTTGGAATTTTCTCACATTGTCACGAGTCGCCGAATCGGTCGATCGTCATGTGAGTTCTCTCTATTCCCATGTCGACGGCCTCGACGCATTGCGACGCGAAGTTGCCCTGCTCGCGGTGACCGAACTCGCCGAGGTTGTTTGGGCCGCAACGGTTGGTCGGGCCGGCGCAGAAGCGCTCACCGCTATCGCTGAAGCGGAACGCGATTTCGCACGCGCTCACCCTGGGCGCATGGCCGCGTTGCGCGGTCATCTTGGTATCGCCGATCCGGAGTTCCGTGAACAAGCAATGCGAATCGCTAAACCCGTCAGAACGGTTCTTACCTCGTACGGTCTTGATGAGCAACAAGTTGCGATTGCCCACCGCGTGTTCAGCGCTACGGTTAGCGGCCTCATCGAACCGGGTACGCCACTCGGCAAAACCAACGATGACATCACTATTCAAGCCACGGTGACACTCTTTGTGACCGCTCTCGAAAGCGGCAATTGGCCGCCGGTGTAAACGGGTCGCCCAGTTAGATCAGAGTAGCTAACCAACCACTGTTGTTTTTGTTTTGTTGTTACTGTCCTCGTCGGCGACAGCGAAGCTAGCTTTGTCAAGGAATAAACCGTTACGACGGAGTTCCTGGCCTTGAGGTTGTCGACGACGTTGTTCCGTTGGGAAGCACTTGAGCCTGATTCAACAGGTTCTGGGCTTCTTTTACCTTTGCCTGATAGCCAGCCAAGTTGCCGTTACGCAGCGCTGTATCGGCATCGCTAAGCGCCTTTGCTGCCTGGTCGACTAACTGGTCCTTCGTTGCATTCCCGGTTGATGGCGGAGTAGTCGGTGGCGTTGTTTCCCCCGAGGTTCCGTCCGGATTGGTGGTGCCGGAAGAACCGGTGGGGTCTTGACTTACTACTCCACCCTCAAAGGTTTGCGGGTTCGCCCCAGGGAACAGCACCCGCAAAGCCTCCCGCAGTGTGGTACGCATAACAACCTCGCCGTCGAAAACCGCGATGACCTGTTTCAACTCCGGGAGCTGTGTGTTGTTATCGGATGACACATAGAGCGGACGGACATAGATAATTGAGTTGTTCAACGGTATCAATGACAAATTGCCAAACTGCGCGCGCGAACCTTGCTGGTTAAGGAGCGTGACCGTTCGGCTCACCTCGGGCGCCGACAAAATGTTGGAGTTCACAATGGATGGACCGTCGATGTTGAATCCCGACGGCATCTCGTACACAGTGAGTTGCCCGTATTGAGCCGGATCACTGTTTGCCACCATGAACGAGATGAGAGTTTTTTTCGAGTCGTCGTCAGAAAACGGCACAAACGGACGCATCATCACGAAGGATTCAGTGCTTTGGCCCGGCAATCGCAGAAGGTTGTAGGTGGGCTCCATACGCGCTTCTTTCGGGCGAACGGCCACACCGGTGAGAGTGTCATTCGCGGCCGTAATGGTGACGCCACCACTCACACTTGAACCAGGATCCTGCGCTACCGACCACGAAGAGGTCTTTTCGTAAAATGCTTTGGCCTCACCGATGTGGTAGCGGCCAAACATGTTGGTCTGCACACGGAACATGTCTTCGGGGTAACGCCAATGCGCCTTAAGACCGGCAGGCATCTCGTCAACGCCTGCGAACAAATCGGGGAACGCTTTTTGGTAGGCGCTAACAATCGGATCTGAAGGATCGACCACGTAGAGTTTGACGGAGCCGTCGTAGCTATCAACAACTGCCTTCACGGAATTGCGAATGTAATTAAAGCGTTCGCCCTGCAGGCCACTCCCTGGAGTGAGGCCGCTGGAATCGGCTCGCTGCGCATTGGGGTAACGATCAGTGGTCGTATAGCCATCGAAGATGTAAACGATGCGACCGTCGGACACCACCGGATACGGATCGGCATCGAACTTCATAAACGGAGCAACAGTTTCAATACGTTGGCGAATATCGCGCTGATACACAAGACGAGAGTCGGAACTTATGAAGTTCGATACCAACAAGTTCCAGTCCCCGAACTGCAGGGCATAGGCCGCTTTACGAGAGAAGGAACTGAGCTTCACTCCACCCGAGCCTGCGTACCGAGTGAATTTTGTCTGACCGCCGACTTCGACGTAGTCGACCTCTTCACGCGTGGCGTTGGTAATGGCATAACCGCTCAGGTTCTCGCCGTAATACAACTGGGGAGTATCAATGTTGAGGTCGATCTTCGATTTATCCACAATCAGCGGAACATTTCGGATAAGGAAATCGGGCCGTCCTTGTGCTGTAGCGGCATTGGCCGGAGCAAGAGCTACGCCATAACCATGGGTGTAGGCCAAATGTGAGCCCTCCCACGACTTCTGCGGGATTCCGTTGACATCGAGTTCGCGGGCACCAAGAATCACCTGGGTGGTTGCGATTTCACCAGAAGGCGTCATGATCGGATAACGATCAACATCGAGTTCGTTAAAGCGATACGCCGCATACTGACTCTGCAGACGTTGAAAAGTTGGATTTACCACCGACGGGTCAAGTAGCCGGATATTGCGGATGGTGCCGGGATTATCGTCGATATTCTTCGTGGCAACCGACTTGTCTTGGTTATAGATGAACGGCTCAGTCTTTACATCGGAAAGACCCAGCGCAGACCGAGTGGCCTGAATGTTGTGGTCGATATAGGCGGATTCTCGGCTCGACTCTTCTGGCTCTACGACAAAACGCTGAATGAACGCCGGATACGCAATACCGGCCACGATTGACACCAACGCCCACAGGCCTACGGCGACGACGGGAAGGGTCCAGCCCCTTCTCCAAATATTGACGATGAACAGTAAGAACGAAAGGAGCGCAATAAAAAGAAGTAAATAAATGGCGGGAAGTTGCGCCTTCACGTCGGTGTAGGTCGCACCATCGACAGCACCCCGAGTGGAATAGGTAAGCGCATAACGCTGCAACCAATAGTCGGCGGCCTTTACAAGGGCCAACAAACCAAGCAGCACCGAGATATGAGCTTTGACCTGAGGAGTCACACGCTGACCAGGGATCTGCAAACGAATGCCACCATTGAGGTAATGAGCAACGACCGTCACAATGAGAACGATGATGATTGAAGCAAACATCCAATTCACTATCGATGCGTAAAACGGCAATTTAAAAACATAGATACCAACATCAGTGTTGAAGGTCTGATCGCTTATGCCAAAACTTCCCCCGTTACGGAAAAGGATCCACTGATTCCAATCGCTTGACATGCCCGCACCTGCAAAAAGTGCCAACACAAACGACACTGCCACTTTCACCAATGTGGCCCGACGACCAACAACATCGTGATAGCGGACAAGCATTTCCTCTTCGGGCCCAACTGGTCGATCCTTCGGGGCGATGCGATCAGCAACGACCATGTTGATCAACACCATTACAAAAAATACGGCAGTGAAAATTGCGCCTAAGGCAATTTTGGCGCCGAGGATCCCAGTGAAGACTGACGACAAACCAAGCGAGTCAAACCACAGGAAATCGGTCCAGAATCCGGCGATACTGCGCAAGGAGAAGACCAAGAAAAGGAGCACACCTACCATCACAATGATGGTGAGGCGCCCCTTGGAAAATCGACGGCGGGCCTTGGGCATTTCAGTGGGAATTCGCATCACCGATCAGCCTAGGGGTGAACCGGGGCCTGGCCTAGGTCGGGCCCCAAAGAACCCTTACTGAACAACTAATTATCGGCCGGCGCAACGATGCAATGGCAACCGGGTCGCAACGGAGGTATACGCGAACCGGTGGGAAATGCCGTGCCGTTGCTGATCACCCCGGCCAGGGCATTGTCGTCACAGTCAGGTGAGGGTGCATCGCCATCGGCAACTACCCAGCGGACCTTTGAGGTTTTCGGCAAACGATCGAGAAGGCCACGATTGCACGCGGCCCGTACATGCATGGAGACCTCATCATCGACCCGTTGCCCTTTCCATTCCCGGAACGTTGCGCGGATGGCTTGAGCTAAGTCCTCGCGTTCGCGGCCTAATGCCTCGATGCTGGACTCAAGTCGTTCACGAAGTGGCATGACCACAGATGCAGCAAGATCGGCAGCCAAATCGGCAACCGAGGAATGGCCGGAGGCCCGACCCCGACCCGAAGCCAACCCAGCGCCCGCAACCGCGGCCTCGGAAAGAGCGGCGAGTGAAATATCCTCGTAACGCTCGAGGTGATCTTCCGACATCGGAAGGATGTCGTGCACCGAGATAGTGCCCCGCACCGATGAGATAGCGGCCAGCATTTCATTTTGCTGATCAGAAAGTTCGCGCTTGATGCGACGAGACAGCGCGGCTTCGATAGGTGCGGCAACTTCATTGCGAAGAACGATGAGTCGTTGATCAGCGTCAGCGGAGACATCTATAGCGGACTCGAGCGCCTGCGTATCAACTCCAGCACCAGCGCCAGCGCCAGCGCCAATTTCAGTCTCGGAAATCTCGGCCTGCTTTGGCTTGAGTTCGGAGTTTGCCGCCTGCGTTGACTTCTTGGTGCCTACCGCAATGTCATCGGTTGAGGTGGTGTGCTGTGAAACTTCCTCGGCCCCTTCTTCGCGAAGTCGGGCGAAGACATCGGAGGCCTTGCCACTTGAGGTGCGCACAACGCGAACCGACGAGGTTGGCTTGCGCAGATCGGGGGAAGGAGAATCAACTTTTTCCGGAAGGTCGGCCTGCACCGCCTCCACTTCTGTAAGCGGAGCCGGCAGTGGGGTGGGCGCCGGGGTGGGCGAATATGGCTGAACCAGGGCAAGACCTGACTTCTGCGCAGTGGGTAGCGCGGGCGAACGAGGCGGGCCAGAGGGAACGGCAGTGATCGATGTTTCTGTTTCGATTTCTTCGAGTGTTACGAGGCTCGGCGAATCAGTCGAATTCTCGGGACTTTTCGATTCCTCTTGATCTGAAGTAGTTGGCATCGGCATATCGATGCCGAGACCGGCCGGTTCGAATTCGATTTCATCGACAATGTCGGCGCCCGACGGGAATGCCCCCTTGAGTTCTGCCGTAGCCGCGGTTACCGACTGGCGAACACCTTCGTAAGCGGCAAAGAGCCGGTCGCGACCACTCTGCAACTGCTCAATCTGTTCACGAAGTTGTTCGCGTCGTGCAGCAAGATCATCAAGCATGCGTTTACGCATTTGCTGTGCTTCAAGAACGAGTGCGCGACCCTCGCTCTTCGCATCATCGACGATTCGTGCCGCTTCAGTAGCCGCCCGCTCATGCTCTGCGAGTAACTCATCGTGAAGTCGGATCGACTCGAGTTTCGCATCTTCGTTTTTCTGCGCAATGAGCGACTCGGTCGACTCGCGCAATTCATTTGACTCTTCACGCGCTTCGCGAAGCAATCGAGCAACGCTCTCTTCAGCGCGTGCACGTATTTCTGCCGCCGCCGATTGTGCTGCGTCCAGAACCCGAGTGGTTTCCTCACCGAGAAGTTTGGTGAGACGCGATGGATCGAGTGGATCGAGTGGATCGGGAGTCTCAGGGACCGGTGCGCTTCTAATCATCTCGAGTTGCCGGCGAAGGTCGGATTCGCGGTCGGTCGATGCCTTCAACTCAATGGCAATACGCCGCAGGTACCGCTCGACCTCGGTGGGATCGGCGCCGCGGCGAACGGTCGAGAACTTCTGATCGGGAATCCGAGCAGGGTCAATCGAGGCGTTGAAGTTGTCGGGCATCGTCACTGATAGTACTGATACCCCTTGCCGTTTTCGGTGATACTGGGCGCCTACTAGTTGCCAGCAGCCTCACCAAGAGAACGCTGGCAATACCGAATTGCCCCCGCCAACCGTGGTGAGAACAGCAAGCGCTTCATTAAGGGAGTCCACCGGTTCGATCCGAAGGCCGTTGGCATACTTCCGGGCTTCATCTATCTCGCTTCTCGGTACGAGCATCAACTGCACCCCTCGGCGCCGCGCCGTTATCACCTTTTGATGCATCCCCCCTATACGACCCACTGAACCATCGAGGGCAATGGTCCCGGTGGTGGCTACCTTCAACCCACCGGTGAGGCTGCCTGGAGTCATTACATCGAGAATGCCCAACGTGAACGCAAGCCCCGCCGACGGTCCGCCAACCTGACCGGAATCGATCGTTACCGACACCGGAAAGTCGAACGATAAATCGCGGGTGAACGTGGAGACACCCAGATACCCCTTTGTTGGGTCTGACTCTCGGGCGCCAAGCGCAACCTCCACCGTCCGGGCCGGTAGCGCTCCATCGCCATTCTCATGCAACGGTTCAACCTTCAGCGATAACACCAAACCGGGAGCGGTACTTCCCACGATGTTCACCAGTTGCTGATTGAACATGACGGGTTCGGCGTTCACCGCAACAACAACATCACCAGGAACGAGGAGCCCTTCAGACGGACTCCCTGTTACTACCTTTGCGATAACCGCACCAGTTCCCTTTGCCGGAATCTCGTAACCGAGTCTCGCCAGCGCCTGATACTGCGCGGCATCTTTTGAATCCGCCATCATCCGCAAATTCAGATCTCGATTTTCGTCTGGGGTTTGCTTATCGAGAACTTCCTCTTGCGAACGAAGTTCAAGATCGGGGTTTACCCAGGACGCGACTACTTCGATGGGAGTGACTTGACGCATTGACACGGTGAGAAAGTCGACAGCGCCATCGTTCCCATAGGTTGGCGCACCCTCAACCGAAATGAGCGGCTCAGTGGATCGTGAAGAACCAGGGGAAAGCGTGTACCAAGGTAATCGAATACTGAGTCCAGCAACCACCAACGTGATCGCAACCAGTACCGAGATCGTGACTGTCGATCTTCGGAGCAGAGACCAAGTTGAGCGCTCCTCAGACTCGCCAAACCCTGGTCGTTCAATGTCGTCAGTCACGTGTTCACCAGACGGTTTCAAGAGAAGAGAATCTCCAGCCTGCCACGCCCATCCTTTGAAAACGACGCGAGCCTCGCACGGATGCGAGGATAGAGAAGTGACAACCCAGAATCCTTGGCCACCGATCTATGGCAAAGCGATCGAACCTTCGCGGGCAGACCGCACTCGATCAGGCCTCGCCCTTGGCCTCGTCATCATCACTCTTGGCGTTGCCCTCGCCACTGCGCTTGGCCTCGCTGTTGTCATGATCTTCCTGCTCCTCGGCATTTCGATCAACTAGCCATGACTCCTCGGGAACTCGATGACGCAATTGCGCGACGTCGCGACGCCGCCCTCGCCGGCCACAACGGCGACGCCGATCTCGCTCGTTCATTTCTTTCCGATGCGAATTCATCCGTTCGCGCCACCGCTCTTGGCGCACTCAATCGAATAGGGGCCCTGACCGCCGATCAGATCATCACCGCCACTACCGATTTCGATCCCATCGTCCGCCGAAGGGCATGTACCGAATCCACCAAATGGAACGGAGAAATGGACGAGCCCCAAGACCCTCTCGTTGCGGCCGCAGTCGCTTCTCTTTTTGAAGATGACGATGATTCCGTGGTTGAAATTGCGGCTTGGGCTTGCGGGGAGCGGCCCCCAGTTGCCAAAGAGGTACTGGAGCGCCTTGCCAACATCGCCACTACTCACACCGATGCATTGTGTCGTGAATCGGCCGTGGCTGCACTTGGTGCAATCGGCGACATCGCCGGTCTTCCCGCGATCCTTTCGGCAACAACTGATAAAGCAACAGTTCGCCGTCGAGCAATTATCGCGTTGGCCCCATTTGATGGACCAGAGGTTGACGCTGCTCTTGCCAAGGCTACTGAGGATCGAGACTGGCAAGTTCGCCAAGCCGCCGAAGACCTCAGTGCATAAACATGACCTTGAGTGCGTCGAACGATTCGATACAGTGACCGGCACCAAGCACGACAGACTCTAGAGGTGCATCAACAAGGTGCACCGGAACATTGGTTTCTAACTCGATACGTAAATCGAGACCGCGGAGCATCCCGCCGCCGCCCACAAGGTGAATACCTTGCTCTATGAGGTCTTGTGCGAGTTCTGGCGGCGCTTGGCCAAGACAGGCAATGACCGCATCGACCATGGCGGAAACTGGTTCGTCGATTGCATCACGAACTTCTTCGGCGGTAAGGAGAACAGTTTTTGGCAGACCACTCATAAGTTCACGGCCTCGAACCTCTGCCGCGAATTCATTCTCGGTAGGCCATGCCGAACCAATCGTGACCTTGATTTCTTCTGCTGTTCGCTCACCAATTGCAATTCCGTATTCGCGCCGGATGTAGGTCTGAATTGCGGCATCGATATCGAAACTTCCGACTCTCACCGCTTCAATAGCGACAACACCACCAAGAGAAATAAGTGCCACCTCTGATGTACCGCCACCGATATCGATAACCATGTTGCCGAGTGGCTCATTAATAGGGAGACCCGAACCAATTGCTGCGGCCATCGGTTGTTCGATGAGATGAGCTTCGGCAGCACCGGCGCGACGAGCGGCCTCGAGGACGGCACGCTGTTCAACTGCGGTAATCGCAGACGGCACGCAGATCAATACTCGAGGACGATTGAAGCGATTGACACCAACGCGCTGAAGAAGTAATCGGATCATGCGCTGGGTAACTTCGAAATCAGTAATGGCGCCCTTACGCAATGGGCGCACAGCAACGATGTAGCTGGGGGTGCGGCCAATCATCTGCCAGGCCTCGTGACCCATGGCAAGTACTTCTTGAGTGCGACTGTTCAGGGCAATTACGGAAGGTTCGTTCAAAACGATTCCTTCGCCGCGCACATAGACAAGCGTGTTCGCAGTTCCAAGGTCGATCGCGAGGTCGCGTGCCATCTCAGCAATCCTGCGTTCGTCGATCGGTGACCTGGCGAACCGGGCGCGGCTGCTGCGACGGGACTGGCGGGTTTCCTAACGCTTCCATTTCACGTTGGAACTCGTCGAGCGAATGCATGAACTTTTGGGGACGACGATGGCGAAGCCAAACAACAAATCCGCCGACAACACTTACAACGACAACGATAAGTAAAAATCCGACGCCACTCATTTGAGAACTCCATCACGTTCGGAGGCTTCGATGTGCTGCGATGAACGCGCCCACTGCGAACCGCCGTCGAAAAATTCTTTCTTCCAGATGGGCACCGACGACTTAAGAGTGTCGATACCGAACTGGGCTGCGGCAAACGCAGCTTCACGGTGAGGGGTGGATACCCCAACGACAACTGAGGAGTCGCCGAGGGGTACACGGCCTTCCCGATGCCAAAGCACAACGCGACCAACCTCGGGCCACTTCAACCGCATTTCCTCGACAATGGTGGCGAGCCGAGGCACAACTTGTTCGGCCCATGCCTCATAATCGATATGAGTCACCCCGGTCGAACCATCGGCGTGATCGCGCACAAGGCCACTAAAAAGTACGACTGCCCCACAATCGTCCCTACCAACCCAGTCGGTGGCGGTCTGAACGTTGAGCGGCTCATCGGTAAGGGCCACCCAGTTGTCGGCCGATGGGCTCGCAATAGTCACAGCAGCATCGTAGTGGGGGCCGCGGCGCACTCCATGTGGACCACCACTACCTTTTAAAGCGTGCCGTTCCCCGATGACCCGGAGGAGGATGCCGGGTTCATCGCCCCGCTTCCCCCTGATGACCGACTTTGGCGCCATCCGTCAGAGCGCTCGAGATCTGTCTTTCACGAGGTACCTCAACCTCATTTCACCGGTACGCAGCCGTCATCTCGTCAACTCTTGCTCGCCAGTGTGGCGGTAATGATGGCGATCTTTGCCACCCTCTCAGTGTTGGCAGTCACCGGGGTGTTTGAACTCGACCGAAGCGCTCAACTCCGGGCAAACCGACAAGCTGAAGGGCCCGCGGCCCTCGTGATTGGCGATGTTGCGCTTGCCTCAGTGGCCCCGGCGCTCGCTCGTATCACCGTGGATCGAGCCTCCGGAGCCACAGTGGCCACCGCAGTGTTTGTTCGTTCAGGTGGGCAGTTGATCACCACCTCCGATGCGGTTGCCAATGCCCAATCCATCACGGTCACCACATTTGAGGGCACTTCGTACAACGCGCGAGTTCTCGGCACCGATACTTCGAACGACATCGCAGTGCTCAGCGTTGATGCCACTTCATATCCCACGGCGAGGTTCGGGGAAATTGGAAGCACAACAGCAGTGTTTGTGATCGGAAGTTCGTCATCAACCGAGTACCCATGGATCGGGTCCGCATCAATTGGTTCACTCGGATCACGAATTGACACAACTGATGGAAGTTCGCTCCACGATATGTTCTCGGCAGTAGCAGAGGAATCTCCCCCGTCGGCCGGCTCCATCGTGATCTCCTCGGACGGCACGATTCTTGGATTGTTGACTGCACGAACCTCTGCATCGATAATTCATTCAACATCTCGCTCGATTGCCATACCGTTCACCGACCGCGGGCTTGAAATAACCTGGGCCACCCCAGCAATGTTTGTCGAAAAAATTGTTTCCGACATCATCGCTACTGGCCATGCACACCGACCATCGCTCGGTGTCTTCACCTACGACACATCACCAACTGGTGTAGTTGTCTCAAGCGTTACGCCGAATAGCCCTGCAGAACTTGCTCGAATCAGTCCCGGTGACATCATCGTTTCTGTCGACAATTCCCCCATTACCTCTTCCTCCGATTTAGTGACGAAATTGCGCATGCACAGCGACGGCGACATCGTCCCCATAAGCATTCAGCGAAATAACGAGCTCCTCCGCCTTAGCGTGCGGGTGAGTGCGACTCCGTAAATTTTTTTCGCACAAATGCCGTCGCGGTGGCGATAAGCGCGACACCGATACACCCAGCAACACCGAGTAAAAGTTTCTGACGATCAGGAGGGGGGAGCCGCGACCACGCACTTCCGCGATCAGAATCCACATACGCTTCCTCGTTTGACTGGGTTGGTATCCAACCCAATGATCGAAGTTTCGCATTGTCCACCACCCATGGTGCAGTGGTTGCAACAAGTATGTCGGGATCACTTGCGGCCACACCAAAACGTTCACCAAGTCGCGCCAAACCGTGCGCCAAGGAGCGACCCAAACGCAATCGCGCCGCAGGCCCCTTTAACGCACGAACATCATTGACGCTCAGCCACCCGTCGGGAGCAACATTGATTGGTCCGTTATAACGGGCTCGACAAACCTCGATAATCGCGGTGGTGAGATCATCGAGGTGCACAAACTGCACAGGCGCCAACCCACCTGAAACCAACAAACCGGCAGTCGACCACGGTGAGCGCGCCAACCACTTTTCGTTTTCCGGACCCACCACAACACACGGGCGCATGATCGCACAGGTCGCTCGTTGCGATGCCGCCCACACCGAACATAAATGTTCAAGTTCGGCTCGTTGCGTCGCCGCGCCAATTAACGAGTTTGGACGCACTGCGGCGCTTTCGGTGAGCGGAACTGGATTCTCGGGACGAGCCCCGTAGACCAAGGCCGAAGACAACACCGCCATCGTTGTGATCTGAGCCACGCCAGCAAGAGTTGCCAAAAACGCACGCGTTGCCACAAGGTCAATATCGGATCCACCCGTTCCATCAATATCGAGACCTTCACGCGGGCCGAGGAGAATCAGGTGTGCTGCGTCGCTGACCAACGAAGCCAATCGCGCGTCATCGAGTGCAAAAGGGGCAACGACCAGCTCGGCGCCATCACCATGTTCTTTCACTAACCGCCGAGGATCAGGATCGGCGCCCACGGCAATAACACGATCAACGCCGGGTTCTGCCAACGCAGCAATGACCACACGCCGACCAATCGGCAGCTGCGCTCCGGTTACCACCAAGATTATTCCCACACCGCCATCATTGCGCGTCACCACCAGTCACACCCAAGGGCGAAGAACCATGTTCGAGCGAAGCCGAACTCGGTGAGGAACGGCCTAACCTGACCTCGTGAGTGATGACATCCCCAATCCGTTCTCCGGCGATGACGCTGAATCCAATCCGTTTGCCGGAATGGGCATGTTCGGCGATCTCGCCAAGATGATGTCGCAACAGGGTCCCGTCGGTTGGGACGCGGCCAGACAGCTCGCTGTTTCGGTGGCCACCGATAACAACCAAGAACAAAACGTCGATCCACTTGAGCGCATCAAACTCGAACAATTCGCTCGTATCGCCGAGGTTCATGTAAGTACCGCAACTGGACTACCCACGTCATTTGGCGGAAGCGGCGTAGCGATCATTCCGGTTACTCGGGGCCAATGGGCCACCGCCTCGCTCGATGTCTGGCGACCAATGTTCGAACGACTCGCGGGCGCACTCTCGGCCTCTGCGCCACCAGTCCCCAGCGACTCCTCCGACCCCATGGCGTTCTTGGCGCCAATCATGGCGATGATCGGCCCCATGATGATGGGCATGACCGCCGGTTCAATGGTCGGCCATCTGGCCCGGCGAACCTTCGGCCAATACGACCTCCCTGTTCCGCGTGCACAAAGCGACGAACTTGTGGTGGTTCCCACCAATTACCTCGCGTTTGGTGAGGAATGGTCCATTCCCACTGACGACTTACGCATGTGGGTCTGTGTTCAAGAAGTAGCGATGCACTCTGTTCTGCGCATCCCCCATGTGCGGGCAACAGTCGAAGAGTTTCTCTCCACCTATGCCGCCGGTTTCGAACCAGATCCAGGCGCGCTTGAACAGCGGCTTGGTTCAATCGAACTTGGCGATCCCAATTCAATGAATGATATGAGTGCAATGTTCGGCGATCCCGAAATTGTTCTCGGTGCCATTCAGTCTGAACAACAACGCTCAATGCTTCCGCGCTTCGAAGCGATCATTGCCGCCATCGTCGGATACGTCGATCACATCACCGACACAGTTGGGGCATCGCTGTTATCTAATCACTCGATGATCGCTGAGGCTGTTCGCCGTCGTCGCGTGGAAGCCGACGAGTCCGATCGATTTGTAGAGCGTCTTTTTGGCCTCGAGTTAACCCAAGCCACCTACGACCGAGGCACCGCCTTCGTTAAGGGCATCGTCGAACGCCAAGGCTCCGAAGGCCTCCTTCGACTGTGGGAATCAGACCGCTCGCTTCCCACCCCCGCCGAAATTGAGGCGCCCGGTTTATGGCTCGCCCGCATCGAACTTCCGACTGACGACTGACGACTGACGGCTGACGGCTGACGGCTGACGGCTGACGACTGACGACTGACGGCTAATTCGTTAGTGGATATCATCGGAGGGAAGCGAGGCCTCGTCCCAATCTCCCGGTTCAAACAGCATCCCTTTGCGGCGATGCTCCGGTGATGAAGAGTGAGCGCCATCCACAACCGCCGACTCTGCTGCTTCGGGGTGAACGAAATCGAATTGCTGCACCTCGCCAACAGGTGCAGCCGTACTCCGCATCCATCGGCGAGCGGGATCAACAGTGGACACCGGAGAAGCCGAGGCTCCGGGAACCGTGGGATCGAATGGGCTGCCAGACATTGGCGGAAACGGAGCCAAAGCTTCAGCGGGGGCGAATCCACGATCGACAAACTGAGTTTCCTCGTTCACTGAAGGATGACGCTCGTCAACCACGATCTTGCGCCGAAAAACGCCCTTACGTCGAGCCGGCAATCGCCCTGCTCGAAGGTTTCGAAGACCGATGAGATAGCCAATCACCGCAAACGAAGCAACAACGGCAATAAGCGCAAAACCCACCGGCGCAGGAATCGGGATGATGATGGGGATGAGTGCGCCAATCACCCAAATCAACTGGAAACGTGTTTCGAATTTCGCAAACGATCGGCCGCGGTTGGCGTCGGGAGCATCACGTTGAACGATCGAGTCAAATGATTGCTTGGCGGCACTTCCGGTTGCACCAACAGCCATCGATAACAACGCTGCGCCAGCAAGTCCACCTATCAACGCGGTAACGGCACCAGCCACCACAGCAAGAAGCAAACATCCGATGAGGATTCGTTCTTCCACCAGCATCTTGCGAATTCGAGGAGCCAGCAACGCCCCGATAAAGAATCCAAGTTGCGCGGTTCCGGCTACGAGTCCTAGGTGCCAGAGCGGGGCATTTGCATTTTTGAAGTCGAATGCCAACATGAACGAAAGAAAACCCACGATGCCGCGTAGAAGCCCCATGGCTTGCGCGGCGCAGGTAATACCAGCGCTGCGCAATTCTTCTCGTTCGGCTTCGCCGGGCGGAGTAACAGCAATGGTTGTGGGCGGAAGTTGTAGTGCCAAGATCGTGCCCACCAAGAAAACGAACGCTCCGAGCGCGACTGTCCATGCGCCACCACCAATGGCATACAAAATGCCCCCAGGAATTGCCGCTACAACAACAGCAATCGCCGACAACTGCGTAAGTTTCGAATTGGCTTGCACCAATTCTTCATCGCTTCGAACCGTTCCGGGGATAACCGCTGACTTTGAGATTGAATACACCTTCTGCACGATGAGCATGCCGAAGGCTTCGGGGTAGAACCACAAACTGTTCATATGGCGAACCAAAAAAAGCGCCAATACCGCTCGAAGGGCAAGCGACCCCACGATGATCCAGCGCCGTCCACCCTTGATCCGATCGATTGCCGGACCGATGACCGGGGCCGCTATCGCAAAGGGGGCGATGGTGAGCAACAAATAGAGAGCGACTCGTGAGCGCGACTCGGTGAAGTCAAGCGAAAAGAAAACTGATCCCGCTAGGCCAATAGCGAACAAAGCATCGCCAGAAACTGATGCCGCGTGAGTGCGCGCTAACCGGGTAAATGGCGATGATGCCCACGGACGCCGAGGGTCACGAGCTGCCGGCGAAAGCGGGCGCCCAGACTTCGAGTGGGGAGATGCGGACTCAGACGTCACTGGCACCATCGTATGGTGCCAGTGTGACGGCAACGCTGGGACTGTCCGTTAGCGATACTCAACCCTTAGGAATGTCGTATTTGTAACCAAGACCGCGGATAGTGACGATATGTATCGGCGAGGTCGGGTCAACCTCAACCTTGGAACGAAGTCGTTTCACATGCACATCAAGGGTCTTGGTATCGCCCACGTAATCGTGGCCCCACACTCGATCGATAAGTGTGTCGCGAGTAAGAACACGCCCAGCATTTTCCAGCAGCAGTGCAAGCAACTCGAATTCTTTGAGCGGGAGCCGGACTAACTCGCCGCGAATGACAACCTCGTGACGATCGGTATCGAGAGAAATATCGCCAACCGTGACCACTTCATCGCGGGTTGAAACAGAAAGAACACCTTCGGCTACGCCATCGGTTGAACGCCGGCGAAGCACTGCACGCATCCGAGCAACGAGTTCACGCATTCGGTACGGCTTGGTGACGTAATCGTCGGCTCCAACTTCGAGGCCCACCACGGTGTCGATCTCGGAACCCTTCGCCGTCACCATAATGATCGGCACCTGCGAACGGCTGCGCAATTCTCGACACACATCAATCCCTGAAACCTTGGGCAACATGACGTCGAGCAACACAAGGTCGGGCGCCACAGAATCGAACAGATCAAGCGCCTCGGCGCCATCACGAGCGATCGTGACCTTGAAGCCTTCACGCGTAAGCCCGAGCGTTAACGCCTCGATGAATGAATCCTCGTCCTCAACGACCAGAACCGAGGTTGCGTCAGTCATTGACTTATGTCCTTTCATCGGGAATTTCAAGGTTGGTCAGCGTTGCGCTGACGGCATTGTTTCTAGGGAACATTGGGAACCGAATGCGAAAGGTGGAACCTTCGCCCAGCCGAGACTCGACTTCAACAGTGGCCTCGTGGTTCGCCACCACATTTCGAACTATCGAAAGGCCTAGACCGGTGCCCCCGGTTTGGCGACTTCGAGCGTGATCCACTCGGTAGAACCGTTCGAAGACGCGCTCGACATCTTTGGTTGGGATACCAATACCGTGATCGGTGACGCTAAGTTCGACCGCTCCTGAATCATGAACTGCTTCGATTTCAATCGCTGAACCCGAATCGGAGTACTTGATGGAGTTATCAATCAAGTTGGAAACGGCTGAAACAAGTTGCTTTTGATCGCCGCTGATAATGACATCACCAACCGAAGGCAGAACATGGACCGTCACGCCGCTGCGTTGAGCGGCCACGCGAAGTCTTTCGACAGACTCAGCAATAACAACGTCGATCGATACCGGCATGAAGTCGGGATCCACTCGAATTTCAATGCGAGAAAGTTCAAGAAGGTCCTCGATGATCCCGGCCATACGGATTGATTCTCCCTGGATCCGCGTGGCGAGGCGATCAATAATCGCTGGATCGTCCTCGTCGAGAAGAGTTTCGGCCAGCAAACCAATCGCACCGACAGGAGTCTTGAGCTCGTGGCTGATGTTGGCCACGAAATCGGTACGGATGGCATCGAGTTGCCGGCGCTCAGTCACATCTTCGACCACCACAACCACGCTCGGATCGCCCACACCAAGTAGCGGAATCGTGGTCACAACAACAGAGCGACGCGGAGGGCCAAAGAGATCGAGCGAACGCGAACCTTGTTCACCGGTTACAGCCAAACGAACAAGACCGGTGATGGCGGCCCCAACTAACGCGTCGGCATGACGAGCTTCAAGGAATTGATTGGCAGCAAGGTTGTGCTCAAGGACGGTGCCCTCGCCGTCGAAGATCATAACGGCTTCGGGGAGACCATCGAGCGCCGCTCGAAGACGAAGTTCGGTGCGATCACGCTCCACTCCTTCGGTCTGCATTTCGCGCACACCACGGTCGATGACATGAAAGAGATCATCGATACTCGCTGAGGTCTCTGCACCGCGGGGGTGCAGACCAAGTCTCATCATGGCGGCGTAGGTTCGGTTCCGCAGTTCACGCCACCACATTGCTCGCGCAATGACATACGTGAGCAGTGTCGCTATCACTGCAGCAACGACCGAAAAAACGACGAGGAGGCTCACTATGACCCGTCATCCAATTGCTTTATTTCTTCGGTGAATTCAGCAAATGAGGCGCGGGCCTTCAGACGAGCAGCCCCGGTTTGGCCCGGAAGCCAACCAGTGACCATGTACTGCACCCGATGCCCGATGTTGACCGCATGATCGCCAATGCGCTCGTAATACCGGCCAACAAGAGCAAGCTGTACGGCAGCCTGCAGCCCAAGATTGTTGGTGGCGTGGGATTCAAAAATCGCTTCGATGTAGTCACCGTGGATGACGTCGAGACTGTCGTCAATATCGTCGAGTGCCGCACCAAGACTGGCATTGCGTTCAACGTACGCATCAAGAGAGAGCTTGATCAGACGCGAGGCTTCCTCATTCATTCGTTCGATGAGGCCACGCAGTCGAGGGTCAAGAGTGGCTCCGTAAATACGGCGAGCCGCCTTGGCAACATTGACCATGAGATCGCCGCTGCGTTCAAGTTCGCCTGTGAGCCATACGGCAGTGACGATGGAGCGAAGGTCCGAGGCCATGGGCTGTTGCAAAGCAAGGACGCTGTAACACTTTTCCTCAGTGAGCAATGAAAGCGCATCGAGTTCATCGTCGGCTTCAATAAGCGCAAGCGCTCCACCCATATCGCCAGACAACAGAACTTCGGTGCCGCGGGGAATGAACTCGGACACCATGGCTCCAAGTCGAACAATGTCGTCTCGGATTTCGTCAAGTTCCTGATGGAAGGATTTCCGTTGCTCGGCCATATTCGTTCCGTTCCGAAAGGCCGAGGCCCTCAGCGGACCTCAGCAGCGAGATGGTCGGGATCACCGGTAATGAGATAACGAATCCGGGCGCCAAGTACGGCCGCATGATCGGCAATGCGATCAAGCGCCTGACCAGCGACCATCGTACGCAATGCGAGGACAACTGCATCGGGACCCTTGTAATCGAGCAGTGCCTCGACAAGTTGACGGTTCGCCAGTGCTATTTGCGGCTCTCCTGCAACCGCTTCCGCCAACTTGAGGTCGAGGGTGGACCAGGCACGAAGCGCATCGCGATATTGAGAAACCGCGTATTCAGCAAGAGTTCCCAGGATGTCGAAGGCGCGAGGGGCACGCAGTAGTAGTTCATGTTCGGGGGCCAACTTGGCAATTCGAAGCGCAAGATCACCAATGCGTTCGAGTTCTGCCGTCACTCGCAATACCGACACGATAAGTCGAAGATCAGTGGCAACTGGAGCTTCGCGGCGAAGCAGGTCGTAGGACCGTTCCATAAGTGAAACGTTCATTCCGTCGATGCGATCGTCAACAGAGACGGCCTCTTCCGCCACAGAAAGATTTCCTGTGCGGAGAACGACTTTCATGCGTTCCAAGTTTTCGTCGACGAGGATTCCCATTAACTCAACTTGAAGTGCAAGCTGTTCAAGTTCGGCGGTGTACTGCTGGCGCAAGTGAGTGACCTCAGCCAAATCGGCCGGTGACATAGTTCTCGGTGCGTTCATCGGCCGGTGCCGAGAAAATCTTGTCGGTGGCATCAAACTCGACAAGCAAACCAGTGCGAGTATCGCTCTCGGAGTTGGCCTCAGTGGTGAAGAACGCAGTGCGGTCGCTTACGCGCGCTGCTTGTTGCATGTTGTGCGTGACAATAAGGATTGTGTAGTCGGACTTCAGTTCTTGCATGAGATCTTCGATACGAGCAGTAGCGATGGGGTCGAGTGCCGAGCACGGTTCATCCATAAGGATGACCTCGGGTTTAACGGCGATAGCGCGGGCAATACACAGACGTTGCTGCTGACCACCAGAAAGACTCATTGCCGATTTCTTCAGGCGGTCTTTCACTTCATCCCAAAGTGCAGCCCGTCGCAGTGCTTCTTCGACAACATCGTCGAGGTTGCCCTTCTGCCCTGAAAGTCGCGGTCCAAAAGCAATGTTGTCATAAATGGACTTCGGGAATGGGTTTGGCTTCTGGAAGACCATGCCGATGCGCTTACGAACCTCAACCGGATCAATTCGGGAATCGTAAAGATCGACTCCGTGGTAGAGGATCTTTCCCTCGACGCGAGCAGACTCGATGAGATCATTCATGCGATCGAAGCAACGAAGCACGGTGGATTTACCACAACCCGATGGGCCAATGAATGCAGTGATCTCGTGCTGGCGAACCTGAAGATTGACATCGCGAACGGCCTTGAATTCGCCATAGAAAACATTGAGCTCGGAGACATCGAACACGACCTGGCCCACCGGAGCCGATTCGACAGAATGCGTTGCAGTGAGCTGCTCGGTGACAGCTAGTTCAGGAGCCATGTTGGAGTCCTCAGTGGAGTCGTAAGCATCGGTCACAAGAATGGAAATCGGTTAGGCGCTATGGCGGCGGGCCACTCGGGCCGACACCACGCGAGCAAGGACGGTGAATAAAAACACGATGGCTACAAGCGTGAACGCCGCTCCCCACGCACGATCCTGCGCCGCGGGGAAAGGGGTTTGGGCATTGCCGAAAATTTGCACCGAAAGGGTGGTCAGCGCTCCATCGAAAAGATTGAGATTGAGATTGCGGGCGGCGCCAATGGTGAACACCAACGGCGCAGTTTCACCGGCGGCTCGTGCAATAGCGAGCATGACGCCAGAGGTAATCCCGCCAATTGCGGCCGGCAGAACCACCGTGAGTATGGTGCGCCACTTGCGATTACCAAGCGCGTAACTGCCTTGGCGAAGTTCGTCGGGAACGAGCTTGAGCATTTCCTCAGTGGAGCGGATGATGATCGGGAGCATAAGACAGCCGAGCGCAAGCGAACCACCGAAACCGTTGAGCCCAAACCTAAGCGTCCATAGGGTGTAGATGAACAAGCCCATAACAATGGAGGGCACACCGGTCATAACGTCGGCCATGAAACGGATGAGTCGAGCAGTGCGGCCCTGACCTCCGTATTCGTGAATGTAGATAGCGCCAAGAATTCCCAGAGGGATGGCCATTACCGCCGCGCCGAAGGTAACGAGCAATGTGCCAACGATGGCAGGGCCCATGCCGCCACCAGACTTACGAGTAATCGTGGGGAGATCCTCGGTAAACCAGGACCACGACATCGTTCCCGCACCCTTTATGACCAAATAACCGATCACGAGTGCGAGTGGGACAACCGCAACAAGCAGCGATCCCGCCATCCACGCGGAGGCAAGGCGATTCTTCAGTTTCCTCGTAGTACTTGTCGTGGCCTCCAGTAAAAGTGATCCGACATTGGCGTCTTGCAGGTCGGTCATTTCATGCCCCCCGACTGCGACGATCGAAACGGCTCACGATGGAACGAGCAGAAACATTCACGATGATGGTGACGCCAAACAGAACGACACCAAGGCCGATAAGTGCAGAACGATGCGTACCCGCGGCTTCCCCGAACTGATTGACGATGACTGCCGCCATGGAATCACCCTGTTCGAAAAGATGCGCAGTGATCTGAGCTTGGGAACCGATAACAAGAGCGACCGCGATTGTTTCGCCCATGGCTCGACCAAGACCCAGCATGACCGCGCCAACAATGCCTCCCCGACTCCAGGGCAGCACAGCAGCGCGAATCATTTCCCACCGAGTAGCGCCCATCCCGTAGGCCGCTTCGCGTTGCGAACCGGGAACGGTGGCGATGACTTCACGACTAAGTGAAGTGATGATGGGGGTAATCATGATGGCGAGGATGACGCCGGCAGTCATAAAACTGCGGCCACTCGTGCCACTAAAGAACCAACCAACGATTGGCCAACCGCCAACCGCGTTACTTATTGACTCGAACACAGGTTGAAGAAACGGGGCCAAAACCATGATGCCCCAAAGCCCATAAACAACCGATGGAATCGCGGCAAGAAGATCTATTACGTAGATAACTGGCTTGCGGAGTCGTCGCGGCGCGGCTTCGTTTGAGTACAACGCAATACCGAGACTTATCGGCACCGCCAAAATGATGGCGATAAGTGACGACAACACCGTGCCGTAAATAAACGCCAAAGCGCCAAATTTTCCTTCGGCAGGAATCCACGTACTTGACGTAAGAAAAGAAATGCCTTGCTTTTGGAATGCCGGCCACGCCTCTTTGGTGGTGGACACCGTAATGAGGGCGAGGATGGCCAAGACCACGAGGCCGGCTCCAAGAGTAACTGCCTTGAACGCTGAATCTCCTCGACGACCCGATGATCCACCGAGCAATGACGCGTGATCGCCCCCCGGGAGGTCCCGGGGGGCATTGTCACGCTCGTCAGAAGAGAGCAGTGTCACTTCTGTTAGCCCTGTATCTGTGCGATCTGGGCAAGGGCCCTGTCACGAAGAGCGGTCGGAAGCGGAGCGAAGTCTGCATCCTCGGCAAGATCCTGACCTTCGGTAAGAAGGTAGGTGAGCCAGCCTCTAATGGCTGTCGCGTTTGCGGCCGGCGTGGTGTACACGAGCACGTAGGTGCTCGCAGTGATCGGGTACACCTCAGCACCAGCGGCGTTGAGAGCCGAGTAGGTGAGGTCATCTTTCACCACGGCGCCAGCGAGAGCAGCAGTTGCACCAGCAAGGGTCGGGGCGACAAAGTTGCCGTCCTTGTTCTTGATGGAAGCAGTGCGGAGGCCAGTTGCCTTTGAATCGGAAAGATCGACATAACCGATTGAACCGGCAGTGTCCTTGATGATCTGAGCCACACCAGCGTTGCCCTTACCAGCCTGAGCGGACGGCCAGGCAACAGTGTCACCAGGGGTAAGGGTGAAGTCGGTGGGTGCCGCGGCGGCAAGGTACTTCGCGAAGTTCGATGTGGTACCCGAACCATCGGAACGAACCACAACCGTGATCTTTGTGCTCGGCAGTGTCACCCCGGAGTTGTCCGTTGCGATTGCTGGGTCATTCCAGCTGGTGATAGTGCCGGTAAAGATCTTGGCCAGAGTGGAAGGTGAAAGCTTAAGTTCCTTCACGCCCGAAAGGTTGTAGGAGACAGTGATTGGAGCGGCAACTGTCGGGAAGTAGAGGAATGGGCCCTTGAAGTTGGCCTTTTCATCCTCCTTCACGGTGCTGTCCGAGCCAGCCCAGTCGGAGGTTCCTGCGCTGAGATCCTTCTTGCCCTGCCCTGAGCCAACGGCGTTGTAATTCACGGTGACGCTTTTGGCCACATCTTCGAATCCGGCGATTGCATCTTCATAGAACGACTTCGGGAAAGTTGCGCCCGAACCATTGAGGGTGCCCGAAATCGAGGAGTAATCGAAATTGGACTTTTTGGTGGTGGTGCTTGACGAGTCCGATGAGCTGCTACCGCAAGCGACGGCAACCAGTCCTACCGCGACAAGGATTGTAAAGAGCCCAGCAAGGCCCCGCTTTGATGACCGCAAGATGTTTCTCCCTGTAACTAATGGTTACGAAGAGTCCATTTAGACCCAACATGAGGAAACATAAAGAGCGAAAGTGGACTTCAGGCTCGCTCAAGATGGACTTTAGGTGAACGGAACCATAATTTTCAGTTCACTTAGTGTCGAGAGTTCCACGATGAGTCCCTAACGGTTGCGAGAAGCCTGCCCGCTGGGGCTCAGGACAAAACTCCCGCTACTTCCCCGAGACGCGATGGGACCGCCCGATACCAAACCCAGACGCCCCGTTTCTCGCGCTCCACCAATCCGGCGGCGTGGAGGATCTTTAAATGATGGCTGATTGTCGGCTGCGAACGGCCGATCGGCGCAACAAGATCGCAGGCACAGACCTCCCCTTCGGGAGCAGAACTGATAAGCGATAAGAGACGAAGCCGCGCCGGATCGGCAAGCGCCGCAAAGACGGGGGCGAGAGCAACCGCTTCACTCTCCGAGAGGGGGACGTCACGAGCCGAACCACAGCAAACCTTTGATTTTGATGTGCGTCGGGCCGAGTTACTTGCCGGCATCGCTACCTCCAAAGAAACCTCGAACAGTCCAGAGTGTATTGACAGTTAGCAAAAGCATATTGACAGTTATCAATATCTGCGCCAACCTATCGTATCGACAGACATCAATACCTTGTCGCAGGCCAAAGGAGTTCTGGTGTCAAGAGTTCAACTTGCCCTCAATGTTTCCAATATCGACGAAGCAATCGCGTTCTATTCAAAATTATTCAACACCGAGCCAGCAAAAGTCCGCGAGGGCTACGCCAACTTCGCAATTGTCGATCCTCCGCTGAAACTCGTTCTTCTCGAAACCTCCGATCCAAATGCCGAACGGCTCAACCACCTCGGCGTCGAGGTGATGTCCACCGACGAAGTCGCCGCCGCAACCCGTCGCCTTGATGACTCCGGGCTGGAAACTGACCTTGAAGAGAACACCACCTGTTGTTTCGCGGTACAGGACAAAGTGTGGGTCAACGATCCCGATGATGCACCATGGGAGATCTACACCGTGCTGGCCGACGCCCCAACGTTTGGAAATGCTCGCCTCATAGCGGTTGATGGCGGCGACGGCACCACCGCTTGTTGCAGTTAAGGATTGTGATACTCCGTCGAGTCCTGGCCGAGTTCCTTGGCACCGCATTTCTCCTTACCGCCGTCATTGGCTCAGGGATCATGGCCACCAACCTCACCGAAGACATCGCGTTGCAATTGCTGTGCAACACGATCGCCACAGTGGGCGCACTAGCTGCACTCATCTTGGCGTTTGGCCCGGTTTCAGGTGCCCATTTCAATCCAGTCGTTACCATTGCCGATCGAGTGTTTAAAGGCATCCCTACTCGCGAGGTGCTCCCGTACATCGCCGCGCAAATTTCCGGGGCCATCGCTGGTGTCATTGTGGCGAACTTGATGTTCGGACTCCCTGCCATTGAGGCATCAACAAAGATTCGTCACGGTGGTGGCGTATGGCTTGGCGAAGTAGTCGCCACCCTTGGCCTGTTACTCGTCATCTTTGGCGTAGTGCGTTCAGGCCGTTCATCGGTGGCCCCGTTTGCTGTTGCCGGGTACATCGGCGGCGCCTATTTCTTCACCTCCTCAACAAGTTTCGCCAACCCCGCAGTCACAATCGCCCGATCACTTTCCAACACCTTCGCGGGAATTGCTCCCAGTTCCATTGTCGGTTTTATCGCCATGCAAGTCATCGGCATGGCCATCGCCATCGCTGTCATTTTTGTCCTGTGGCCCGATATCGACGACGTGGCCGATGGAGTCATGCTGAAACATGAACAGGATCTCCCATGAACAGGACTTCCCATGAACCATGAATCCCGCCCCGAAGTTCTTTTTGTCTGCATTCACAATGCTGGTCGCTCGCAAATGGCGGCTGCTCTCCTACTAAAGCATGGCGGCGATCGAGTTGTTGTGCGTTCCGCCGGCAGCGCTCCTGCCGACACATTGAATCCGGCCGTCATTGCCGCCATGGCTGAACTCGACATCGACTTACTAACGTCGGGCGCTCACCCAAAGAAACTCACCAACGAAGCAGTGCAATCATCCGATGTTGTCATCACCATGGGATGCGGAGACGAATGCCCGTTCTACCCAGGCAAGCGTTATCTCGATTGGGTGCTTGATGACCCTGCTGGTCAGGGAGTCGATGCCGTGCGCCCCATCCGGGACGAGATTGAACGCCGAGTACTCGAGTTGATTGACGAACTTGTTGACTGACCAACTTGTTGACTGACCAACTTGTTGACTGACGAACTTGTTGACTGACAGCGTTCAATCGTTAGAAAATCGAGCAGCAAACGCCGCTAGTACATCACCGTCGAGGTCGTAGGTGAGACGACGATGGGCATCGCGCACCGACAACCAGTCGAGTTGATCGACTTCCTCGTTCACTTCGAACTGGCCGGCGACAACGGTCATCACCCAATAGCGAACAATCTTCGAACGACCTTTGTGATCTGCGTACACCGCAAATGGGAGTTCCTCGCCCATCTCGACCGATAAACCTGTTTCTTCGAGGACCTCGCGCCATGCCGCGTCCTCATCGGTTTCGTTTTTTTCGACCTTCCCTTTCGGAAACGTCCAGTCGTCATATCGAGGGCGATGCACAAGAGCGACTTCTACTGCGCCGTTTTCTCCTCGCCAAAGAACACCGCCGGCGGCGCGAACCTCAAACTCTGCAGAGTCGCCCCTAACGGGAGAGCGACTCACCAATCAACCTCGACGCTCAAGAGCTAGTAGTTCAAGACAACTATGGGTATTGACATGCGCAGTGCCCGTTATTCGCGACCATGTTGTGTCCGGATGAAGCTGCCATGCCAACATGTCATCGGCAAGATTGACGTCAATGATCTGCTGAAGTCGCTGCTGCAACTCCGGGTCGGCGATAGGAACCAACGCTTCAACACGAGCATCGAGATTTCGCGGCATGAGGTCGGCCGAACCGATGTAGTACACCGGCTCTCCCGCATTTCCGTGACCGAAGTGATAAATCCGAGAATGTTCGAGGTACTTCCCGACAATCGAACGAACACGAATGTTCTCCGACAGCCCGGGAATACCGGGTCGTAAACTGCAGATTCCGCGAATGATCAAATCGATTGACACCCCGGCCAGCGACGCGGCATAAAGCGCGTCGATAAGTGCAGGATCAACAAGACTATTCATCTTCAACACAATGCGACCATTGACGCCATGCGTTGCTTCGTTTGCGATGAGTGCAGCAATACCGGGGCGCACCGCTTGGGGCGCCACCATCAACGTGGAAAAATGTGGATCACGAGCAAAACCGGTGAGCAGATTGAACAGCTGCGTGAGATCGGCCCCGACTGCAGGATCGGCAGTAAGAAGACCAAGGTCTTCGTACAAGCGCGCAGTCTTCGGATTGTAATTGCCAGTGCCAATGTGGCAATAGCGGCGAATACCGTCATGTTCCTCGCGAACAACAAGCGTGGTTTTGGTGTGAATCTTCAGACCCATCAGGCCGTAAACAACGTGAACACCGGCTTTTTCAAGTTCTTTGGCCCAACCGATGTTCTTTTTCTCGTCGAATCGAGCCTTTAACTCGACTAGCGCCGCTACTTGCTTGCCGCGCTCGGCGGCACGCACAAGTGACTTAATGATTGAGGTATCCGATGATGTGCGATACAAGGCCAGTTTGATCGCTAACACCGCAGGATCGACCGACGCCTGACGAATGAACTCTTCAACCGAACTGGAAAAAGATTCGTAGGGATGTTGCACCATGACATCGCGGTCACGGATGACCGAAAAAATGTCGACTGATTCGCCAGCATTCGGACCGGTGAGCCGAGCTTGCGTAATTGGTGTCCACGGCGCGTCTTTCAAGTCGGGACGATTGAGACCATGCACGGCAAAAAGTCCGCCCAAATCGAGTGGGCCGGCAAAGCGATACACGTCTTCGGCCGAAAGGTCGAGTTCCTCGACAAGAAGTTCCAGGATTTCAGGGTCGCAATCGGCATCGATCTCAAGACGCACTGCTCGACCGAACCGACGACGGCGTAATTCAAGTTCGATCGTTTCAAGAAGATCGTCTGCTTCTTCTTCTTCCACAGTGAGATCGGCATTACGGGTCACCCGAAACGCGTGATGCACACCAATTTCCATGCCTGGAAACAAAACGCCGAGATGAGCGGCAATAACCTGTTCAAGGGGAACAAATCGAGTGCCGTCAGGCATGGCCATAAACCGAGGAAGAAGATTCGGAACTTTCACCCGAGCAAATCGGCGATCGCCGGTAACGGGATCGTGCACATCAACGGCCAGATTCAGTGACAGGTCGGAAATATACGGAAACGGATGACCGGGATCGACGGCAAGCGGCGTAAGCACCGGAAAGATTCGTTCCTCGAACACCGTGTCGAGATAGACGCGATCCTCAGCATCAAGTTCGGAGTACCGAGCAAATACGATTCCCGCAGTAGCGAGCTCAGGAACAAGATCTTCGAGAAAGAGTCGTTCGGCCGCGGCCACTAATTTGGTAAGGCGATCATGGATACTGCGCAACTGTTCGCCTGCGGAACGACCATCGGGGGTGCGCTTACCGAGACCGGCAGCAACCTGGTCTTTCAGACCAGCAACGCGCACCTGAAAAAACTCATCAAGGTTCTTACAGAAGATGGCAATGAATTTGACGCGTTCAAGTAGCGGCACCTGCCCATCAGCAGCAAGCGCCAGCACGCGGGCATCAAAATCGAGCCACGACAATTCACGATTTATGAATCGGTCGGGCGATGACGAAAGTTCTTCAGAAGTGAGATGCGTGACCGGACGGGAAAATCCGAGCGCACTTGGCGCGTCGCCATTTGTTTCGAACGGTCCAGTGATCATGACCGGAGACTACCGGTGTGGATCAGTGACTTTCCGGTGAACTTTGGGCGAAAAACGAATTCAGGACTCAGGAAGACCGAGATCCCATTCAAGAGTGAGGTTCTCGCGTTCGGCATCGCGCGCAACACGTTCGCGGTTGCGACGGAACTGTGGATCGTGCGGAGGGAGAAGCAAGAGTCGGGCATGTACGCGAGCACGGAACTCGTCGACCAAACCGCGAACTTCTGAATCGCCTTGAACATCCCAGTGCGGGGCAACCGGGCCTAGGTAGATCACACGGACTCGGCCTCTCGGCGGCTGTTCAGTTTCGGTTTCGCTCATTGACATGATCAGGGCACCTTCGGATCAACTGGAGGGGCAACGCTGGCCCCGTAAGGCTCAGAATCCTAGCGGTGGGCCGCCTCCTGCCCTCAATGCGACTACATCGAGACCTCGGCGTGGCCTCAATACGCCCCCGTCGAGACCCCAACGAGACCCCAAATTGCGAGTTTACCCAACCCAAACCTCTTCCTTAGGCCCATTTTCGCCCCCCTTCTCTACCTTCAGACCCATGGAAAATCTCACTGAATGGATGGACCAAGGCAACTGTCGCCACGAGCCCCCCTCGATATTCTTTCCCAGCGATGGCGTGGGGGTCGAGGTAGCAAAGCGCATCTGCGCCACCTGCCCGGTGGTCGATACCTGCCTTACCTACGCCCTCGATAACCGCATCGACCATGGAGTATGGGGCGGTTCATCGGAGCGTCAACGCCGTCGATTGCTTAAAGGCCGGAGGCTCCCCGTCAGCGCGAACGCCCGCTAATTTTTTCCACCACACAGAGGCAATCTCGGATGTCTCTGCCCGCCAATGGTCACCGATTTCCGCCATCGGACGACCATGAAACGATCCTGCCCCGCCGAACACCGTTTGGTGGGGCAGGATCGCGTCTGTGCTCGAATGCGTAATCAACATCAGCGAAGGCCAACAGCTGCAGCTCCTCGATGCCATCGCCGCAACTGCGGGACGCGAGCTTCTCGATATCCATTCCGATCCCGACCACAACCGATCGGTCCTCACTGTTGCTGGCGTTGACGCCCCTCGTCTCATCACCCGAGCGGCGGTGGAACTTCTGAACCTCAGCACGCATCAAGGCGTGCATCCGCGAATTGGCGTTGTCGACGTTGTTCCATTTGTTCCGCTTGATAGTTCAACTATGAATGACGCCATCGCCGCCCGCGATGAATTCGCACTTTGGATTGCTGATGAATTGGAGGTACCCGCTTTTTGTTACGGGCCAGAACGAACGCTCCCCGAAATACGTCGCAACGCTTTCTCCACTCTCCTGCCCGATTTCGGCCCGCACTCCCCTCACCCCACTGCTGGAGCGGTTGCAGTGGGCGCACGAGAGGTTCTGGTTGCCTGGAACTTGTGGTTGGTCGAACCAGATCTTGAACTTGCCCAAACCATCGCAAGAGAACTGCGCGGTCCCGGTATTCGTGCCTTAGGGCTTGCCGTTGGCGACGAGGTTCAGGTGTCGTTCAACCTCATTGACCCGCTGCAGGTTGGGCTCGTCGAGGTGTACGACCGGGTCGCAGAAAAAGCAGCGATCAAACGCGCCGAACTCGTTGGACTAGTGCCCGACGAGGTCCTCGCTGAAATTCCTACCGATCGTCTACGAGATCTCGACCTGTCGGCCGATCGGACAATCGGTGCTCGGTTGGCGGCCCGTTAACTGCAGGCCAACCGAGATCAAGCAGTAGCGGTAACGCTGGCGGTCTGCGCTGCGGCGGCAGCACGAGCCAGTGCACGCTGGCGGCGGATGCGGCGGCGCTCACGCTCGCTCATGCCACCCCAGATGCCGAACTTCTCGCCATTGGCAAGGGCGTACTCGAGGCAGTCGTAGCGGACCACGCAGCCACGGCATACCTCTTTGGCCTCACGGGTCGATGCGCCGCGCTCTGGGAAGAAGAGATCAGGATCCACGCCAAGGCAGTTCGCAAGGTCCTGCCAGGACTTGTCTTCCATTGAAATTTCAGCGTTTTCAAGCATGCTTCAGGTCCTCCCTGACAAAAGCAGCCCCCGGACGGCACCGTTGCCCCCGAGGAACCCGACAGTTCGGGGGTACGTCGGGTACAAGACCCGGCGACCCCGCCCCACGGGTGTAATTACAACGGTGTGATTCTGCCTCGTCTGAACCGAAAGTGCAAGGGGGAGTTGGAAATCAACCCCGGAGGGAGCCGGTTGGACCAGATCTCAGCCCGCTCGACGGCCCCGCAGCATCTGGCGTTTGTTCTCGATGAAGTCCACCAGGACGAAATCACCAAGGGTCTCGGGGGTGGTGAAAAACGCCCGTCCCCCATTGAGTTCGGTCATCTTGGAGACAAACCCTCGAAGCCGAGGATCGGGATCGAGCATGAAGGTATTGATGCGAATGTCATCGCGAGTGCAGAGATTTACTTCACGCAAGGTGGCATCGACGATGGTCTGCGTAGGCGGGTAATGAAACTCGGGCTGACCCGACGGAGTGATCCAGGCCGTTGGCTCACCGTCGGTGATCATGATGATCTGCTTCGTACCCGACTGACGTGACAACAAACGGCGAGCGATTGAAAGTCCATGTTGCATGTTGGTGCCATAGACAAAGTCCCACGACACCTCGGGGAAGTCTTTGGCTTTGAGTTCGCGAGCCGTTTCACTAAACCCAACAATGCCCAGATAGTCGCGTGGGAACTTCGAAGTAATGAGCGAATGGAGCGCCATCGCCACTTTTTTCGCAGGAAGGAAATTATCGCGCATGGGCATCGACAACGAAAGGTCAACCATCAACACGGTGCTTGAGCGAACCAGATGTTCGGTGCGTTCAATTTCAAAATCCTCGGGAGAAAGCCGCACCGGCGTGCCGCCACCACCGCGCTGGATCGCATTGCGCACGGTTTGGCCGATATCAAGATTGAACGGATCGCCGTATTCATAAGGCTTGGTTGAGTAGTCGCGTTCGTGACCAATGCCAATGCGAGCAATTTCATGTTGTCCAGCTTTATCGATATCGAGTTTTCGGAACAACTCGTCAAGCGCGTTTTGGCCTAATTGGCGAATGCCGCGAGGAGTGAGTTCGAGTCGACCCTCTTTGTTCTCGACGAGCCCCGATTCTTCAAGACGCTTGGAGAGTTTTGCCATGGCTTCAAGACTGCGAGCGGCATCCTCACCAAGCAGTTGGCGAGCACGTTCGAGATCGACTTCAGCGAGTGCGCCAGGATTGGTGGCGCCCTTGAGCAAGTTCTCTAACTGATCAATATCGCCAAGTTCTTGCAGTAGTTGGTTTGCCTCGGCCATGCCCATTGGATCATCGCCTGAGAACTCGTATCGACGATTCCAGTTCATATCGGGGAACATCTGCGAAAGGTTCTGCCCCAACTGGTCCATTTGCCAACGCAGATCCATGTCTTCAAGCAATTGATCAGAAAGTGCTTGCATTTGCGCCCGTTGCTCGGGCGTCATGGAGTTGAGCATGGCCTGAGCGGCCGCCATCCGGTGGGCCATAATTTCGAGCAACTCTTCGATGCTCTGTGGATTTTCAGGGAAGAAATCGCCGAAGCGTTCCATGAAACCTTCGAAGTCGGTTTCTTCTCCGCGCTGATGCGCTTCGAGCATCTGATTCAGCTCGGCAAACATGTCCTTCATGCGGGCCATGTCTTCAGGCGACATGTTTTCAACCGCTCCCGAGGATTGATCGACATATTGCTGCATCAGTTGTTCGCGAAGTTTCTCAACAAGTTCCTCGAACTTTTCGCGAGCTTCTGAAGAAGTGAAGTCGTAGTTCTGAAGGTCACGAACCATGCCCGCAAGGTCGGGTGACATGAGATCCAACGAAGCATGGCGCTCGGCGGCGACATCGTTGGTGAGTTCTTCACGCCGAGCCTCGCCAGAATCACGTGCCTCTTGTGCCATTTCGTCAATGGCCTCGCGCTCGGTGTCGATGAGTTCGCGAAGTTCACGCGCAATCTCGTCATAAACGCCACCAAGATCGTGATTCTCAAGAGCTTCGCGGCGCTTGCGCTTGAGTTCTTCCATCATTTCGCGAAGGCCCTGCATTCGATCGCCATCGGCCGACTCGAAACCCGATTGCATCATGCGACGAAGAGCCGCGTTGAGGTCGCCGTGGTACAGCAGATCGTCAGTGATCTCGCTGAAGATGTCGGAGGAATCGATATCGAAACCAACCTGCGTGCCATCCCAACGCGAATAGTGGAATCGGTTCGCTCTACCCATAGGGGCACCGTACCGGGAATACTGCAGACATGGCCGACCGAACCGACAATCCCAACCTCCCACAGTGGGGTGTCGCCCAAACGGCCGGCGGCTCCGAGGGATTGTCCCCTCGATGCGATTGGTCCACCCTTGAGGGCGATGGTCGCCTCCCCCAATCTGATCAAAGTTCGGGATTTGGTGTCGATTTCCGAACGGACCTGCAACTTTTTGCTGACAACGGCGTTCGCTCGTTGCGATGGACCCTCGACTGGTCGCGCCTCGAGCCCTCCGAAGGACGCTGGGATCCCGATGCGGTCAATCACGTCAACGATGTACTTCGTGCTGCCCAAGACGTCGGGATCGCGATCTGGGCGGTGCTTCACGATGGACCACTCCCTGGTTGGTTCGCCGAGGACCAACACGGATTCGACGATGACATGGCGCTTCGTAAGACCTGGCCTCGCCACGTGGACAAAGTGGCCGACACCTTCGGCGATCTCGTAAGCGCTTGGGTCCCCATCCTCGATCCGTATACGCGTGCCCTCGAAGGCAACCTCACCGCAACACGCCCACCGAACCGCCATGACCCCGAGAAATTTCTCGAGACGCTTCGTTCATTGCATTTGGCCTCGGCCGACGCATGGCGACTTCTGAGATCAGGCGAACCGCCAGTGGTGTGTTGCATCGATACCTGTCCGGTGGAACCAGCAGTGACGTCACGAGAACCCGACGAACGCGAGGTTGCTCGAGATCGAGCGACTTCGGTTGACCGCTATCGATTCGGCTCGTGGATGCGTGAGTTAAACGATGGAGTGGTGAGTATTCCTGGCCTCGCCGAAATTGAACTGGACGGAATGGCCGGCGGTTACGACATTGTTGGATTCACCTACCGGGGGGCGCAGTCGCTCTACGCCGATGGTTCCATCTCCCCCTATCCCCTCGACGCTCCGGTTGCGTCTGATGGCCGCTCCCCTTGGACCGAAGGTCTGGGCCTCACGGTTCGACGTCTTCACGAGGAGTTACCCAACCGAAAGTTTGCGTTGCTCGGCACCGGCCTCGTCACCCCCGACGAGGATTGGCGGGCCGAGGTTCTTGCTGGTTCCATCGAACAACTTGATGCCGCCTCCAACGATGGCATCGCTCTCTCCGACGCGTTCTGGGAAAGCGGAATCGACGGCTGGACTCCTGAATGCGGTCGGGAGGTTCCCGATGGGCTTATCGAACCTGGCCGTAACCCGCGAGCGAGTCTGGAACTAATCCGCCGCCGCGCTCTTTGAGATGCGAGGCTGAACCCATGAACGAACGCCGCGCCCAAGACATCGCTAAAGAAGCCGCTAAAGAAACTGCTGGCCGTCACGCTGCCGGCTATGTCACAAATCGGATGCGAGTTGGTTTAGGCACCGGCTCCACCGTGTACTGGACCGTTATCGAACTTGGTGACCGCTCCCTCGACATTGTTTGCACCGCAACGTCGAAACAAACCCATGAGTTGGCCACTTCGCTGGGCCTCAAACTGGTGACTCCCGATGAAATCGGTTCACTCGATATTGCCATCGACGGAGCCGACGAGGTTGACCCTCAGTTCAATCTCACCAAAGGTGGCGGCGCCGCCCACACTCGCGAAAAAATCATCGAGCGCATGACGACGCGTTTCATCGTGGTGGTTGACGAATCGAAGTTGGTTCCGGCCTTGGGCCCGTTTGGGACACCTTTAGAGGTCCTTGATTTCGCGCCGTTGGTGGTGGCGAACGCCGTACGCGCTTTAGGCGCCACCGATGTCACCACTCGGCCCAACCGCAGCGATAATGGCAACCTCGTGATGGACGCCCAGTTCGGCCCCATTGCCGATCCTGTTGCGCTGGCCAACGCTCTGGCCAACACACCAGGAATTGTTGAGCACGGGATATTCCCGGGTTCGATGGTGGAACGAATAGTTATTGCTGGCCTCGATGGAGTTCGCGAACTAGTGAACAACAACCGCTAACGCAACTGTGCCTGGTTGAAGGCTAGGCCCGACCCCGATACTGCGAACGCGAGCCCGATGAGTCTTTGTTCAGACGCTTCGAAAGGTGCAGTCCTTCTAGGACAAACTCGGCGGCACTAGCAATCTTTGCTGGTGTGGGATCGCCTTCAATGAGCGAGTTCACCGAATCGGCTAACTCGGCAATCTCGGTCAACAGAGCAACGTACTCGGCCGATGAAATATCTTCACCCGCATTCACGATTCGATCACCCTCGAACGCGTCAACTACTGCGCGGAGGTTTTCGATTGCGATGCGTTCGCGGAATACCTGCAGAACGGCGGCCTTTAGTAATTGCTCAATGATCACCGAATCGCGACCGTCTTCGATGGTTTCAATTTCGAGCTTTCCGATTGTCGACGCCGCAAGCGCATCGAGATCGGAAACTCGCGGAACGATTTCGGTTTCGCCTTGTTGCAGCGAGCGACGCGCAGCATTAGCAACCAGGGTTTCGTAATTGGCAACAGTGAGACGCACCGAGACACCAGAACGCTGATTGATATGCGGACTACGACGGGCAAGTTGTGAGAACTCGGCAACAATTTCCGTCATGTACGACGGGACATGAACATCGATATCCGGAGCAACAAAAGGACGGGCCTCTTGTAATGCGATGGTCATTTCTGTTTCGACATTGAGCGGATAATGGGTACGAATTTGGGCGCCAAAACGATCCTTCAATGGCGTAATGAGTCGACCACGATTGGTGTAATCGTCGGGGTTGGCTGACGCAAACAACAACACATCGACGGGAAGCCGAAGTTTGAAACCACGAATCTGAACATCGCGCTCTTCGAGAACGTTCAGTAAGCCCACCTGAATACGTTCGGCGAGATCAGGAAGTTCGTTGATGGCGAAAATGCCGCGGTTGGTGCGAGGAACCAAACCGAAATGAATGGTGTCTTCGTTGGAGAGATAGTTGCCTTCGGCAATCTTGATGGGATCGACCTCGCCGATGAGATCGGCAATCGAAGTGTCCGGCGTGGCCAGTTTCTCGGAATAGCGATCGTCACGGTGTACCCAACCAATAGGGGTGGCGTCACCTATCTCGGCCACCAGTTCGCGAGCGAACTTTGAAATGGGGCGGTAGGGATCGTCATTGATCTCGGAACCCTCGACGATGGGCATCCATTCATCGAGCAGATCGGTGAGCGAACGGATCATTCGGGTCTTGGCCTGACCACGCTCGCCGAGGAAGATGACGTCGTGGCCGGCGAGGACGGCATTTTCCAACTGAGGAAGAACCGTGTCCTCATAACCGAGGACATTTTCCACCAATGGCTCGCCCGCGATAATGCGAGCGATCGCATTAGTACGCAATTCGGTCTTGATAGGACGGCTCTCCCACCCCGACGCGCGCAGTGCTCCAAGTGTCATTGGACGGTCCGACATGGTCTCCCCATTCTGCCTGCGGGACCGATGCGGACCCTTCGGGCCCAGTGGCCCGCTTATGAACGGGCCTCAACCTACCGTCGGGTACGCCCTGCCCGACGAGCCAGCCTGTAACTTTGCCGATCGGGACTTCGCGTCACCCTCATTCGCTACCGAAAGAGTGCCGGGCACAGTTCGCCACGGCCGGTGGCCGATGAGTAGCGTGAACTGCTACCACCCAAGGTCAAGGCCCAACCGGGTGGTGATCTATTCCATCACAAGCCCAAGAAAGGCCTGCGCGTGACCGCAACCAAGGAACCGCCTGCACTTACCCCGGGCATTTCGTCTCCGGTGATCAAGAAGGCCCATAGTCGAAGCCCGTTCGCCATTATCGATATTTACAAGTCGTCAGTAGGCAAAAAATGGCTTATGGCCATCACCGGCATCATGTTGATGGGCTTTGTGCTCTTCCACATGATCGGCAACCTCAAGATGTATTTGGGTGCCGGACACTTCAACGAGTACGCCGAATTTCTTCGTCACCTCCTCGTCCCCATCATTCCGGCCACTGGCGTGATATGGCTGCTTCGACTTGGACTTCTTTTAGCGTTCACTCTTCACATTCAGTCCGCCTATGCGCTGACCCGAATCAATAAGAAGGCTCGTCCGGTTAAGTACCAGTCCTCACGTGATTACGTGGCCGTCAACTGGGCTGCTCGCACCATGCGCTGGAGTGGCATCATCGTCGGCCTGTTCTTGCTGTGGCATCTGGCCACCATCACGTGGGGTTGGGGAAACCCTGAATTCGTGAATGGTGACCCGTACGACACCATCACCGCGAGTCTCGCAGTGCCCTATGTCGCCGCGCTGTACATCATCGCCAACCTCGCGTTGGGCTTCCATTTGTTCCACGGCACCTGGAGCATCTTCCAAAGCCTCGGTTCGCTGAGCCCACGTTTCAACCCTCGCCACAACCCACTGCGTCGCGGTTTCGCCATCGGCTTTGCCGTACTCGTGGCCGCCGGCAACATCTCGTACCCAATCGCTGCCCTCACCGGCATCCTGGGCTGAAGGAGCAACTGATGACCACAATTACTCTGGACTCCAAGACCCCTTCCGGCCCTATTGAGGATCGCTGGGACAATCACAAGTTCGACATGAAGTTGGTGAACCCCGCTAACAAGCGGAAATTCACTGTTTTAGTTGTTGGCACTGGTCTTGCCGGTGCCGCCGCAGCAGCAACGTTGGCCCAACTTGGTTACAACGTCGAGTGCTTCACCTTCCACGACTCACCGCGTCGTGCGCACTCCATTGCCGCTCAGGGTGGCATCAACGGTGCCAAGAACTACAAAAACGACGGTGACAGCATTCATCGTTTGTTTTACGACACCGTAAAGGGTGGCGACTTCCGCTCTCGCGAATCCAACGTCTACCGTTTGGCGCAGGTCAGCGTGGACATCATCGACCAGTGCGTGGCACAGGGTGTTCCGTTTGCCCGTGAATACGGCGGTCTTCTCGATAACCGTTCATTCGGTGGCGCACAGGTTTCCCGCACGTTCTATGCCCGTGGCCAAACCGGCCAGCAACTTCTACTCGGCGCCTATCAGGCCCTTATGCAGCAAGTGTCCCTTGGTCGAGTGAAGTTGCATACCAAGACTGAACTTCTTGACGTTGTTACCAAAGATGGGGTTGCGGTTGGCATCGTCACCCGAGATCTCACCTCTGGCGAGGTCAAGAGCTGGGCTGGTCACGCCACACTTCTGTGCACCGGCGGTTACAGCAACGCTTTCTATCTGTCCACCAACGCGATGAACTCCAATGTCACTGCGGCATGGCGTGCACATAAGAAGGGTGCGCTGTTCGCTAACCCGTGTTACACGCAGATCCACCCAACCTGTATCCCGGCCAGCGATGAAACCCAATCGAAACTCACGCTTATGTCGGAGTCGCTTCGTAACGACGGTCGCATTTGGGTACCGAAGAACTTCGATGAGACTCGTCCTGCTGAACAGATTCCGGAAGAGGACCGCGACTACTTTCTCGAGCGCAAGTACCCCGCTTTCGGAAACCTCGTCCCTCGTGACGTTGCATCTCGTAACGCCAAAACCGTGGTCGACGAAGGCCGCGGCGTTGGCCCTTTGAAGAACGGCGTGTTCCTCGACTTCGGCGAGTCCATTACTCGCCTTGGCGAAAGCACCGTGTTCGAGCGTTACGGCAACTTGTTCGACATGTACGAGCGCATCACCGACGAAAGCCCAATGAAGATGCCAATGCGCATCTACCCGGCGGTTCACTACACCATGGGTGGCCTTTGGGTTGACTACAACCTCATGACCAACATTCCTGGTCTCTACGCGTTGGGTGAAGCCAACTTCTCCGACCACGGCGCCAACCGTCTCGGTGCCTCCGCTCTCATGCAGGGCCTGGCCGACGGTTACTTCGTTGCCCCGTACACCGTTGGCGATTACCTCGCCGGCCTGCTTGGACAAACTCCGGTCTCCACGAGTGACCCGGTGTTCTCCCAAGCAGTGCAGTCAGTGAACGAGGATATGCATCGTTGGATCTCGGTTGGCGGCACCAAATCACCCGATTTCTACCACCGCGAGCTTGGCAAGTTGGTGTGGCACTACTGCGGTATGGCTCGCGATAAGAACGGACTTGAAAAAGCCATTAGCGAAATCGGCGCATTGCGCACCGAGTTCGAGGGCAACGTTCGAGTTCTCGGCGACCCCGATGGCGTCAACCAGTCACTTGAAAAGGTCGGCCGCGTTGCCGACTTCTTCGACCTGGGCGAGTTGATGTGTCGTGACGCTCTGATGCGTGAAGAGTCATGCGGTGGTCACTTCCGAGTGGAACACCAGACCGAAGAAGGCGAAGCCCAGCGCGACGACGACAAGTTCTCGTTCGTCGGTGCGTGGGAGTGGAACGGTAAGGATGAAGCCCAAACCCTCCACAAAGAAGACCTCACCTTCGAGTACGTCAAGCCCAGCCAGCGCAGCTACAAGTAGCAGCAGGAATCACAGGAGAAATTGTGAATCTCACCCTCAAGGTCTGGCGTCAAGACGGACCAAACGATTCAGGTCACTTCGAGACCTATCAAGCAACCGATGTGAAAGACGAAATGTCTTTCCTCGAAATGCTCGATGCGGTCAATGAAAACCTCATCAACGATGGCCACGAACCAATCGTGTTCGACAGCGATTGCCGCGAAGGAATCTGCGGAACCTGCGGTCTCATGATCAACGGTCAGGCCCACGGTCCTCAAAAGGGCACCGCAACCTGTCAGTTGAATATGCGCAAGTTCCACGATGGCGAAACTGTCACCATCGAACCTTGGCGTGCAGCAGCGTTCCCGATCCTCAAAGACCTCATGGTCGATCGAAGTGCGTTCGATGCCATTATCGAATCCGGCGGCTTCATTACTGCCGATACCGGTGGTCCTCGTGACGCCAACGAGATCCTTATCCCGAAGGCTGCTGCCGACACCGCCATGGACGCTGCCGCGTGCATCGGTTGTGGTGCTTGCGTTGCTGCCTGCCCCAACGGTGCCGGCCAGTTATTTACATCGGCCAAGCTTGCTCACCTCAACCTGCTTCCGCAGGGACAGGCCGAACGTTGGAAGCGCACCGAAGACATGGTCGAAACCATGGAAATGTTCTTCGGATCTTGCACCAACTACGGCGAGTGCCAAGAAGCGTGTCCGAAGGAAATCCCAATCGACTTCATCGCCATGATGAACCGCGATTACATCAAATCAAAGTTCAAGAACCGCAAGCTTCAAGGTCAGCGCTGATTTTCTCCTGACCATCGGTTCACAACTCGTCCGGCGCCGAACCACTTCCCTATGGGAGTAGGCGGCGCCGGTCGTCATTTTCAGGCGGCGTGCTTACCTTCGGACTTTCGCTTATGGCGGATGAATTCGATAGCGATAGGCATCAAAGAGAGCACAACAATAAGGATGATCGCGAATTCGATGTTCTCACCAACCCATGGGAACGCTGAACCTAGCCAATAGCCCAACAAAACGATCCCTGCACCCCACAAGATGCCCCCGATGATGTTGAACTTCACAAACGTGCGGTAATCCATCTTGGACGCACCAGCAACAATTGGCGTGAAGGTTCGCACCACCGGGATGAAGCGAGCCAACACGATGGACTTTGATCCGTGCTTGGCAAAGAATGCTTCCGACTTTTCGATGTATTCAGGCTTAAAGAACCGGGACTTGGGACGAGAAAACAACGTCGGCCCCACTTTCTGGCCAAATACATAACCCACCTGATCACCGGCAATGGCGGCGAGGGCCACCAGCACAGCCACGACAGCAACGTTGCCGCCGGCTAACGACCACTCGCTGCCATTCACTGTGATACCGGCCGTTACCAGCCCGGCCGCGAACAGAAGCGAATCGCCCGGTAAGAAGAAGCCGATAAGGATGCCAGATTCGGCGAAAACAATAACTAACAGGCCGAAAAGTCCGACCGATTGCACGATCTTTTGAGGGTCGGGGCCAATGGCGGAAATAACAGCGATCATGTGAGAGAACATGGAAGGAGACCCTAGTTGTGCTCATCGGCTACACCGTGGCAACCCGCGAGTGCATGGAGAGGGCGAAAGGGTCTAGAAACAACCCTCAGTAGCCGTTGGCCGGATTGATGACCGAGACAAGGGGTTCATCGGCCACATAGCGACGAAGATTTTCAGTGAAGGTAGCGAACATGGCCTGAAACGCTCCGTCCCAGTTCCATGACACATGCGGACTAAGGCGCACTGCAGGATGGTGGTACATCCAGTGCGAAGCCGGAAGCGGTTCCGGTTCGGTGGCATCGATATCGGCACATGCCACGATGCCCGCATTGAGTGCACGAAGCAAAGAATCATCATTAATGATTGGCCCCCGAGCCACATTGATGAGTTGGACTCCTGGTTTCATTGCCGCAAATACTTCCTCGTTAAATAAGCCACGAGTTTCATCGGTAAGCGGAGCGACTAACACCACATGGTCGGCATCGGCCACCAATTCGACAACATCGCTCACCAACCGAACACCGCCCACGGGGCTTGGAGCATCACTATGGCGAAGCGCCCTGATGTGCATGCCGAACGGCAACGCACGTTGGGCGATTGCCGTCCCTATCCCCCCGAGGCCCAATAACGCCAGGTTGGCACCATCAAGCGATGCAAACGGACGGGGCGGAATATTCCATTGCTCGGGTTGATCGGTAACAAATGAATCGGGCATCCGTTTCACAAACGACAACATGCACGCCAGTACCCATTCGGAAATAGGAACCGCGCTCATACCGCGAGAATTGGTGAGAACCAGATCGTCACCGATCAAGTGAAGCGGAAATTTATCGATGCCCGTGCCAATGAGATGCACCCACTTCACCCCGCGTTGCAACGCTTGTTCGAGGTTGGGAACGTTGGTTGGAGTGGTGAGCAGGATCTCGCCGGTAACGGCGGGGTCTATTTCGCCGACCATGGGAATGGCCACCACATCCACCAGCGCTTCTAGATCGGGCGGAATTTGGATTGTCTCAAGGCGCCCAACATGGCTAAGTACCGTGATCATGAGGGCACTCGTTCGTTAGTAGAGCCGACGGAGGGGGCCATCGCAGTTTCTGTAGTCTCGAAATGGTTACCAACATTTTTGACTTTGTCCATGAAGCCCACGAGCCACCTTCATTTGTTCGGTGTGAGCGTAGTGCTCTGTTCTTCGAGTGCAAGGAGTGACGGCCAAGCGCGTACAGTCACTGTCGTGCCCGACTACCTCTCACCTGAATGGTTTGATATCGCTGCCGATTTATTGGCAGCCGATAGTGCGCTTTCTGAAATCACTCAGGGAGTCCATTTTGTGCTGCAACAAAGCGTTACCGGTGACGGTGAAACCATCGTTTGGCAGGTCTCATTTAACGACGGGGAAGTCTCGTTACTTCGTGGCACTAACGCCGATGCAGATGTCACATTCACCTGCGATCGGGGAATTGCCGAATCGATCCGCTCCGGAACAACCAGCGCTCAGACTGCATTTATCGCTGGTCAGTTGCGTATTGGTGGTTCGGTGGGCGCGTTACTTCAGCACGGTGAAATGCTTGCTGCCCTCGACGACGTGCTCGCTCCGCTCCGTTAGTACTTCACAAACAAAACGACCCGCCACCGAAGTGACGGGTCGCTCAACTTCACCCGACCGTTGCCGGCCGTAACGAAATCAGATGAGTCCAAGTTCGCTAACTGCGTCACGCTCTTCGCAAAGTTCGGCAACCGAGGCGTCGATACGACCACGCGAGAACTCACCAATTTCGAGTCCTTGCACGATGGAGTACTTGCCACCCTCACAAGTAACGGGGAATGATGAGATGAGACCTTCCGGCACGCCGTAAGAACCATCAGACCGAACGGCCATAGAGACCCAGTCGCCCTTTGCGGTGCCAAGGGCCCAGGTGCGCATGTGGTCGACTGCTGCGTTGGCGGCCGACGCGGCGCTGGAAAGTCCACGTGCCTCAATGATTGCCGCGCCGCGCTGTTGCACGGTAGGGATGAAATCGGATTCGAGCCAGCTCTGATCGTTCACCAATGCAGCAGCGTTCTGACCCTTCACTTCGGCGTGGAAGAGATCGGGGTACTGCGTTGCGGAGTGGTTACCCCAAATGGTCATCTTGGTGATATCGGAAACGGTGGTGCCGGTCTTGGCCGCAAGTTGTGCGATGGCGCGGTTGTGATCGAGGCGGGTCATTGCCGTGAAGCGCTCGCTCGGAATTTTCGGCGCGTTGTTCATGGCAATAAGTGAGTTCGTGTTGGCAGGGTTGCCGACAACAAGGATCTTCACATCGGCAGCAGCGTTGTTCGACAATGCTTCACCTTGGGGCTTGAAAATGCCACCGTTGGCTTCAAGTAGATCCTTGCGCTCCATACCCTTTGAGCGGGGACGAGCACCAACAAGAAGTGCATAGTTGATGTCGCCAAATGCTTCATTGGGGTCATCGGTACGCACGATGCCACTGAGAAGCGGGAATGCGCAGTCATCGAGCTCCATGGCAACGCCCTTGAGCGCACCCATCGCAGGAGTGATGTCGAGCAATTGGAGGATGACCGGTTGGTCGTCTCCGAGCATCTGGCCACTGGCGATACGGAAAAGAAGGCTGTAGCCAATTTGGCCGGCAGCGCCGGTAACGGCAACGCGAACGGGGGTGTTCACTGGGGTCCTCCAGGGGGAACGACTTGTTGACCCTGAGACCCTAGACCGCTGCGTTCACTGGTGAAAAAGCGAGGCGGTCAGAGGGTTCCGTAGGGGAACTTGGCATCCACGCCGCCGTCCACCACCAACGTGCGGCCAGTGATGTAGCCGCTCATATCGCTAATGAGAAAGAGGGCCGCCGAAGCGATGTCGTAGGTGGCGCCCATTCGCTTGAGCGGTGCGTTGGCGGCATTTCCCGCCCGCTGTTCATCGGTGAACGCGGCTTCCATACGAGGGCTCAGAATGGTTCCCGGTGCCACCGCATTGGCCCGAATGTCGAACTGGCCAAGTTCGATGGCCAACGATTGCACCCACGCCATAAGCGCTGCTTTTGTTGCCCCATACGCAGCATGCATCGGCGCACCAGTGAGACCACTGACCGATGCGATGAACACCATGGAGCCGCCACCGGTCTTCGACATACGTCGACCAAATTCTTGTGACAACAAGAACGCATGACGAAAACAAATGTCGATCTGCCAGTCGAAGGTGTCGTCGGTCATATCGAGGATGGATTCCCATTTCGCCATACCGATGATGTCGACGAGTCCATCGATGCGACCGTTGATTGCTTCGGCATCGGCGGCCAACTTCGCCACACCTTCGCGAATGGTGACATCGCCGGCCCATGCGACACCGGCGGGGCCGATCTCCGCAGCAATTTCTGCCGCGCGGTCGGCGTCGATATCGACACAAACCACAGTCTTTGCTCCCGCTTGTACAAGTGCATGCGCGGTCATTCGTCCCATACCGACGCCTGCGCCGGCAACCACAAACGTGCGGCCGTCAACACGAAGTCGAGAGAGAAAATCGGGGACCGGAGAATTGTCACCAGTTGTCATGCCATCCACACTCCACCATTAGGGCGAATCACCTGTCCGGTTATGAACCGTGAGGCGTCGCTAGCCAAATACAACATTGCCCATGACTGATCTTCGGGCGTTCCTGTTACTCGCATGGGCGATTGGGCGGCGCGTGCGCCCAGTAGTGAGTTACGAGCCTCTTCGTTTACCGAACCGTCCTCGTTGGTCCAGTTGCGCTGCACCATTGGGGTATCGGTGAAACCGGGCGCAATTGCATTCACACGAATGTTGGCACTGCCAAGTTCGGTAGCGGCACAACGAGTGAGATGAGAAACACCAGCCTTCGTCATTGCATAAATCGAAAGTGTTGGCGCGGGCATATCACCACCGGCGGACGAAACATTGATGATGGAACCACCGTTGGTCATCGAGCGTCCAGCAGCAGCAATTCCCCAATAGGTTCCCCAAAGGTTCACTTTGGTAACGAGTTCAACATCTTCCGGAGTTGCGTCGACAATGAGCGCGTTGCGAATAACGCCGGCAACATTGGCCCAAATATCGAGTCGCCCGGTTTTGGAAAGTGCTGCATCGGCGAGAGCGTTGACCTGATCGCGGTCGGAGACATCGGTCCGAACAACCGTGGCCTGGCCGCCAAGGCTCGCGACCATCGCGGCTGTCTCTTCAAGACCGTCGATTCCAACATCGGCGATCACAACATCGGCGCCGGCTTCAGTGAACGTCAGTGCGGCCTGACGACCGATGCCTCCGGCCGCACCGGTAATGACTGCGGTTCGGCCTTTGATGGAGAACTGATGAATAAGTTGGGCGGAAAGCATGGGTCGATTATCGGAACCAACTGCAGACGCGTTATCGGGCTCCGTGTTTTCATCACTGCCGCCAACTAATGCCACGAGCAATTCCCCTTGACGTTATGCGCATACGCGCATTTCCTGATTTCGCTTGAGCGAAACATGCTTCGCTATGCTCAATTGAACGTAGGACATGTGTCACATCTCGTCAATTACGAAAACTATCTCTCTCGATCACGGCCACGACCACGACCACGGCCACGGCCAGCACGACCGCCACCGCCACCACGGCCACCACCACCACCACGACCAATCACAAACCAACAGAGAGCCCATGGCCCGCCCCGCACCTGCAGCGAATCGAGTTGTTCAGATCCTTGATCTTCTCGTCACACATCCCACCGAGCGGTTCACTCTCACCGAACTTGTTCGCCGGACGGGCATGAGTTTGGGATCTGCACATGCAGTGCTGGCCGTGCTCGAACAAAGCGGTCACATTTCGCGCCATCCCATTACTCGCGCCTACTCTCTTGGCCCCGCCATGGTGGTGGCCGGGGTTGTTGCTCTTGACCACCACCCTGCTATCGACGCGGCACGAAAAGTCATCGAACCGCTCGCCAAGGAACTCGGCGTTGAAGTGGTGGTCACCTCACGCACCATCAACGAAATCATTCTCGTTGCTCGTGCCGGCGACCCCACTGCGTTCGGCCCCGAAGTACGAGAAGGTGAACGCGTTCCCTTTGTTCCGCCTCTTGGCGCCGTGTTCTTAGCCTGGGCGCCGGCTGAAGAAATTGAAATGTGGCTGTCGCGTGCGCCTGACACTTCGGTCATGGCGCTCGACCGTTACCGGGCCGCACTCGATCTTGTGCGGGCTCGAGGCTTTGCCGTTACTGCTGGTTCTGCCACTCAGCGTTCGCTGGGCGAACGAACATTTTCGCTTTCCGACAATCCTGTTCGCACCGATTTACGCGATGACGTGGCCGAACTTTTCGCCAAACTCGCCACCGAAGACTACCCAGTGGTGTTGCTCGAACCAGATGCCCTCTTCGACGTAGGAATTGTCGCCGCGCCAATCTTCGGTCTCGACGGCGATGTGATTGCGGCAATTTCGGCGACAGGATTTCCGCCCGGTCTCGACGCGACAACTGTGGAAATGGCCGGTCAACGAGTGCGTGAGGCTGCCGCCACGGTGACGCGTTCGTCCCGCGGACGGTTTCCGTTGGTGTCGCCAGACGTGGGGACTAAGCGGTAACTCGGCGCACAAACGTGGCCATTTCCTCGACACCTTCAACTGCCTCGGGAAAGGCCGGGTAGTTGAACGGGAAAATATGCGGCATCTCGGGATAGATGCGAAGCGTTACCTCGACACCTGCTTCGCCTGCGACCAGTGCAAGGCGTTGCGCATCATCAAGAAGCACCTCGTGATCCCCAGCGATGACTAACAAAGGTGGTGCTCCGGCCCAATCACCAAAGATTGGTGACGCAATGTGATGAGTTGGGTCCTGACCGCCAAGATAGGCCTCCACCGCTTCTTCGGCAGCGGTGCGAGAGAACATGTAATCGAGTTCGGCGCGTGAGTCGTAGGTGGCGGCAGTGACGGTGAGATCGACCCACGGTGAAAGACAGATAACGCCGGCGGGCAATACCCCATCGGCCAGCGCGTGCAAAGTCACCGCAGCGGCGAGACCGCCACCGGCAGAATCACCGGCGATCACGATGCGATTGGGGTTGACGCCATCGGCAAGAAGCGATTCCCACACCGCGAAGCAATCCTCGGCCGCGGCCGGGAAACGATTTTCAGGAGCAAGTCGATAGTCGACAAGCAACACACGAGCCCCGATGACATCGGCCAAATGCGAGCCATAGGAGCGATAAGCGATTGACGAGGCCAGACGAAAGCCACCGCCGTGGAAATAAAGAACTACCGGAGCATCCTCGGCAAGGTCGGCGGGGCGACACTCAAGCCCCGACACACCCCCACGAACGAACGGCTTGACGACAACACCTTCGGCGATCGGCAGCTGCGCCATTGCTTCATCGATGGTTGTTCGCAACACCGCAAGATCGACGGGGCCATCGGCCGCGGGACGTGATGTTCGTGCTTGTTTGAACTCTTCGTATTCGGAGCTGGCCACCAGACGACCCTAGAGGCTGATCCTCACATTTTGATCGAACATTCAGACAGTTTTTTGTCCGGTATTCCCCAACCAACTTCGATACAACTCGGCATAACGCCCACCAAGCGCTACCAGTTCCTCGTGACTACCGCTTTCAACCAGTGCTCCAGCATCGAACACCAGCACTAAATCAGCTTGTTCCGCAGTTGAAAGTCGATGGGCAACACTCACCGTTGTGCGGCCTTCGGCCAAACGATGAAGCGCGGTAGTCAGCGTCCGTTCAGTCCGAGGATCCACGGCGCTGGTGGCTTCGTCGAGAATAAGCAGTCCCGGATCAGCGAGATGGGCGCGAACGAGCGCAATCAACTGTCGCTCACCGACGCTGAGCCCCTCGCCGCGTTCACCCACTTCGGTTTCCAGCCCTCGGGGAAGCCCTGCCATCCACTCCTCAAGCCCAAGGTCGGCAACGGCCGCCACAACTTCTGCAGGAGTTGCTCCTTCGCGACCCATGGCGATGTTTTCGCCCAGTGTGGTGTCGAACATGAATCCGTCTTGAGGAACCATTCGGATTCGTTCAGTTCTCGACGAACGAGAGATGGATGTAAGCGGGAGACCGCCAACATCAATGCGTCCATCGACAGGATCAGAAAGTCGATTCAACAATTTGGCAAAGGTGGTCTTGCCGGAACCGGTTTCACCAACAATGGCCACCGACGCGCCGGCTGGAATCTCGACACTGACATCGTGCAATACGCGTTCGCCGGTTCGATACTGAAAACCAATGTGAGCCACACTCACCGAAAGCGGCCCACCCGGCAAGGCCGCACCAGGTTCGGGCTCGACCAAATCGATGGGCTGATCAAGAAGATCGAGCACCTTCGACCAACCGGCAATAGCAGTTTGGGTTTGATCAAGAATTTCACCGATTTCGGAAACGGGACCGAGAATCAACTGAACAAGAAATAAACAGGCGACGAGGCTTCCGGCGTTGAGCCCCCACGCGGAACCAAACCAAATACCAGCCATCGCTACCGATGCCAGCGCAACTCCCCCGAAGGCATCACCCAACGGGAACATGAAAGCGAACCATCGGGCCGCTTTCATTTCCGAAACGTATTGCCCGTCAATCGCATCATCGAGACGAGCACGCGAGCGTCGTTGCAACCCATAGGCCCGAATTGGCGCGGCACCTTGGACCGCTTCGGAGATTTCCGACAACGTTCCACCCACCCGAGAGCGAACGACTACGTAGGCCTTCAACTGTTTGCGTTGCATCAGGCGGAACATCGGCAAAATGGGAAGCGCAACAACAATGGTGATGACTGCGAGTTGCCACGCATAAATACTCATCACAATCAGCGTTCCAATAATCACCACCGAGTCGACAATCCACGCCACCGCTCCGTACTGGGCGAACCGAGCAATGGTCTCGATATCGCTCGTGACACGAGCAGTCAGTTCTCCGCGGCGAGTCGCTTCGTGATCGGCAATGGGGAGCCGATGGACATGCTCAAACGTCCGCACTCGTAAATTGCGGAGCATCAATTCCGACGCGTTTACGAGACGCACATAGGTGACCCGCGCCAACAACGTCACGCCAACGATGATCGCCGCGGCCAGCGCACACGCAGTGAGGGTGAAACCGGCTTGGAAACCTTCATTGGTCAACAAGCCTTTATCGATGACCTGCTGAATCAGAATAGGAATAGTAAGACGGCCAACCGATCCGATGATCGCAAACAAAACCGTAATCCGAAGTCCTTTTCGAAGTTCAGGACTTTCGGCAAGACCCCGCCGCAAGACAGCGATTGCCTGGACCTTCTTTGGTTGATCAACCGCAGCCATGCGTTCGCGCTCAATGGCGGTGGTGTCGTCGAAAGCCGAAGCATGTTCAATGACCGCGAGTTCGTCGTGAGCGCTTGTTGAAAGTTCAACCTCTTCGCGTTCGGTGGTCATGGCTCCACCGGGCCGATGGTGAGATCGACACCATCGACACCATCGACACCATCGACACCATCGACACCATCGACACCATCGACACCATCGACACCATCGACACCATCGACATAGGCATCCTCGACTATTGCCCCTTGATCGACATCCACATCCACATCGACATCCTCGGCCATTACCCCTTGATCGACATAGGCGTGAACAAGGTGCGCATAGGCGGGATTTGTTTCAAGAAGATCTCGGTGGGAGCCAACCGCAACAATGCGACCGCCATCTAAGAACACCACAGAATCGGCCAGTTCAATTGTTGAGATGCGATGAGCCACGACCAGAGTGGTGGTGGCAAGCGAGGTGCGAAGGTCGCGCAGGATGGCCGATTCAACCACCGGATCAACAGCACTGGTGGCATCGTCGAGCACCAACACGCGCGGCTCGCGAAGAAGAGCTCGGGTGAGCGCCAAACGCTGGCGCTGTCCCCCCGACAGGGTGACACCTCGCTCGCCCACAACCGTGTCCCAACCTTCGGGAAGGCGGTGAACAAACGTTGCCGCATGCGCAATTTCGGCAGCTCGATCAAGCGCCGCATCACTCATTGGTTCGCCTAACGTGACGTTTTCTCGGACCGAATCGGCAAACAAGAACGTCTCTTGAAACACCAGTGCGACATTGGATCGGACGGTCGCGGGATCCAGGTCTCGAAGGTCGATGCCACCGAGACGAACCGTTCCGGAATCGGGGTCAACAAGTCGAGGCAATAGTTCGCACAAGGTTGATTTCCCCGAACCGGTCACACCTACCAGTGCAACAATTGAACCACCGGCAAGTTCAAGAGTAAGCCCATCGAGAACTGGTGGATCATCTCCATAGCGGAACGACACATCGGTAAAGGAAACCGAAAGCGGACCTTCGGGAATAGTAGGGATGTTGTCGCTAGCTGCTCCGGGTTCACGTTCGGCAGCAACCACTTTGTCGAGACGGGCGCTCACTACTACCGAGCGAGGTAATTCCTGCATAAAGAAACCGAATACACGCATCGGGAAAGCAAGCAGACCAAAAAGCGCAGCCGCCTGGACAACATCGCCAGTGTTGAGCCGGCCTACTGATACTTGCCAGGAGCCGATGAGCAGCAACGCGATGATTCCCAAGTTGGGCAGTGCATCAATCATTGGTTCAAACGTTCCACGAATTCGACCAAGGCCAACACGAGATGTACGGAGTTCATCGGCCGCAGCCGCTAGACGATCTGACTCTGCGCCCTCTCGCCCCAAGGTCTTCACGACAAGTGCGCCGTCAAAACTTTCATGGGCGATGCGGCTTACAACCCCGACGCGCTCTTGCACTTCGCCCAGCGGCTTTTCGGCACGAGTGGTGTACATGCGATTGATAAGCGCTAAGCACGGGAAAAGAACCAGCGCAACAATCATCAAGAACCAATCGACGTAGGCAAGACTGATCACGGCGAAGATAACCAACGTGACAACACCCACGCTGAATGGCAAAGGGTTCAGCACTTCACTGGAGGCGACGATGTCGGCATCGGCATGAGCGAGCAAGGTACCGGTAGGCGTTTCACGGTGATACTTGAGAGGAACTTCGAGGTACGTGGCCGCCAACTGGCGGCGCCAATCGCGCTGCGTGCGGAATGTAAGCAACGCTGCGAAGTAACGGCGCAAGATAATGGTGGATGCTCGAAGCATGCCGATGAGCAAAAGGGCTAGGCCAGAAAACCAAACCTCTCTTGCTTCAGGACGGCCGCTTTCAAAGGTTGGGACGATCACATTATTGGTAATACGTCCCAAAACAATCGTTGCTCCAACCGCAGCGCCGGCATAAATAGCGGCACCAACAATGGAAACAAAAAACGGCATCGGGTTCTTACGAACATAGCGAACGAGTAGCCGCGCCCCCCGTCGAACAACTCCCGGCTGAACAACTCCCTGTTGAACAACCCCCGGTTGAACAACCCCCGGCTGAACAACCCCCGGCTGAACAACCCCCGGCTGAACAACTCCCTGTTGAATAACCCCCGGCGTCGCCTCCCCTGTCGCCTCCCCCATAGCGAATTACTTGCCCACAACTGGAGGTTTGCCGGAGAGCCCTAAGTTAGCGGCAATCTCGCGCGTGGCGGTACTGCGATTGAGTGTGTAGAAGTGCAATCCAGGCGCACCTTCGTCGAGCAATCGCTGACACAGCTCAGTTGCTAACTCGACACCAAGGGCACGCACCGCATCGGGATCATCAGAAATTGCATCGAAGCGCGCCGCTAAATGTGGCGGGAACGCAGCGCCGGCAAGTTCGGCGAAACGAACAACCTGTGCTGCATTTGTGACCGGCATAATGCCGGGAAGCACTGGCTTATGACACCCAAAAGCGCCGAGGCCTTCAACCAAACGCAAATAAGGCTCGGGTTCAAAAAAGAACTGCGTAATAGCAAAGTCGGCTTCATTCAACTTGTCGGCAAGAAATCGACGATCGCTGTAAAGATCCACCGAGCGAGGATGACCCTCGGGATGCGCGGCCACGCCAACAGAGAACGCGCCTTGTTCACGAATGAGTTCGACAAGTTCAATGGCGTAAGTGAGATCGCCCATATCGTAATCGGCGGGCGAATCAGCAGGGACATCGCCAGAAAGCGCAAGAATATTTTCAACACCCGCATCGCTGTATTCATTAAGAAGCGAGACCAGATCGGCTCGACTGTGACCAACACAAGTGAGATGAGCCATCGCAGTAATGCCGATATTGAGCTCAATATTGATCACGACATCCCGAGTGCGTTCACGCGTGGAACCACCAGCCCCATAGGTCACCGAAACAAACGAAGGCCGAAGCGAGGAGAGTTCTGAAATGGTGGTTTCGAGGGCGCGGGCAGCATCGTCGGTTTTCGGCGGAAAAAACTCGAACGAGCATGTGCGGCCTGCGGCAAGAAGATCGGAAATGCGAGTCATGTGAACCTCAGGCCCTCCGCTCGGCCGCTTCGACCGTGTTTACTAACAACATGGCCCGGGTCATGGGGCCAACCCCGCCAATCCGCGGCGAGAGCCAACCGGCAACCTCGGCCACATCCTCGGCCACATCGGAAACTAATTTCTTGCCTTCGAAGGAAACACCGGCGGCAACAACAGCGGCGCCAGGTTTCACCATATCGGCGGTAATAAGTCGGGGTGATCCGGCGGCGGCAACGATGATGTCGGCTTCACGTGTGTACGCGCCAAGATCGGCGACACCAGTGTGCACAACAGTGACTGCCGCGTTGGCATTTGGTCGCTTGAGGGTGAGCAGGTTGGCAAGTGGTCGGCCAATCGTGAGACCACGACCAACAATCACCACATGACGACCCTCAATGGCCACCCCATAGTGAACAAGCAACGCTTGAATGCCTGCCGGCGTGCACGGAAGCGGGCCATCGACACCTTGGACAAGATGCCCAAGGTTCACTGGATGTAACCCGTCCACATCTTTTTCCGGATCAACCGCTAGAAGCGCTTCTTCAAAATTGAGATGCTTCGGGAACGGGTACTGCATGAGATACGCATCCACCGCGGGGTCGTTGTTGAACCGATCAATGACCGCCAGCACATCGTCTTGGGTGGCGTCGGCGGGCAATTGAGCATGATGAGAGGTGATTCCCAGCGCTTCGCAATCGCGGTGTTTCATGGAGACGTAATTGGCCGACGGACCATCATCGCCCACCAGCACGGTGCCCAAACCGGGAGTGATTCCCCGTTCCATGAGGGCCTCGACCCGGCCGGCCAGATTGGCCTTAATCCCGGCCGCTACTACTTCTCCATCAAGAACCTGCGCAGTCATGAGAGTTGACCCTACCGGCCCTCGCTAGCGTGATGATCGTGGTGAGCGCACTTTCTCTCGGCCCCCTGACGATCGACCCTCCTGTCGTGCTCGCCCCCATGGCGGGGGTGACCAACAGCGCGTTCCGTCGCATATGCCGTCGGTACGGGGCGGGGCTCTACGTGAGCGAAATGGTCAATGCCCGTGGCCTCATGGAAGGTGGCCACCGAAGTTGGCAATTGGCCTCGTTCGCCCCCGATGAATCACCTCGTTCGCTCCAGCTTTATGGCACCGACCCGGTTGTGGTCGGCGACGCCGTTCGTCTACTCGTTGACGGCGACCATGTAGACCATCTCGATTTCAACTTTGGATGTCCCGCTCCCAAGGTGATGCGTCACGGTGGAGGAGCGGCGGTGCCGGCTCGTCCTCGTTTATTGGCGTCAATTATTTCCGCCGCAGTAGAAGCCGCTGGCGATGTGCCCGTGACAGTGAAGATGCGCATTGGGATCGACGAAGAGCGCTTCACCTACCTTGAGGCAGGTCGAATTGCGGCTGACTGTGGAGCAAAGGCAATTGCACTGCACGCCCGCACCGCCGAACAGCGCTATTCCGGACGCGCTCGATGGGACGCGATCACAAAGCTTGTTGAAGCGGTTCCCGATATTCCGGTCCTTGGTAACGGTGATATTTGGACTGCATACGACGCGCTGGAAATGATTGAACAAACCGGATGTTCTGGTGTTGTCGTTGGACGGGCATGTCTTGGACGTCCCTGGTTCTTCGGACAATTGGCCGATGCGTTCGCTGGTCGCGAGATTCGACCCGAACCAATCTTTGTTGAAGTTGCGTCAATTGCTGCGGAACACGCTCGTCTTCTTGCTGAAGCGGTCGGTGAACGCCGGGCTCTTCTCATGATGCGCAAACATCTGGGTTGGTATCTCACGGGTTATCCAGTTGGTTCCGCAGCCCGACGCGATCTCACGCGCGTCTCCACGTTGGCCGAACTCGATGACCGCCTCGCGGCACTTGATCCATCTCTTACGGTAGACACCGAAACTGCATCGCGCCCTCGTGGCACCCAAACAGGTCCGCACGATGTTGTTATTCCCGAGGGTTGGCTTGACGCCGACGCAACTACGCCGCCCGACGCGTTAGCCGATGCGGCGGTGAGTGGCGGATGAGCGAACGATTGGTACTTGCATCTGCATCTCCCCGACGCGCCGAGTTACTAGGCGGTCTTGGCCTGATGTTTGAAATTCGCCCCGCCGATATCGATGAGTCAGTTCACCTTGGCGAAACTGGTCCTTCGTATGTCAAACGTCTTGCTCACGAAAAGGCTCTTGCCGTTGCCAGTCACGATGAACTCATCATCGCCGCCGATACCACCGTCGATCTTGATGGCGAGTTACTCGGCAAACCCGAAACCGCTGACGAAGCATTTTCAATGCTGCAACGACTTTCGGGCAACACTCACCATGTACATACCGGCGTCTGTGTGCACCGCGTGTTCGGGGCCGAACATCTCATTCGCTCAACCGTTGTCACCACCGCTGTTACGTTCACCCAACTACCCGATCATTGGATTGAATGGTACGTGGGCACCGGCCAACCGATGGATAAGGCCGGCGGTTACGGCATGCAGGGTTCCGCCACATTGTTTGTGGCTTCAATTGTTGGCAGCCCCAGCAATGTCATTGGTTTGCCATTGGCCACCGTTGCCCGCTTAGTGGAAGAAGTAGGCACCGACCTGTTCGCTTTCTCTCACTGACGCGGGGCAGGAGCCACCAGTTCGATTGAGTTGCCGTCGGGATCACGCAATTGCAGAGACGGCTTGCCCAACTCCAACACGACTCCCTCGTGCACGAACCCCTCGGCGGACAGATGATCGGCCCATGCTCCAAGAATCTCTCCGTCGGGAACGGCGAACGCTAGATGGTCCAGCGGCGAGGTCCGTTGATCGATCTCACCCTCCGACAAGACGATCACGAGCCGACTGGGGCGATGCCGCAGAGCGATGGTGTCCGGCAGTTCTACCAGCGTCTCCATGCCGATAACCGCCTCGTACCACTGCCTTGACGCAGCGAGATCGTGGACTCGAAGTTGTACGTGACTGAATCCGGCGACGGGTGATTCCACTCCGACAGTCTGCCACGTGATACGATCATTCGAAGCGCTGATCGGGGAAAAGCCGATGATCAGAATCGAACCGATCGGATATGTGCGGGGCGGTCGAGTCGAGGCGGCAGACGACGGCTGGGGTCCCGTCGTGGAGAGAATCGAGATCGATCCTGAACGATTCGGTCCCGATGTCCTCACCGGGCTCGACCAGTTCTCGCACCTCGATGTCGTCTACGTGTTCCACGAGGTCGATCCCGACGATGTCACCACCGGTGCCCGTCGACCGCGAGGGAACCCCGACTGGCCCGAGGTGGGGATCTTCGCCCAGCGCGCCCGCATGCGACCCAACCGACTCGGCGTGACCACGTGCGAACTGCTCGGCGTCGACGGACTCTCCATCCGCGTCCGAGCACTCGACGCTATCGATGGCACCCCGGTCGTCGACATCAAGCCATGCATGACCGGCTTCCTGCCGCGAAGCGACATTCGCCAACCCGACTGGGCCATTGAACTGATGCGGGACTACTGGACGAGTTGAACCACCGCCTGTTAAGTGGCCGAAATAACGCTCGCTGGTGAACACCATGGCGAGACCGGCCGCGTTCGCCGCATCGATGACCTCCTCGTCACAGATCGAGCCACCGGGCTGGATCACGCAGGTCACACCGGACTCGATTGCGGCATCGAGTCCGTCAGCGGACGGAAAGAACGCGTCGGAGACCTAGGCGCCACCACGGGCACGACCATCCGCCGTCGATCGGTCGCAGCGCCAGAGCGGGCCCCCAGGAGCGACGGCAGTGAGGATGTAGGCGATCTCGTCCACCTTCAGGTGCCAGTTGATTGGCGTCACGTAGATGCCTGATCGCAATGCTCCCCACATCACCTCGAAGTACTCGGTGCTGTTCGCGAGCATGAGAGCGAGGTGGTCACCGACCTTCAAACCATCGCCCTCACCAAAGCCCCGCCACCCATCAAACGGGCCGTGAACTAGGCGTTCGTGAACCCACCGAAGCGGAGAAAACCTGGTGAGGCAACCTAAGACCCTTCCCGGCGGTTTTGACCTGAGGCAATACGAGAATGCCGGGAAACGGAGAAACGGAGAAACGGAGAAAATATGTGGCCAATACATGCATCTTCGCCATGCCCGCTCGAACATGCTGTTTGAGATCATCGGCGAGACCACACTCCTCATACTGTGAACGCGTCGCTGCGGAGCAGGGTTGGCTCGACATCCTCGTGAAGAACGTCTATCTGCCACCCGCTCGCACAACGTGGCCAGTGTCTTCGCTGCGCCCCGATGCCTGATCAGTCCGGTACGACCTCTGAGGAACGACGCGTGATCGATCGGGCTGTGTAGCGGACGAGCGCCGCGGTGTCCGGCCCGGTCGACCGATCGAGATCGATCGCCTCGGTGAGGTAGCCGCCGAACAACTCCCAACCGAGGATGAGTGACATCATCACGACGGTGCGTCGTCGCAACTCGACCTCGTCGCCCTCATCTACCCCACCGACCCCACCGACCCCACCGATGCCGTCGGCACCGGACTGCCCCAGTTGCTCGGCCATCGCCAGGAGCGCTCCGGACCGTCCGACGAGGTCCTCGGCACCATGGCCCTGTAGCAGCGCCCAGGCGAGCAGACGGAGGCTGGGCGAGGCCGACGCGGTGTTGACCAGTCGATCGATCGAGACCTCGGTGGTCTCGGTGCTGAAGCGGGAGCGCGACTCCTCGGACACCCGGCCGATAGCGAGGCGCAGCAGATCGTCCTTGGTGCCCACATACTGGTGGATGAGTCCGTAGTTCACGCCAGCCGCAGCGGCGATGTCGCGGAGGGAGACTCCATCGGGACCGTCGGCGCCGAAGCGTTCGATTGCGGCCCGGACCAGGAGTTCGATCGTGCGGTCTCGCCCCGAGGGGCAGGGATCTTCGATCGGCCCGGGTTGGCTCATGGCCCCAGCGTACCGCCAGGACTTGTTGGCTAGCCAAATGGCTAGTAGCCTGTCCGATATCGAGTGGGGGCTCGACCACAGTCCGCTGGAGGGCGCATGGGATTCGATGTTGTGATCCGCAACGGAACCATTGTCGATGGGACCGGTCTGCCCTCGTTCCGGGCCGATATCGGACTTGTTGGCGGGCGCATCGCGTCGATCGGACGGATTCGGGACAAGGGAACGGTCGACCTGGACGCGGAGGGTCACGTCGTCACGCCAGGGTTCATCGACGGCCACACCCACATGGACGCTCAGATTTTTTGGGACCGCCTCGGGTCGTGCTCGTGCTGGCACGGCGTCACGACCGTGGTGATGGGCCACTGCGGGTTCACCCTGGCGCCGGCCCGGCCCACCGAACGCGAACTGGTCGTGCGCAACCTGGAACGGGCCGAGGACATCTCGGGAAAGGCAATGGCCGCAGGCATCGACTGGTCCTGGTCGACGTTCGCTGGTTACCTCGACGCGATCGACGCGATACCCAAGGGCATCAATTACGCGGCCAACATCGGGCACTCGGCGCTGCGGACGTGGGCGATGGGCGAGCGGGCATTCTCGGAGACCGCCTCGGTCGACGATCTCGACATCATGGACGCCGAACTGAGATCCGCTCTTGGTGCGGGCGCGTGGGGGTTCACGACATCGCGCACCATGCACCATGAGACATCCGATGGGCGGCCCGTAGCCTCGCGGATCGCGTCGTGGGACGAGGTCGTCCATCTCGTGAACGTGATGGGAGAGAGCGGATCGGGCATCTTCCAGTTCGTCGAGGATCCTCCCGACGCCGACAACCGCTCCCGACGCGACGCCGAGCTGATCGCACTCGCCGTCGAATCTGGCATCCCGTTCGCTATCGGTGCGACCGGTTCGTCAACCCGGCCGATCGAACTGATCGATGCGACCGCGGACGCCGGTGGGCGCATGTTCGGCCTCACCCACTGCCGTGGCATCGGCACGATGTCCTCGTTCCGCAGTCAGCTCCCATTCGACTCGCTGCCCGAATGGGCCGAGGTCCGCGCGCTCCCCGAATCTGAGTTCATCAAGGCGTTGCGGACACCAGAGGTGCGGGAGAGGCTCATCCATGCAGCCCACCATGGCCAGTACGGCCGGGCGATCGGTGGTGAGGCCCGCAAGCCCGACTTCGATCGCATGCGCGTGCTGGACGCACCGCTGCCACCAAACCCCACGCTCGCCGAGGTCGCGCACCAGCGCGGCGTCGATCCCGTCGAGGCCATGATCGATCTCGCTCTCGAGACCGATCTCGAGGTCTTCTTCGTACAGACCCTCTCTCCGTTCGACCACGACGCGGTCCGCACTGTTATGAAGCATCCGCGCACCGTGATGTCGTTCTCCGATGCCGGTGCCCACGTCAGCCAGATGTCCGACGCGTCGATCCAGACCCATTTCCTCGCGCACTGGATCCGGAATCGCCAGGACTTCACCATCGAGGAGGGCGTGCGCATGATGACGCTCGCGCCGGCGCGAGCCTGGGGCTTCCACGACCGCGGCCTGCTGCGCGAGGGGCTCGTCGCTGACATCAACGTGTTCGATCCCGCCACCGTCGGCCCGGCGATGCCGCGCATTGAGCACGACCTACCCGCCGGCGAGAAGCGCATCGTCCAGAAGTCCAAAGGCTTCCTGGCCACCATCGTCGGCGGACAGGTCACCCACGCGGCGGGAGAGCACACCGGTGCCCTTCCCGGTCAACTGATCCGCGGGCCGCAGGCCCGCACACGATGAAGGGGAATCAATGAGCACAGAACTTCCTTGGGTCATCTCGGTCGACGACCATGTCGTCGAACCACCCACGGTCTGGACCGACCGCCTGCCGGCCGCTATGCGCGACCGTGGCCCGCACGTGGTGCAGGACACGTGCGAGATGAGGACCGACCCGCTAACGGGCATCATGACCTACCACAAGGGTGGCAACGGACCGAGAACCGACTGGTGGGTCTTTGAGGACGCGCTGCGGCCACTGCCGCAGGTCATCGCGTGCGCTGGTTTCCCGCCCGAGGAGTTCACCCTCGCTCCGATCCCGTTCTCCGAAATGCGGCCGGGCTGCTACGACCGCGACGCTCGGATAGCAGATATGGACATCAACCACACCGAGCGTTCGTTGTGCTTCCCGACCTTCCCGCGCTTCGCGGGCCAGATGTTCTTGGAGGCCAAGGACCGCGAACTCGGCCTTCTCAGCGTCAGGGCCTACAACGACTGGATGATGGACGAGTGGTGTGGCCCGAGCGGCGGTCGGCTCATCCCCCTCTGCCTGATCCCGCTTTGGGACGCCGCGCTTGCTGCTGCCGAGATTCGTCGCAACGCGGCACGCGGGTGTCGCGCGGTAGCGTTCACCGAGTTGCCCTCGTTCCTCGGACTGCCATCGATCCATGACCGAGATGGCTTTTGGGATCCGTTCTTCGATGCGTGCAACGAAACGGGCACCACGATCCACATGCACATCGGCTCTGGATCGAAGATGCCCAAGACGAGCGATGACGCGCCCTCTGGCGTGGGGGTCGCGATCACGTCGATCAACGCCTACATGTCGATGGCCGATTGGCTGCTGTCGGGAGTGCTGGCCCGGTTCCCGAACATCAAGATCGCGTTCTCCGAGAGCCAGATCGGGTGGATGCCGTTCCTGATAGATCGCTGCGACCGCGTGTTCCGGCAGAGCACGGGCTGGGCCGATATCAGTCCCGCGGTGACGGAACTCCCCTCTTCCTATGTTCCCGGTCGCGTCTACGGCTGCTTCTTCGACGACATGGTCGGCATCGATGCCCGGCATGAGATCGGCGTCAGCCAGATCGTGTTCGAGACCGACTATCCCCACCAGGACTCCACCTGGCCCAACACCACCAAGGTGGTGGCCGAAATCGCCGAGCGGGTCACTCCTGACGAGCTCGAGCGGATCATGCGGACCAACGCCATCGAACTCCTCGACCTCGATCCGATCAGCCTCATTCCCGCCGCGTTCCGCTGAACCAACTCAGTCCCTCGGTGGCGACACCGGCGCGGTTGCGTTGATTGCACGCGGGACGCGTCGCGCCCCGGGGTGTCTCATGTCGAAGGTCAGAGCGCCAGCACGAGTTCATCGCGCCGCCGCTACCCACAGACCGGGGACACTCAACAGCGCGGTATACCTACCGCCACGTCCCCGCCACCTTCACCTAGGTCTCATCAACAAACCACCGGTCACCGACCAAATGTCGGTGCTGCGTTACCGCCCACGCTATGCCACCAGCGACCGTCGTTTCGAACGAAAGGTGCTGCTAGAACGGCGACGGTTCCAGTCCGAGACAATCCTTGGCGTATTCGTTGTAGTTGCGTTCGTCGAAGACCAGGTGCCCAGCTCCGACCGATAGGTCACGGAAACATCGTTGGAGCACGTTCGGGTTTCGGATTCCGACGCTGCCCGACTGCCGCCAGGTCGCGGTGACGACGTCCCGGCAGATCTCTACCGCGTAGGTCGCCGCCGCTTTCGTCTCGCGTAGTTGGCGTTCGATGCGGTCGGATGGTTCCCCGCTCGCTATCGCCTCAACCGCGCGGGCGTACGACGCGCGCATCAACATACTTACCGACTGCACGGCCATGGAATGCCGCTAGGTCTCGTTGGAAGGTCTGCTGTTCGACGAGCGGTACTTGACCCATTCGAGCTCGCCCGCCGATCGCTAACGCGGTGACTTCGTCAAGCGCGCGCCGGGCCACGCCCACCGCGAACGCTACAGACCCGATCGTGCCGAGTACGACTGAGCCGAGCCCGTATATCGGCCCACCTGTCTGCGGTCGCGCTGCGCCGCGCGCCAACACGGGCCAGGTCGCGCCTGCAGCGACGAACTGCTCCGGGAACTCGAAATCATAACTGCCGATGCCGCGCAGGCCCATGACATCCCAGTTGCCGCGCATGATCACGCTCGCGGACGGGACGATGAAGCCGATCACCGGCAATGTGCCGTCCTCGTCCGGCGGCACAATTTTGCCGTCGCGCATCACGAGTGCTGCCCCACCCATGTATTGAGCGTGGCCCGATCCGCTTCCGAACTGATACCGGCCTGACACGCGATACCCGCCGGGTTCCTCGTGCGCGACGCCGAAGGGCGCGAACATGCCCGCTCCCGCGCGCATTTCAGCGAAGGGTCGTTCGATCTCAGGCTCGAGATACGCGAGGTAGCCGCCCAGACTGACGTTCTGCACGAACGCCCAGCCGACCGAACCGTCGGCGTATGACAGCTCCTCGCTGATAGCGATCAGCGCATCGAGATCAACCTCGTGGCCACCAAGGTCGCGCGGAATGAGTATCCGAAACAGGTCGGCTTCGGCGATGGCGTCAACCACGGCCGGGCTCATGGTGCACAGCGCCTCGGTGGTATCGGCCTCCGCCTTGATCAAGCCTCTCAAACCACGGGCCCGTTCGATCAGTTCTTCGGACGACAAAGCGCGCTCCTAACTTGCTGTTCGCTCAGCGAACCGAGTGAAAGCGACCGAATTCAACGGATGTTGTATGTCGTCTCGCTGTTCTTCGTCGAGTTCACCTGTCCATCGCCGAGCGCTATATCCATGGGACGAGCCAACGCCGCGGCCTCGGTCGCCAAGGTCATCAAACACCAAGGTCATCAAGCGTCACGACGCCGCCCAGGCCCCCCCACCAACGCGTAACCAACTCACCGATCCTCACCGCCACCCAGAAACGAGTCCTCACCAGGGCCCGCAACAAGATCTGACTCGGTGAACTCCAACGCCACATCGATGAACTCACCACCCGCCTCAAACACCACCCGCCTCAAACACCACGCGCTCACCAAACACCACGCGCTCACCAAACACCACGCGCTCACCAAACACCACGCGCTCACCAAACACCACGCG
>Ga0209702_10000576_pt1 | contig 76908 bp, 54 predicted proteins | sample FRY01_FD_187210 | JGI IMG/M metagenome (GOLD analysis project Ga0209702, IMG submission 187210) | Freshwater microbial communities from Lake Fryxell liftoff mats and glacier meltwater in Antarctica - FRY-01 (SPAdes) (version 2) | ecosystem: Environmental > Aquatic > Freshwater > Ice > Glacier...
TTTGCTCCGCCTCCAGCGCAAAACGCCGATCCACGATACGGGTCACCACGTGATAAATCGCCACCGGCGGAGTCTCCCCCGTTCCCAGGCCCGCCTCAGCCAATTCTCGCCCCGTCGGCACCAACAATCGCCGCCGCCTCACCGAATTCATCACCTTCATAAGAGGACCTTAGCCAGCCCCAGGGAACGAGGCAAGGGGATTCTCTGGAAAATGTCTGGTAATATTGACTGCTCTGGAAAATGTCTGGTAATATTGACTGGTAATATTGACTGGGTAATATTAACTGAAGAAGTGATTGAAATACCCAAAGAAAAAGGAAGGCTTACTCCTTCATCGAGGTGAGATAGGCGATCAGGTCATTAAACTGATTCATGGTGAGGGTTCCGCCAAGACCGGCAGGCATCATGGAGGTGCCCTGATGATCCCGCTTTTTGATCTCCCCATTCTTGAGCTGGGTCAGCAGCCCGACGATGTTGCGAAGATCAACCACGCCATCTTCCTCACGGGTTACGAAACCATAATGGATGGTGCCATCATTCATCGTGACCACTTCGGTTTGAAATCCCTGGGCCACGACCGCATTGGGATCGAGAATCGATTCAATGAGATAGTCTTTCGTGAATTTACTCCCGGCGGACCCGAGATACGGCCCCTTCTGCACTGCCTTTTGGTCGACGGCGTGGCAAGCGATGCATCCTTGGCGGGTGAAGAGCAGCTTGCCCAAAGCCGCCTTCCCTTCCCCGACCATCGCGAGTTTCATCACGTGGGCGGGTTTTAATTCCAGCACTTTTTCCCCGGCACTGGCTTGAGCCTTCGCAATCGCTTCCTTGGCGTGCTTCGCCGCTTCGATGAGGGTATCGTTGTCGCTGTTGATGGCATTGTTGATCTGCTGATCGAAGCCCGGCAGCAAGAGATCCGAGAGCGCGAGGAAAAGCCCTTCTTCACGGGGATTCTTCTCCAGAGCCTTCAAGATCGGGGTCTTTTGGTTTTCCTTAATGAGGGGGCTTTGTGAGAAGATCAGGAGAGTCCGCCACGCGACACGACTTTCCGACGGGCTTCCCTTGGCGGCGATATTACGAAGATCCTTGGTCGAGAGAATGAGAGCCGGTTGATTCATGAAATCGACAAGCTCGCGCTCCACTTCGGAAGCCTCGACGCCTTGATCAATCCAAGTCCCGAGAATCTCAATCTGATTCTTCACCGACTGTCCCTCTTCGACCCGCTCGAGTGCGCGGTAACCTGTGACCCGATCTTCCCAAGGGCGTTTGGCATCCTTGGCCGCTTCGGTCAGAATATTGATCTGATTTTGATCCAAATTCGGAGCCACCAGTGCCAGGGAGAAGGGATCCTGATCACCCAGCTTTAACTCGGAGAGTGGAAGACGATTGCGCCCCAGAATTGCGAGTATTTCTCCCTGCTCCGTTTTCGGGAGTTTCTCAAACACATCTTCGAGGGCAGCTCTAATGCGAGGAGTCTCCTCCCAGGTCTCGGGCGTAAAATAGGGACCACGATCATCGGGGCGGGTCCCCCACCAGGCTTTGAGATCCCACTTTGCTTCGCGATGATAAAGACGGGCAAGAACGGCAATGAGTCCAAGGCGCTCTTCGCCTTCGGCCTGCTCGAGCTTGGTTGCGACGCCGGAGATCACATCGGGCCGGTGAAGCCGCATCAAAGCGAGGCGAGCAAGGCGTTTGTCTGAATGAGCAAGGAGGGCATTCTTGTCGGCGAGCGCGACCAAGGCTTGCACTGCGGTGTTTTCGATCCGTGGATCCTTGGATGTGGTCGCGGCCTTGATGATTTGGGCAGAGGCGCCAGAGCCAGGATTCTCGATCCGCATCAGCGCGATCACCGCCTGCAGTTGCGTTCGGGGCTGATCGGATTCAAGAGCTGAAGAGATCAGATCAAGCGAAGCCTTGGACAACTCACCACCGAGGTCACCCACCGCCCGGATGACATATTGGTGAACCTCCCGATAGGCCGAGGCCGACCATGGATACAAATAGGTTTTCACCAAGTCGTCGGCCCGGGTTCCCTCCAATTGAGCCAGCGTGAAAATCACGGCAACCCGCGACTCAACGCTCAACGAATGATCACCAACCAGATCCATCAATCCGGAGGCTGCCCCGCCACCGCCACGAGCTAGGATCTCACGCTGGGCTTCCAGGCGACGCACCGCTGAGGCGCTCTTCAATTGTGCGATGAGTCCATCGAGAGCGATCTTCGTCAGATCTGGAAACGGCTCGGCCTTCAGCCCCTTCTTCGTCAGTTTCTGAACCATTCCCACCTTCTTGCCTTTTCCGGCAAACTTAAATTTGCCATCGCGCCAATCACAGACATAGAGATTCGAAGAGCCATCCACGTCGATATCGATCGCCCGTGTCAGGTCCATGAAGACACTTTCCGTCAACTCAAAATCGGCCCCTTTACGAGTGACGGCATCGTGGTAAATTTTACCCGTGGTCCAATCGCAGGTGAGGAGAAGCTCCTCGTGTCCCGGTTCGGCGAGGTAAAGCGCCCCTGTTCCGCTGCCACCGCCCAGATCGAGCATCGGCTTGACCGCTTCATCGGTAAAATTTTTGTAAAGTCGAGGATAGCCGTGCTCCGAACCATTCGTGAGGTGGTGCACCCGGATATTCCAACCCTTACCATCGTTGGTATTGTCGCGCGTAAAAATGTCGAGCGTTGGGCTGATCGCGAGATCGCAGATGTTCCGGGTGTGGTATGAATACACCTCGAGGTCGGTCCCATCGGGTCGCACCCGGGCCACGCCACCGCCCTGTAAAGTCACGACCTTGCCATCGGTTCCCTTGGTGGCCTCCATTCCAAAATCGCCCACCGCAATGTAAAGCCAGCCATCGATTCCCATACGGCAACCGTTGGTGGTGTGATCCGATCCCCGGGGGTGACGCAGTCCAAAGCCAATATTCTCGAGGAGAACCTTGTGTTCGTCAGAAACGCCATCGCCATCGGTGTCCTTGAAGGAACTGAGGAAGGGTGGATGAATCAGGTAAAGGGTGTCCCGGACAAAGTGCCCTCCGCGGGGACTGTCGACATCGGGCACGAAGTCCGTGAATTTGTCGGCTTTGCCATCACCATTGGTGTCCTTACAGGCCACGATCTTGCCCATCGTCTTGTCCTTACCCAGCGAGCCATTTTTATCCACCGAGACATACACCGTGCCATCGGCCGCAGCGGTCAGAGCGGTGGGATAGTCCACCTCGAAGGGCTCGGCCCAATTCGAGAGTTCATAGCCATCGGGAATGGCAAAAGCGGGTGACGAAATAAGGAGGGCTGCTAGGTGTCGTTTCATGTCCATTGAAAAAATACGTATCAAGAATTCGAGAGGAAATCAGGGTCAGCGTAAGGGGATTTTCCCAAAACTACTCAGTCATGGAAAAGCGCCCTTAGGGTTGGACCGTAGAGTGGACACCCCGATGAATAAAGCAGGATTTCGCCGCAACACGCATCACGGGAGTCTCCTGAACCGGACCATCGTTCAGAGCGACAGACTGCTAGGGCTCACGGATCGTGTGTGACTTTCCAAGCTCCAGCCCTTCGATGACTTGCCTCTGACCACTGGGCCAAGTCACCTCGACTCTTTCAAGCTCTGCGCTCTCTCCCAAACCAAAGTAAAGCGGGATCAAACCGTGGGAAAGATAACCGGTCACCCCGTCATTCACTTGGGAATAGCTCTTTCCCTCGGCCCTCACCTTGACCACCGCCCCCAGACCATCGCGATTGGATTGGCTTCCCACCAATTTGATTCCAAGCCAGCGAAGTTTCTCACCTCGCTTGGCACTCAGGTTTGAACGCAAAACCATGGGGCCATCGTGAAACTCGTTGGTGACGATGTCGAGGTCGCCATCGTTGTCCAAATCCAGAATGGCTGAACTGCGACTCCCTAGAGCACCCCAAATCTCAGTGGGTTCGGTCAACTTCAATTCCTCGACAAATTTGTTACCCTGATCCTCGCCCTTGGGATTTAAGTGAAACCACGGCTTTGCGGTCCGCCCACCCCGACGAGGCTCAACTCCGAGCACGAACTCGCAGTCGGCAAAACGCTTCCCTTCGACATTCAATAAGAGGCTATTGACGCCATAGCGGAAGGGGAAATTCATGCTCGAAGTGATGAAGACATCGGTAAAGCCATCGGCGTTCAAATCGCCGGCGCTCAGTCCCCAGGGCCAGTAATTTTCCGCTCCGATCTGGTCGCCGATTTCCTCAAACTTCCCGTCTCCCAGCGCACGATAAAAGGCGTTCCCAAAAATGCTCTCCCCTCCGGTCAGCAGGATCTCTTCCCCCCATTGGATATCCGCCTTCTCCTTTTCTTTATTCGAAATCACCCCCTGACTCATGTCAGAGTGCATATCGGTCACAAAGACATCCTGCCGTCCGTCATTGTCAAAATCAAAAATCTGAATTCCCATCGCTCCCCACGAGGTCTTGGGAAAAACCTTCCGGCTGACCTTCTCAAAGCGTTCTCCCCTAACGTTCCGGTAGATCTCATCGTTCCCCTGCATCGAGAGAACATAGAGATCGGTCCACCCGTCGTCATCATAGTCAAAAGGAGCCGCATCGCCCGTCCAGCTTTGGTCAACCAACCCTGTTTTCTCCGAAACATCCTCGAAACGATTCTCTCCAAGGTTACGATAAAGAATGCTCCTTTCCTCTCGACCCTTCCCTTTTTGATGTCCCTCAAAGGCATCAGTGAATCCCACACAGTAGCCCCCGGCCCCTTTTTCATCCGTCGTGTATTTCCCTACGTTGCAGAGGAACAAATCCAGCAAGCCATCCTTGTCGTAATCAAAAAAGACTCCGCTGGAGGAATGGCCTAGGTATCCCAAACCCGCCGATTCCGTTTCGTCAATGAAGGTCCCCTTCCCTTCATTTCGGAAAAAGTGATTTCCACCCCTGACCGTCGTCACGAATAAATCGGGATCGCCATCGTTGTCGGTATCGGCAAAGGAGGCACTCACCCCGATCTTGTCGGCGAGCCGGAGGGCCGGAGTCGTGATGTTTTCAAATTTGCCATCGCCCAGATTTCGCCAAAGTTCGTTCGAGCCAATCTGGGTTGGAAAGTAAATGTCCAACAATCCGTCCCCGTCCACATCAGCCACCACCACGCCGTTTCCGTGATCGTAGTGCACCGCTTTGTAGAGTTTGCCCGCATCATCTACGATGCGATTCTTAAAGGTGATTCCGGTTGATTCAACGACATCGGTAAACTTGAAATCATGGAAGGCTTCCAATCGCCGGGCCCCTGCCTTCTGGAGAAGTTCCCGACTCTCCAGCCATGGGGGATTTTCAATCTCAGCTGGATGAAACACCTTCTGATAGACCTTTTCCTCCTTCGGGACCACTTGATCCTCCCCCAGGAGCTTCCGAAGGTCAGAACTCAAAATTTCCCGCCCTTTCTCACTCAGCCCATCGTAAACTCCCCGCAACCTGCCCTTCCTATCCACCAAGGAAAAATTAGAACTATGGAGAATGGGCATTTTGGAGTTTTTGGTATCTTCGGCGACATCGAACTTGAAGCCATTGGCGCTCAAATTCCACAAATCCCCCCGTTTCCCCGTGAGGAATTTCCACCGCCCGGGCATTGCGCCATGCTTCGCACCATACTCCGAAAGCACCTCCGGGGTGTCATTCTCAGGATCCACCGTGAACGTCACCAAACGTAAATCCTCCACATCGTTGAATTGTGATTGCATTTTGGCTTTCTCGGCCGTCTGCATCGGGCAGGTCGAGGCGCAACGGGTGAAGATGAAATCGGCGATCCACACCTTTCCACGGAGATTCGCTGACCCAAAGGCCTCGCCACGATCATCCGTGAGTAAAAAATCAGGCAGAGCCGAGATGACCGGTAGCGTTCCTGAACTAGCAGTCCCGTTCTTGTCCTTTAAATCACCATTTTTTGAAGTCTCCGAAGGCGTTTCCTGTCCTTCTGCCGAAATCTCCTCTTTCGGCTCACAGCTGGAATACAAAAACATCAGCAATCCAGCAGTGGTTATTTGAGCATATCGGCGGTGCTTCATAACCTGAGGATAGCTGGATCCGCAGCTTCCGCAGTCTTTTTTTATGAACCTGAAAGCCGCAACGAACTTGCGGCTTTCTTTGGGTTTTCGAACTGCTAAAACTTTCCTGATGCGTGGTGCAGCCCTAGTTTTCAAAGTGATGATTATCGCTACGGTATTTTCATCGTGCCAATCCGATGAGCAATCGGAGGGCAAAAAATCAGACGCTACGAGCGAGAAGACGGAACCAGCACCAACGCAAGAAACACCCCTGTCCGCCATCAACCTCGAATCAATCGGGATGGTCGATCCCCTCCTTCACAAGGAACCGCCGAAAAGTGAGTGGCAGGGCGAAGTTTTCAACGAGCAAGCGCTCGCTCAATTCAAAGAACTGGGGGACATCTTCCAGGATTCGGAGCCCCTGACTTTCGAAAGCCTAGAAGGCCTCATTGCGGAGGATGCCCGGACCTTGCCCCTCGTCCCCGTAAACCTTGAAACCACTTTTGACGACACCACCTTCGTGGTCCGTCGGGAATCAACGAGGACCAATCCTCCCGCCCAGATCCCCTTCCCTGAGGCACTCGCCAAACTGCTGGAAGCTTTCGAACCCAGTTCCAACCTCCGGAGCACATTCAAGATCTTCACCGTCCAAGTCAAAAACGGTCGGCCTGAATGTGTGGCTTTCGTTCAGATCACCGGCCGACAAAAGGGGAGCGATCTTTCCCTGACCCGCCAGGCCCGTTGGCATTGTTCCTGGCACTGGCCTGATTCTTCCAAGCCTCCTCTCTTACGATCGATTCAAATCTCGGAGTTCGAGGAGACCTCAGCCAAGCCCTTTTTCATTGATTGCTCCGATTCCGTTTTTAAAAACGTCGCCTCCTATCAGGACCAATTTCTAAGAGGCACCGAACACTGGGCCAGTAGAATTGAAAGCCGCTACGGAATTGGAATCTCCGGTTGGCACGGCATGGCCTTGGGCGATGCCAATGGCGACGGTCTCGACGACCTCTACGTCTGTGAACCCGGGGGACTTCCGAACCGACTCTACCTCGCCAATTCCGATGGCACCGTTCGTGACGCCTCCGCTGAATCAGGCACCGACTTTCTCCTGCAAACCCAGGCAGCCCTATTTGTCGATCTCGACAACGACGCAGACCAAGACCTTGTTATAGCAAGCACCCTCGGGGTTATTTTCATGGAAAACGACGGAAAGGGCGCCTTCATTGTCAAGAGCAGCGAACTCACCCCCGAAGCCCCGCCGGTCGCGCTGGCCGCCGCCGACATCGATCTCGACGGAGACCTCGACATCTACACCGCCTGCTATTCACTCCGCAGCATCAACATCAGCGATGCAAAGAACGACGCCGCGCAACTTGGGCGCCCCGTTCCCTATCACGATGCCAACAATGGGGGCCGCAATGTTCTCTTCCGTAACGACCGCAATTGGCGCTTCACCGATGCCACGATTGACCTCGGTTTGGATCAAAACAACCGCCGCTACTCCTTCGCTCCGACCTGGGAGGACTACGACGACGACGGCGACCCCGACCTCTATGTCGCCAACGACTACGGACGAAATAATCTCTACCGGAACGACCGTGATGCCGAAGGAAACACCCACTTCACCGACGTCGCAAACGAGGCCGGAGTTGAAGACATTTCGGCCGGAATGTCGGCCTCCTGGGGAGATGCCGATGGCGATGGCGACCGCGATCTCTACGTCAGTAACATGTGGTCGAGCGCGGGAAACCGCATTGCTTACCAACGAAATTTCCAAGCCTCTCTCGATGATTCCACCCGGGGCGAATTTCAACGTCACGCCCGTGGAAACTCCCTCTTCCTCAACAATGGAGACGGGACTTTTAGCGATGCCAGTCAGGAAGCAGGCGTCACCATGGGGCGTTGGGCCTGGGGATCCCGCTTTGTCGATATCAACAACGACAGTAAACAAGACCTCATCGTTTCTAACGGATTCCTGACCCAATCAGACAGCGGTGATTTGTGAAGCTTCTACTGGCGCCAGGTCGTGGCGCAATCCCCTGCTGATGTCAACGCCGCCGACTCGCTCACCGGCTATCTCAAAAACTGGGACGCGCTTTCTTCGATGCTCACCCGGGGTCGCTCGTTCAGCGGCCGTGAACGCAACTGTTGCTTTCTAAACCTCGGCTCTTCAAAGGGCGCGCTCCAACGCTTCGCCGACGTCTCCGCAGTCAGTGGACTTGATTTCATCGACGATGGACGGGCGGTCGTGGCGACAGACTGGGATCAGGACGGGGACCTCGATTTTTGGCAAACCAACCGCGAAGGGCCGCGCCTTCGCTTTATCAAAAACCAACTCGGCGACTCCCGCCGAAAGCAATGGGTCGCCTTTGAACTCACCGGGACCACCAGCAATCGCGATGCCATCGGAGCCGTCCTTGAGCTTGAGTTCGGCGGGCAAAAAATCACCCGCAGCCTAACCGCCGGAGACGGTTTCATGAGCCAGTCCGGAAAGCGCATTCATTTTGGGCTTGGGGAACCGGCGAACGCCCCCGTTTCAGTGACCGTTCGCTGGCCCGGAGGAACTCCTGAAAGCTTCACCAAGATCAACCCCGGAAGTGCCTACAAACTTGTCCAGGGAAGTGGCACCGCCCAAAACATCAAATCAAAGTCAACGTCCGTTATCCTTCCTGAAAACGAACTGATGCCACCTCCCCCAACCGAGCAAGCCAGGATCATTTTGACCCACCGGCTCCCCTCCCCTCCGATCGACTATGTCGACTTCCAAGGTGAGCTGCAGCGACACGAACCTGACCCCAGCGGAAAAGGCACGCCCATCCTCATCAACCTTTGGGCCAGCTGGTGTCCCAACTGCCGCCGCGAACTCTCCGATCTCAAGTCGCATCACGATGACCTGACCGCAAAGGAACTCCGAGTGTTAGCCTTGACCATCGAGGGTGTTCCACAAGGTGATCAAAAACCCGATATCAACGGAGCCAAAAAACTCGTCGCCAAATCATCATTCCCCTTTTCAGTCGGAGCCACCGACCAAAACGGCCTCCGTCTTCTAACGATTTTACACGACCAGGTAATCTCCCGACAGCGCCCCCTCCCTCTTCCCTCAAGTTTTCTCATCGACAAATGGGGACGCCTCGCCGCCATTTATAAAGGCCCCGTCAATGCCCCGCAACTCCTCGCGGATCTCAGTTTACTGGAAGCTGATTCCAAAACCATCGCAAATCATGCTTTTCCCTTCCCCGGTCGCGATGCCTCCGGCCTTTTCCCTCTCGGTCCGCTCGATTTCGCCAAGGCTTACCATGCCGGGGGCGATGCCGTGTCAGCCAGACGTGAAGCTCACAAAGTGACAGAAGCGCCCTCGACCAACAATGCCCAAGCCGACCTCGCGAACCGCGCCCAGGCCTGGTATTTCCTCGGCACTCTCGAGCAGGGCCTTCGCAACTGGAAAGCCGCGACCGAAGCTTATCAAAGCGCCCTCGATTTTTCACCCGATCAAATTCTCCTCAAGATCCCTCTCGGGGTTTCTCTTTGGCAGGCCGGACAGCAGGATGAGGCCCGTAAGATTTTCGCCGAAGCGGCCGCAGAAGGAGCAAAAAATCCGACCCTCATGGAGGCCCTTGGCAAAGCGCACCTCCAGATCAAGCATTATCAGGAAGCGATTTCATATTTCAAAAAAGCCATCGCCCTTGCTCCCCAACAAGAAAGCTTCCAACTCAATCTTGCTCTCGCTTACCAAACCAGTGGTGACTCTGCCACAGCCGTGGAACTCTATCAAAAGTTCCTTAAGTCGCAACCTGACTCCGTAAACGCCAAAAACAACCTGACCTTCCTCCTTGCAACGGCGCCCGAAGACACGGTCCGCGATGGCCAGAGTGCCCTCAAACTTGCCCAAGAAGTCATCGCTCAAACTGGAGAAAGCCACCCCTCGCCACTCGACTCTCTGGGAGCGGCCCTGGCCGAAACGGGGGATTTTGAGGGCGCCGTAAATGCCACCGAGAAAGCCATCGCCGCCGCCCGAGCGATTGGCCGAAACGATCTCCTGCCCAAACTGCGCGCCAAACGAGATTTTTACCGTGCCGGCAAGCCCTATCGGTCCAATCAATAAGGATTCCTAAACCTTCAATTTTGAAGGCTGATTTCGGGCCTTTACAACCTCTGGGATTTCGTGCTTTAGTGCCACTTAACACAGTCGACAATATGAGATCCCCTCTTTTTTTATTCCTCCTCCTTTCCTCTCACGCCGCCATGGCGACGAATATGATCGAAGGAACGTCATCCCAATTTTTTGGTCCTGACGAACTCCTCCTCGACCCCGCCACAAATGTGATCGCCGTCGATGTGAATGGCAGTTCGGGCCCTCTGGATGTCCACGGAGTGACTTTCGAATCTGATATTGCCGGACCGGTCACCGCGAACGGAGTCACGGTATCTACCACAGGCACTCACGCCATTGATGGCTGGTCGACCGCTCCCGACTATACCGGGATCGATGCCACCTCCACCGCGAACTTCGAGCAAATCATGCACGACATCCGTTGGTCCTTGGAGCCTACGACTATCAACGTGGATATCACCGGCCTCACCCCTGGGACTTTATATAAGGTGCAGCTTCTTTTTAGTGAGAACGGCTCTACTGCAGACCGTCACTGGGACATTGGGGTCGAAGACCGTCTGGTCGTCGATGACTGGACCTCGCGCGGACCTTCTGAAGATGGCGGAACTTCTTCTCCCAATCATGGCTATGCTTATACCGGCGAATTCACCCCTGGAGCCGATGGCACACTCAACATCGTCATGGGCAAGGAACCCCTTCCGAACGATCCCAACAACACCCCACCCCTGGGAGCGGACAACAATCCCATTTTGCACGCGATCATCGTGCATCTCAACGCCCTTCCCTCACCCCCAAACAATATCATTCTTGATCCAAATGAGGTCCCTGCCAGCGTTCCCATTGGCACTACTATCGGAACCTTAACATCTTCCGATCCGAATGGAGGCTCCCATACCTATAGTCTCGTTGCCGGAGAGGGCGACACCGACAATGCCAAGTTCCAACTCGACGGTGACCAACTCGAAACTGCCGCTGATTTATCTGCGTTCGGAGGGTCAAACCTCTCCCTGAGAGTCCGTAGTAGCGACGAAGGCGGGCTATCGTTCGAAAAGGTCATCGCCGTGACGGCAACCACTGATAGCGACAACGACAACCTTGAAGATCGCTGGGAGTTAACTTTCGGCACCCTCGCTGACTTCACCGGCTTGGTCAACGGACCGGGACCGGGCGCAGGCACCGGAGACTTCGACGACGATGGATCCCCGGATATCGACGAATTTACCAATGGCACCGCTCCGAATGACGCAGACAGTGATGACGATGGCTTAAACGACGGAGAAGAAGATACTTTAGGCACAAATCCACTCAAGGACGACACCGACAGCGATGGACTCAAAGACGGCGACGAGGCCATCAACGGAGCAGACCCTCTTCTACCCGACACCGATGGCGATACCCTTCTCGACGGAGCAGAGGTTGATGCGGGAACGAACCCATCGAAAAAGGACACAGATGAGGACGGTGTTGATGACAACCTCGACTCCGCTCCAACCGACCCCAACATCAGATCCTTCACCAATGTCATCGTCGGTGACATCATCGAGTTCTTAGGACCAGATGACCTCAACCTCGATCCCGCATCAACTGTCATTGCCGTAAATGTCAACGGAGATTTCGATTTCGAGGTCAATGGCGTCAAGTTTTTAGAGGATGTCTCACGAGGCGGAATAGCCACCAGCGAAGGCGGCGTCACTGTGACCACCCAGGCCCCCAACATGATCTCCAACTGGGCGACTCCCCCCGTCTTCATCGGTGAAGACGCAACCTCAACCGCCAATCTTGGAATCATCATGCAGAGTATTCGTTGGAATGGAGCGCCCGACCCGGTTACGGTCGACATTTCAGGCCTTAATCCAGGAGCCACCTACGAAATCCAACTCCTTACCAACGAAGGTGCTGATCGAAACCGCCATTGGGACATCGCAGTCGAAGACGAGCTTGTCGTTGATAACTACACCTCGGAGGGACGCGAAGCGATCAATGTTTGGACCCCTAACAACAGCTTTGCCTACGTGGGCGAATTTGAAGCTCCGGCAGACGGAATCCTGAACATCATCATGCTGCACCAATTCGGAGGAATCGAACCCCGGGGAACTGATAACAATCCTATCCTACAAGGCATTATCGTCACTGAAATCGGGCCAGGCACTCCGTTTGCCATCACCAACCTTGATTACGATCCTACCACCGGCACCTCCATCCTCACCTGGAATTCCAGACCCGGCGCCGAGTATAGCCTCGAATTTTCCACCACCATGGCTGAGCCTTGGATCGAAATTCAAGATGGTATTACAAGTCAGGGAGACTCAACAACCTTCCAAGATCCCTTTCAACAAACCGGAGCCGTTGGATTCTATCGGATCAAGCTGGCTCAATAAAACAACCCAAAAGAGACCTCCTGCTTTTGGGCGTCTTACCCTTTGCCCTTTCGAATGACCTTCTCGCTTTGTCGTGCCCTCAAACCGCTGCTTTTCATGCTGGCGGCCCTCTCGGCAGGAGCAGACACCATCGTCAAGATTGGCGAAATCCGCGAATTTAACGGCCCCGATGATCTGGAACTTGACCCCTCCCGTGTGGTGGTGGCCATTGATGTCTTCGGAGACAGAGACAGGATGGTCAATGGAGTTCTATTCGAATCCGACAAAGCCCCTCCAGGCAATGTCACGGTTACGGCTACCCATTCGATCGATGGATGGGCCAGCCTCCCCACCTACGCAGGAGCGGACCCGACGTCCACCAACAATCTCGAGCTGATCATGCAAGACATTCGCTGGTCACTAGCGCCGGCCGGAATTTCGCTCGAAGTTAGAGAATTGAATCCCGGAGTGGCATACGAGCTGCAAATGCTTTTCAACGAAGGCCGAAGCAACGACCGACGTTGGGATATCGGAATCGAGGGAGAACTCGCTGTCGATGATTTTTCCTCACAAGGAGAAGGAGCTTGGAATTCCAACAACGGCATCGCCTACATTGCTCCCTTTAGCCTCGCTGCCGGAGACACTACTCTCAACGTCGAACTCAAACAACATATCGGAGGACAGGCTCCCATGGGAACGGACAACAACCCCATTCTGCAAGCCTTCTCTATCACTCAAATCACTGTTCCCCTCACTCCTGAATCTCTTGCCCTCTCCCCGCTCGAATTCTTCGCCGCCCAATCTACTCCCATTGGCACCTTCATAACCGTCGATTTGAAGCGCCGCGCCAACCACCTGTATTCGCTGGCGGACGGAGGCGTCGACAATGGAAAATTTACCATTAACGACAATCAACTGACTCCGGATGAACTCTATGATTTTTCCGGACATGCGCCGGGCACGACCTTCGCCGTCAAAATCCGAACTACCGATGCCGATGACCCGACCCGTTTTTTGGAAGAAGACTTTACTCTCACCTTGGCTCAACCCATCGCACCGGACGACCTGTTCCTCAGTGCCACCTCCATCAGCTCTGGAGCCATTGTCGGAACACCCGTCGGAACCCTCACCAGCAGTGACACCAACCCCACTGATGGCCACACTTACGAATTGGTCGCAGGAGCCGGTGATGCGGACAACCCTCTCTTCTCCATCAACGGCGCTATCTTGCAAGTGGCCTCCTCAATTCCAGGTGCCCAAACCGAGATTTCCATTCGAATTCGTAGCACCGACCGCTCGAATCTCAGCATCGAAAAAAGCTTCACGCTTGCCGTCACCGAACCTTCACTGCGCATCAACGAAGTTGTCGCCAGCAACGGGAGTTCACTGCTCGACGAAGACGGGGCCGCCAGCGACTGGCTCGAAATCTTCAACGAACAGGCCGGCTCAGCCAGCCTCAACGGTTGGCATCTCAGCGATGACCCGGACAACCTGACAAAGTGGACCTTCCCAGCGGTCACAATTGGGCCCAACGAATTCCTCATTGTTTTCGCCTCGGCCAAGGACCGAACACCCACCGCCGGAAGTAATCTTCACACAAACTTCCAACTCTCCGGTGGTGGCGAAACGCTCTATCTCGTGAAACCGGATGGCGTCACCATTGCAAGCCTCCTTGGGTTCCCCGAGGTCTATCCTGATGTTTCCTACGGGCAGGACGGGAGTAACAACGAGGTCGGTTTTTTACAGAGCACCACGCCTGGTGCCGCCAACAGCAGTATCGCCGCCAACCTCAAAAATGAGGTCATCTTCTCACAAGGGCGCGGACTCTACAACGCGGCCTTCCAACTGGAACTCACCGCAACCGTTCCCGGATCCACCATCCGCTACACCACCAATGGCCAGAAGCCAACCGCTTCCAGCGGCTCCCTTTATAACGGTCCCATCAACGTCACCCCAGAAACTGGAACCAGCACCCGAGGAACCCGTCGTATCAGGGCCATCGCCGTTCACCCAACCGCCGCCATTTCACCTGTCGCAACCCACACCTACCTTTGGGTCAATGGCGTTACCAATGAACAAAACGACGGCATCCTCGGGCAATCAGTCTTCCAAGCTGCTATTAAAAATCATGCCACCTACGGCCCGGAAATGGACGATGGCCTCCTCGCTTTGCCCATCGTTTCAATCATCAAGTCAGGCGGCGTCAGCGCCACCGAACAGGAGATGTCGATGGAACTGATCAGCAACGACGGCAGCGAACCGGGCTTCCAAATAGATGCCGGAGTCAAAATCGTCGGTGGTGCCAGCACCGGCTCGGCCAAGAACAACTGGCGCCTCTACTTCCGCACTGAATACGGTGCCCCAAAGCTCCGCTATCCCGTCTTTGCCAATGAACCCTATAGCACCGAGAGCGACAACGATGAGTTCGATCTCCTTCAGTTGCGCGGCGGCTCACACGACAACTTCTATTGGATGGCTCTTCCCACCAACCAATCAAACGGAGCCTACCGCCCCGGCGATGCCCTCTACGTTCGAAATCGCTGGGTCAGCGACATGGAAATGCTCATGGGCCACACCTCTCTACACGGTCGCTACGTCCACTGCTACTTCAATGGCACCTATCACGGACTCTACCACCTGCACGAGCGTCCCATGCACCACTTCATGGACAAGTATTTCGGCGGCGATGCCGAAGACTACCACTATACCAACTCCGGCCGTAGCGGCAGTGATCACGACAACGGAGATGTTTGGAGTAACGCCTGGAACAGCGTCAAATCAGCGGCCTCCGCAGGTGGTCAGGCTTCCAAAGATTGGATCAATTGGGAAAGCCTCGCCGACAATCAACTCCTCTACTTTTATTGCGGAAACGATTGGGATTGGACAACCCAACACAACTGGATGGCCGCTGGCCCTAAAAACCCGGGTCAAGGTGGCTGGCAATTCTATTCATGGGATTGCGACGTCATGCTCTACGATGTCATTGCTAACAATCTCGACCAAACCGCCCCCGATGGCGTCTTCAATTCCTTGATGAACGACGACGACTTTAAAGTCTTCTTCCGCGATCGCGTTTACAAATATTGCTTCCACGGAGGTCTCCTCGCTCCCGGAGGACCCACCCCGTCCTTCGAGTATCGCATGAATGAGATCAGCTCAGCTCTCGTTCCCGAAACAGCCCGTTGGCAGCCCACCAGCGCCATTAGTCTCCCCTGGGACCGCGATGGAGAGTGGCGGAACGAATGGGCCTATGTCACCGATGTTTACTTCGCCCAGCGCACCGAAATCCTTCTCAATCAACTCCGAGCCCGCGGGTGGTATCCCGTAGAGGCCCCCAAATTTGAACCCCACGGAGGAGAGATCGAAGCGGGCTTTTCACCCGTCATCACCTCAGGACCAGGAACCATTTATCTCACGACCGACGGCAGCGACCCACGTCTCCCTGGAGGGGCCATCAACCCGACTGCCGTCGCCCTCAATGGTAGTGAAGTCTCCGCCACTCTCATCAATAAAGAAGGAATCTGGTCTTACCTCGACGATGGTTCCGACCAAGGAACTGCTTGGCAAACTCCGGGATTTGATGACTCTTCCTGGTCCACCGGTCAGGCCGAATTTGGATATGGCGATGGCGCCGGGGGCGCTGAAGGCACCGTCGTGGGTTTCGGCGGCGACTTTGCCAACAAGTTCATCACCACCTACTTCAGAAAGGAATTTGCGGTCAATGATGTGACTAGGATCACCGCGCTGCAACTTGGTCTGCGCCGCGATGACGGCGCCGTCGTCTACCTCAATGGCACCGAAGTCTGGCGCAACGAAATGCCCGCTACCGGAACGATCACTTCCACCACCCTTGCCACCAATGGTGCGGCCGGAAATGACGAAATCATCTTCCATCAATACAACGATATTCCCCTCGCTCTTCTCGCCGAAGGAACAAACACCCTCGCCGTCGAAATTCATCAAAACGCGGCCACCAGTTCGGACCTCAGCTTTGATCTCGAACTCCACGCCACTCAGCCCAGCGATCCCTCACAACTTGCCCTCAACGACAGCACCGTAGTCAAGGCCCGTGTCCTAACGGGTAGCGAATGGTCCCCCGTCAACTCCGTTCGTTACCTTGTCGGCAATCCCGCAAGCTCTCGTAATCTCGTTGTCAGCGAATTCAGTTACCGGCCAGCCAAAGCCAGTGCCGCCGAAGACCCCGGCAATCTTTACTCCCGAACCGACTTCGAGTTCATCGAGCTGAGAAACATCTCCAACGGACCCATTCATCTCGATGGCCTTCGCTTGACCGATGGCGTCACTTTCGATTTCTCCGAAGCCACCAACTTCAGCATGCCAGCCGGCGAAACTCTTCTCATCGTCGAAAATCAAGACGCTTTTTCCGCGCGCTACCCTGAGGTTCCGGCAACAAGGATTGCCGGCGAATACAGCGGCAATCTGTGCAACGACGGAGAACAAATCAAAATCCTTAGTTCGAACAATCTTGTCATCCAATCCTTCACCTACAACGATCAACGACCCTGGCCCACCGCAGCTGACGGCGGTGGATTCTCCCTCGAACTCGTCGACCCCTCGACCTCCCCCGATCACAACATCGGCCAAAACTGGCGCGCTTCACGAGGAGTTCACGGCACCCCGGCAGGCCTCTTTTCACCTATGGATTTTGACGCGTGGCGAAATTGGATCTTTAGCGACGAAGCCCTTGCCAATCCGGCGATCTCCGGACCAAACGCCGATCCCGATGGTGATGGCTGGAGCAACTTCGCCGAGTTCGCCCTTGGCCTGACACCCGAGGATTCACGCGATCCCACAAACCTCATCAGAACCGGGATCCATACCGCTGGAGGTGACGACTCCCTCACCATCACCTTCGACACATGGGCAGGGGCAAGCGGCGTCACCACCACTCTTCAAGTCAGTCCCGATCTCACCAATTGGCTTGATCCCGGCTTCGAACTCCTTCAATCCATCGACAATGGCGACGGCACCACGACTCGCACATTTCTATCGCCATCCCCTCTCCGAAATTCGCCACGGGAATTTCTCCGCCTGCGATTCTTGAACTAGAAACAAATCCTCCATCGAGGTCTTCTCCGGATCTTAAGATTGTCACTTCCAATCTCGGGAAATCAACGCAACCTTGCGGCATGCGAAAAGCTTTTCTTCTCGGAGCCGGTCTGGGAACCCGTTTGCAGCCCCTCACCAACACCCTGCCCAAGCCGCTCATTCCTTTTCAAAATCGTCCCCTCATCACCCACGTGATGGATCACTGCCTCGAGGCCGGCATCACCGACTTCGCCATCAACACCCACTACCTCCACGAAGCCTGGGAGGCCACCTTTCCCGACAAAACCTATCGCGGCGCCAGCCTCACCTTCTTCCACGAGCCGGTCCTGCTCGAAACAGGAGGCGGAATCAAAAATATCGCCCACTGGATCAACCACGACCCCATTCTCGTCTACAATGGCGACATCGTAACGGATCTCCCCATCGACCGGCTCATCACCCGCCACATGGCCTCCAACCATACCGCGACCCTCGCTATTCAGGACCACGGACCCGCCCTTCACATCGCGACCGATGGCCGCCAGGTCACCGACATTCGCGAGAGGGTCAATGGCCAGACTGGAACCCATCAATTCACCGGGATCTACACCATCGACCCGGAAATTCTCGACCTCATTCCCGCTCACGAAAAAATCTCCATCATCCCGGCCTTCCTTGAATTGATCCGAAAGAAGGAACTCGGCGCCTACCTTGTCAAAGGCAAACCCCGCTGGCTTGATCTCGGAACCCGCACAACCTACCTTGCCGCCCACGCCGATTCCCCGGCTCAAATTTCACCCAACGCCACCATCGACCCCAGCGCCGTCATCGAAAACTCCTGGATCGCCGAAGATTGCCACATCGAAGCCGGAGCCACCGTCAAAAACTCCATCCTCTGGCCCCGAACTCGGGTTTTACGGGATGCGGAATTGACAAACTGTATCGTTCACAGCAATTCCCCAGCGTCAGGCAACCACCTCGACAGCAATCTCTAATCCCGTTCCCGCATTCAACCAATGCCCGCCGATACTCTCCTCACCGCCGTCCGCGCCCACCTTCACCTCTCCCCGACTCATCGGGTTCTCATGGAACCCATTCAGAAGGGCGCTTCCGGACGCACCATCATTCGCATCAGACCCGATGACCACCCCAGCTTCATCGGCGTGCACTACACCCTCGACCGATCCGACAACGCCAACTTCCTCCCCGTTGCGGAATTCCTGAGCGGAGCCGGACTCAACATCCCCGGCGTCCTTTACGACAACCTCCGCCGCCACGTCGCGCTCATCGAGGATCTCGGCGATCATGATCTCCTCAGCCTCAAGGACGCCCCTTTCAAAGATCGCGAGCCCTACTATCGCTCCGCCTTCGAACAACTCGAAACACTTCTCTACACCCGCCCTCCGAAGGATTTCGAACTCCAGCCCATCTTCGACGAACCACTCTACCGCTCGGAACAGGAATACTTTTTTGAGTATTTCATCGAAACGCACCTCGGGAAAGACTCTTCCGGACTCCGCGAAGACCCCATCCTCCTTGGCTTGGCAAAACGTCTCGGCGCCACCGCGCCCCACATGGTTCATCGCGACTTCCAGTCCCAAAACCTGATGCTTCACGATGGCAAGGCCTTCATCATCGACTTCCAGGGCCTCCGCATGGGCCGCCAAGAATACGACCTCGCCTCCCTCCTTTACGATCCCTACATGAACCATTCCAGCGGGGATCGCCGCAAGCTCCTCGATCTTTGGGAAGAGGTCGCCGGGGAAGAACCCATCGAACCCATCCTCAAGGACTGCGCCGCCCAGCGCCTAATGCAGGTTCTCGGAGCCTTTGCCAACATCGGCCACAATCAGGACAACGAGTGGTATCTCGGACATATTCCCGCCGCCGTCGCCTTCCTCAAGGAAGTCATCGACGACACCCCGCTCGCAGACTCCCTCGGTCCCTTTCTCGACTAGCGTCGCTCGCAGCAATGCAAACCCTGCGGCAAACTCTCCAAATCTTCCTTCCTCTCGTGGTTGGAATTGGACTACTCGTCGGCCTCCCAAAAATTCGGGCTCTCGTGGAATTCGAGCACGCCCTCTTTTGGAACCCCCTCACCTTCGCGGGACAACCACACTACGAAGAACCGGGAAACAAAGAAGACTTCGAAATTAAGATCTTCAAGCGAACTTACATCCCGGGAGTCAGGACAATCACAACCCATGAGATCGATTCTGAAACTGAAGAGATCCTCGGCACCTCACCCCTTCAACCCACCAACTGGGCTTACTTCCTCAGCCAACTTAAGCCGGAACAAACCCCGCTGCTCGTCATCACCAACGGACTTTCTTGGGAAGACGCGGAAGAAATCCCTATCCGGGCCTTACAACACGAGCTCTCACGCTTCCCCGCATCGGTCATTGGCCTCGCTTGCGAAAAAACCGGAGACCAAGCCCCGATTCCCGCTTATCTCCAGCCTTCCACCATTTCAAAATTTGCAGGCTACCCTCCGGATCTTCCAGAAATTGACAAAGTCACGGCACCTCCCTCGGTCCAAGCAACATACTTCGGCGTCTCATCGATCCGGGGTCTCAAAATTAAGCCCGGGGATCAAAGCATCAAGATCCCCCTTCTAATAAAATGGGACGACCAGATCCTTCCCTCGGTGGAACTCGCGGCCCTTCTGGCCGAGTTTAAAATCAAGCCCTCCGAACTCGTCATCGATCCCAAAGGCTACCTCCGACTCAATAAAGAAGGCCCCATTTTCTTTCAAATCGACGATCAAGGGTTCACCGACATCAACGACAAACCCAACGAGCTAACCTCAGCCTCAGAGCTTCTCACCTCTCCTGACGACCGTAGAAACGACGCGATCATGATCACCACACAAGATGGTCCAGATCGCCTCAAACTTCTTGCCGGGCTTTACAACAACCTCGCCATGAATTCTCAACGCCTAGCTGTCACCTTCCAACGCTGGCCCCTCATCATCGAAGCCTCCTTCCTCATTCTCCTCGTCCTTTCCTTCACCACCCGCCGCCTCTGGCCCGCCCTCATTCTCATCATCATTGGCGGCATCGTCTCCTTCCTTTTTTATAAGTGGCTCATCCTCAGCCCGGTCATCGCCCTTCTTATCGCATACTTCATCTTTTTTAGACGGAAACCCGCCACCCCTCCCGTGGTCATCAAAGAAGAGACTGCACCCAAAAAGAGAGCCCACCGGAAGCCCGGCAAAAAGCGACGAAAGTAAATCGTCGCTTTGCTCTTCCCCCATCCCGATGAAGGCGCTAGATCTTTGCCATGCGCGAAGACGTGAAGGATCTCCTCAGCCTCCAAGAAACCGATCAAACGGTCCAACGCCTCAAGGCCGATCTCATTAGAATCCCCCAGCTTCAGAAAGCGGCCAAAGAGCGGCTCGCCAACGACACCGCCGCCCTCGCCGCCGCCAAGCTCGCCTACCAGGAAAACGAGGTCGCCATTAAAAACATCGAACTCGATATCGGCACCCGCCGCAACAGCATCGAACGACTCCAAACGCAACAGTTCGAAACCAAGAAAAACGACGAATACACCAAGCTGGGGGTGGAAGTCATTCGCTACACCGCCCAGGTCGACAACCTTGAAACCCGTGAACTGGAACTCATGGAACTAGCCGACGGATACCGCGCCAATATCGCGTCCGCCAAAGCGGCCCTCGCCCAAACCCAGGCTTTCGTTGACGAAGAAATCGCCAAACTCGAGACCCGCCTGAACGAGCGAAAGCAAGAACTCACCGACGCCGAGGCCCTCCGCACCGGAAAGACCAAGATCATCGAGGAAGATCTGCTCGCGACTTATATCCGCCTTTTCAACAAGCGAAAGGGCGATGCCATCATGCACGTCACGGGCGACAAAAGCTGCACCTCCTGCCACATCCAGGTCACCCCGGCCACCTACGCCAATGCCCAATCCGGTGCCGAAATCGCCCACTGCGACAACTGCGGCGCCATCCTCTTTTCGAACTAGGCCCTTTCAGCCCCGAATTAACTTTTCCTAACCGCCGGATTGCTTGATTCTTCGCCCCGTTATGGCGAAGCCCAAATCTGCAATCACTCCCACGCGCTCTGAAAACTTTCCCGAGTGGTATCAGCAAGTCATCCGCGCCGCGGATCTTGCCGAAAATTCAGAAACCCGCGGGTGCATGGTCATCAAACCGTGGGGCTTTGCGATCTGGGAAGCCATTCAGCGCGATCTCGACTTCCGCCTAAAAGCGACCGGGCACGAAAACGCCTACTTCCCCCTTCTCATTCCTCTCGCCTATCTCGAGAAGGAAGCCGAGCACGCCGAAGGCTTCGCCACCGAATGTGCCGTCGTCACTCATCACCGCCTTGAGTCCGTGAAAGACGAAAATGGTAAAACCCGCCTGATCCCTGCGGGCAAACTGAATGAACCCTACGTCATCCGCCCCACATCCGAAACCATCATCGGCGCGGCCTTCTCACGCTGGGTCGGATCCTACCGCGACCTGCCTCTCCTCATCAACCAGTGGGCCAATGTCATGCGTTGGGAAATGCGCCCGCGCCTCTTCCTCCGCACCGCCGAGTTCCTCTGGCAGGAAGGTCACACCGCCCACGAAACCCAAGAAGAAGCACTCGCAGAGACCCACATGATTCACCAACTCTATTCCGATGCGATCCGCGACCTTCTCGCGATCCCCGTCATTATGGGCGAGAAAACGGAGACCGAGCGCTTCCCAGGTGCCGAATCCACCCTCACGGTCGAAGCGATGGTGCAGGACAAGAAGGCCATCCAAGCCGGAACCTCCCACTACCTCGGACAAAACTTCGCCAAAGCGCAGAACATCACCTTCGTCGACCGCGAAAACACCGAGCAACACGTTCACACCACTTCCTGGGGCGTTTCCACCCGTCTCGTCGGCACCCTCATCATGGCCCATTCGGACGATGACGGTCTCGTCCTCCCTCCCCGTGTCGCGCCCCAGCAGATCGTCATTATTCCCGTCACACCCAAGGAAGAAACCCGTCAAGCGGTCATCGATTCCTGCGAAGCCCTCGCCAGTCGCCTCCGTGAACAGACCTACGGTCGTGAACTCCTCCGCGTCCTCGTCGACAAACGCGACCTCGGCGGCGGCGTCAAAAAGTGGGATTGGGTCAAGAAAGGCGTTCCCATTCGGATCGAAATCGGCCCGCGCGACCTCGAAGAGCGCAAAGTTTGCCTCCAGCGGCGCGATCAAGCCACCAACGAAAAAACCTTTATGGAGAAAAACGAGTTTCTTCGCGACGCTGTCGAAATCCTCGACAGCATCCACCAATCACTCCTCGAAAGAGCCCGCGACTTCCGCAACGCCAACCTCACCGAGTGCCCCGATCTCGCCCCCTTCGAAAAACACTGGGACCACTCCAATGAAAACCCCGGTTGGCTCATCACCCCGTGGGCAGGTTCGCGCGAAGAGGAAGAGGAACTCTCGAAACGCCTCAAAATCACCGTCCGCTGCCTTCCCGTAGGCAAACAGAACGAACCCGAGGCCCCCTGCTTCCTCACCGGAAAGCCCACCAAAGCCCGCGCGATTTGGGGCAAGAGCTACTAGGATTCTGGGGGAATCTCCAGAAAGCGATTCGAGGCTTGCTCCGCGCTCCTGCTCGTCTCAAATACCGAGGTATGTCGCACCGCACCAAAGTCGCCGTCATCGGAGCCAGTGGTTACACTGGTTTGGAATTACTTCGCTTGATTTTCTGTCATCCGAACGCCGAAGTGGTCGCGATCACCTCACGTGCGAACGCCGGAAAAAAAGTGACCCAAGTTTTTCCACGCTTCGAAGGCCATCCCGGAACCGAGATCTGCTTCATCCAGCCTGACATGCAGGTCGTGGCCGACACCGATGCCGAAGTGGCCTTCCTCGCCCTGCCCCACGGCGCCGCCGCGCCCTTCGCCAAGGAGTTATTAGAACTCGGCATCAAAGTGATCGATCTCAGCGCCGACTTCCGCCTCGATGACGCTGCGGTCTATCAGGACTTTTACGACCATCCGCATCCCGCTCCCGAGCTTCTTTGCGAAGCCGTCTTCGGTCTCCCGGAAATTTACCGCGAGGAAATCAAAGCGGCCCGCCTCGTCGCCTCGCCCGGGTGCTACCCCACCTCTATCATGCTGCCCCTGATCCCTCTTCTGCGGGCCGGCTTGATCGATCATACCACGATCAATGTTTCTTCGATGAGCGGAGTCAGCGGAGCCGGTCGCAAGGCCGATCTCTCGCTTATTTTTGCCGAGATCAACGAAAGCGTGCGCTCCTACGGCCTCCCTCGCCATCGTCATCTCGCGGAAATCGAGCAGGAACTTACCAAAGCCGCTGACGAAAAAGTAACCATCTCGTTCGTTCCGCATCTCATCCCCGTCACCGCCGGAATCTGCACCACGACCTTCGCCAAATTGACAGGCGACTTTGCCAAAGTCGGTGCCGCTCTTGAAGAAGCCTATGCCAACGAGCCTTTCGTGAGGTTACGCGGTGCCGGGGTTTCGCCCGACACCAAACACGTCACCGGAACCAACTATATCGACATTGGTTGGCACCACGACCCAAGGACCGACAGGCTCATTTTACAGAGCACCGAGGACAATCTTGGCAAAGGAGCTGCTGGACAGGCCGTTCAGAGCTTTAATTTGCTCACCGGTAATCCGCAAACTCGTGGATTGCAAAATCTCTAACAGCCGGCCAAGCTCTCCGCCCTCCATGGATCACCCCTACTCAAGAATCAAAGGCGGAGTCTGCGCGCCCAAAGGCTTCCTCGGTGGTGCCATCTCCTGTGGAATCAAAAATCCTGACTCCGACAGGCTCGACCTTGCTCTGATTTACTCCGAACACGACTGCCTCTCACAAGGAATGTTCACCCAGAACCGAGTCAAAGCAGCTCCGGTCCGTGTTTCGCAAAGCCACCTGCGTGCCCATCCGGCCCGCGCTATCATCGTCAACAGCGGTAATGCCAACGCCTGCACCGGACCCACCGGAATGAAGGACGCCCGCACCATGGCAAAAGAAGCCGCCAAACGGCTGAATTTGAAACAACGTGAAGTCGCCGTTTGCTCGACCGGGGTGATCGGACTCCCTCTTCCGATGAGCCGCATTGACCCCAACTATGACAGACTCATCAAGAGTCTAGGCAACAAAAATGGGAACGATGTCGCCAAGGCCATCATCACCAGCGACACCCACGCTAAAGAATTTGCAATCTCCTTCGATCTCGACGGAACCCGCATCCGCATCGGCGGTTGCGCCAAAGGTGCCGGGATGATCAATCCCAACATGGCCACCATGCTTTGCTTCGTGACCACCGACGCCAAACTTCATCCGACCTGTCTCGAACGGGCCGTCAAAGAAGCCGTCGAACACACCTTTAATCGCATCACGATCGACGGCGACACCAGCACCAACGATACCGTCCTCGTCCTCGCCAACGGAGCTGCCGAAAATAAAACAATCGCCCGCAACAGCAAAAATTGCGAGATCTTCAGCCATGCCTTGCAGTTCGTCATGGGCAAACTCGCCAAAGCGATCGTTCGCGATGGCGAGCGCGTCACGAAATTTGTCACCTTGAACGTCAAAGGCGCCCGAACCGGTGTCGATGCCAAAAAAGTGGCCCAGGCCGTTGCCAACTCCTCCCTCGTCAAATCCTCCTGGAATGGCGAAGACCCCAACTGGGGCCGCATCATTCATGCCGTCGGATACTCGGGCGCAAGCATCAAAGAGGAACTCATCGATATCTTCTACGAATCAAAGCCCGCCTGCCAGGGAGGACTACAAGGCGAAACCAATCCCGAAGTCCTTCGCAGCATCGTGAGCAAGCCCGAGTTCGAAATCACCATCGACCTCAACCTCGGCGCTGCCGAACACACCATTTACGCCTCCGACCTCTCACCGGAATACGTCGCATTCAACCGCTCCGAATACGCCTACTGGAAACAGGCCCAAAAAGACGGCTTGCTCTAAGCGTTGTCCAATGCCCGCGCGAGCGCCCCAATAATGGCCTCACCCTCCTCAACCCCCACCGAGAGACGAAGAAGGTTGGGCGAAACTCCACAGGCTTCCGCCCAATCGAGTTCGAAGTAGTGAGCCAACATCGTATACGGACTGGCGAGAGTGAAATTCGTCCCCAGACTCGGTCCCTTGCAGAGCTCCAAGGCATCGTAAAATCTAGGCATTTTACGCGGTTGCTTCAGCGTAAAGGACACCAGCCCCCCGTATCCCCCGCTATCGCGACGGATCAGCTGGTATTCGTGCGGAGTGTTAAACTTCGGATACCAAACGCGCCCCACCGCTGGGTGGGCATGAAGATAATCCGCCACGAGTTCTCCGTTCTCATTCGAGCGCTTCACCCGTTCGGGGTAGCTCTTCATGTTGGAGATTAAGACCCGGCAGTCTCCCGTATAGAGCCTGGATCCGCCACCGGTATCTTCATTGAAAAAACTTCTAAAATCACTGGCCCAGGGAGAATCCGCGTTGAGCGTCACCAATCCTGCCATGACATCGCCCACTCCGGAGATCCACTTGGTCATACTGGTGGTCACCAGATCGGCATACTTAAGAACCTCGACGTTGATGGAACTGGCCACGGTATCATCGACTACCAAAGGGACCCCGCCCTGTCGACAAGCCTCCGCAACCCTTGGAAGATTGACCGTGCGAAGCAAGGGATTGCTCGGCACCTCGCAGAAAACGGCCCCGAATTCCCCTTCTTGAATGCGACGCACCGCCGCATCGAAATCCTCGCCCTCGGCATCGTAGAGAAAAACCACGCCATTGCCGAAACGTTCCTGTACCTTCAGGGCATCCACATAGGGAAACTCCAACTGTAAGGTTTTCTTGCTCGGGAACTGATTCATCACCGCCCGGTAAGCCGAAAAAATCCCGGCCATTCCGCTTTCAAAAATGAACTGATCATCCAACGCCGCTCCCGTGTATTCCGAAAGTTGCTGCTTCAGAATCACAGTCGAACCCCCTTCGGCCTCTCGCTCGTTCAAAAGATCCTCGGCCTGTCGGCTACTAATAATCTCGCCCGTAAAACGCCAATATTCCATCGCCACTCCGATGGCGGTCTCCGGCACAATCAGCGCCTGCATTCCCTCATCGTAACTCGCGATCCGGGTTGCCACCGCCAACTTCCGCTCCACATATCGCTGCGCTCCTTGTGCCGCTTTCTTGTGGGGAAAAACAATCGCCCGCTTTCCAGCCTCCGCGATCTCCGTCGTCGCCTTCGCAAAAAGCCGCTTTACCAACGGATGCAGGAAAAATCGTGGATACCCCGCCTCCATCTTCTTAATGACCCGGTCGCGCCCTTCCTCATACCCAATCACAGAATCCCACGTCGGCAGGGACACCGCACAGGCGTGGGTGCTATCGGGCAAAGGCCGTCCAATCGAACGGGCCTGCCACAGTGGTTGCTTGAGAAGATCTCGCACGGCGTCATTTCTGACCGCAACCGGCCCATTTCGCAAGCCCGTCTTTCCCGATATTTGCGTTGACACCTTCCAAGCCGCTTCCTAGGTTGCGCGCCCCTTAACGTCTGTCGGTTTTTCGACAGATCAACGGAACCCCGAAAAACTATGAAAACGTTTTCAGCAAAACCCGCCGACGTCGAGCGCGCCTGGCACATTATTGACGCCAAAGACCAGATCGTTGGCAAAGTCGCCGTGGAAGCAGCCCGTCTTCTCCGTGGCAAGCACAAGGCCATCTATACTCCTCACATTGATACCGGTGACTTCGTCGTCATCATCAATGCCGAACATGCCCGTTTTACCGGCACGAAAGAGCAGTATAAGATCTACGCTCGTCACTCCGGATATGTCGGTGGTCAGACCATCGAAACTCCAGCCAAGGTTCGTGCCCGTCGTCCCGAGCTCATACTTCAGTGGGCCATCAAAGGCATGGTGCCCAAGAACAAGCTTGGTGCGGCCCAGATGAGTAAACTCAAAGTCTTCGCCGGTGAAAAGCACCCGCACGAGGCACAGAATCCACAGCCTTTCTCCCTTTAATTCGATCACCCTTTAAACCATTTTACTATGAGCGAAACATTCACCGCTACGGGTCGTCGCAAGACTGCTGTTGCCCGCGTCTGGCTGACCCCCGGAACCGGAAACATCACCATCAATGAAGACCCCTTCGAAGAAGCCCTTCCAACCCTGACTCTTCAGGGCGAAATTCTCGAGCCCCTTCAGATCACAAATCTTCGGAACAAATTCGATATCAAGTCTGTCACCAGAGGTGGCGGCATCCACGGACAGGCCGGCGCGCTCAAGCTCGCGATCTCCCGTGCCCTCATCATCGCCGATCCCGAGCTCCGTCCCGCCCTCAAGGCCGCCGGACTCCTTCGTCGTGACCCACGTGCGAAAGAGCGCAAGAAGCCTGGTCAACCAGGTGCACGTAAGCGCTTCCAGTTCTCCAAGCGTTAATCCGCCCAGAAACCCTCTTTTCCAAACAGCCGTCGTTCCCTCTGGAGCGCGGCTGTTTTTCTTTGTATTCTTCTGCCTATGAAATTGATCTCCTGGAACGTCAACGGGCTCCGCGCCGTCCTCAAAAAGAACTTCGTCGAATTCGTCCTCGAACACGATCCTGATGTCCTCTGCCTCCAAGAGACCAAAGCCCGCCCGGAGCAAGTCGAACTCCCCCTCGAACTCGGACACTACCGCAACTACTGGAACTCCGCCGAAAAGGCAGGCTACTCCGGCACCGCCATCTTCACCAAGACCAAACCCTTGGGCGTGCGTCTCGGTATTGGCTGTGATCGAAGCGCCGAGGGCGACAAAGAAGGCCGCGTCATCACCCTGGAGTATCCCGAATACTTCCTCGTCACCGTCTACACCCCCAACTCCAAAAATGAACTCCTACGCCTTCCCTACCGCATGGAATGGGACGTCGCCTTCCTCGAATATCTCCAATCACTCGAAGCCGAAGGTAAACCTGTCCTCGCCAGCGGTGATCTCAATGTCGCGCACGAAGAAATTGACCTCGCCCGACCTAAAACCAATCGAAAGAGCGCCGGATTTTCGGACGAAGAACGCGCCGGATTTTCCGAACTGGTCAACGCAGGCTTCGTCGATACCTTCCGCCACTTTCACCCGGGCAAGACTGACGCCTATTCCTGGTGGAGCTATCGCGGCGGAGCCCGCGCCAACAACGTCGGATGGAGAATCGACTACTGGTGCGTCTCAGAATCACTCACGCCAAAGCTCCAGACAGCTTCAATCAACGACGACGTCCTAGGCTCAGATCATTGCCCCGTAACGCTAGAGATTGATCTCTAACAGGTCACTTCATCCAAGCGAGAAACTCGACGTTCCCATCCGTCCCCGTAATGGGCGAGGTCATCACCCCGGCCCATTCGCGACCCAACTCTTCGGTGACAAAAGTCCGGATTTTATCGACAGCCTTTTGATGCAACTCCGGCTCACGCACGATCCCACCTTTACCAACCTCCTCGCGCGAAAGCTCAAACTGAGGCTTCACCAGGGAAATAATCGAGCCCCCTTCTTCAAGAATTCCAAACGCTGCCGGAAGAACCTTCGTCAGCGAGATAAAGGAGAGATCCATCACCACCAGCTTCACACGTTCTCCGATGTCCTCAACCGTAAGATTGCGGGCATTAAAGCGCTCCTTTGACACGACACGTTCATCACTTCTGAGCTTCCACGCCAATTGATTGGTCCCGACGTCGATGGCATGAACCTTCGCCGCTCCCTGCTGAAGAAGACAGTCAGTAAAACCTCCGGTCGAAGCCCCGAGATCCGCACAAATCCACCCCGTCGGATCCACCCCGAACTCCTTTAACGCTCCTTCAATTTTAAAGCCCCCGCGTCCGACAAATTTGGGACGCTCCTTCACCGTGAACTCGGCCTCGATCTCAACCTTCTGGCTAGGCTTGGCAACCCGTTCCGTTCCGCAAAGCACCTCACCCGCCATGATCAGCCGCTTGGCCTGCTCACGCGAATCACAGAGCCCCTTGGAAACCAGCAAGACATCAACACGTTCCTTGGCCATTAGCTTTCGACCTCAGCCAGGTTGAGTGCATTTACGAAGACTCTCAGACGACCAAAATCGCGGCGACGGTGGCGCAAAACAATCCTCGGAAGATCAGTCAGATCCTCGTCATGCAACTCTTCTTCCAAAGCCTCCATCTGCTCAATCTTCCCAGACTTCACAATATCCAAAAAATCGACATTCAACTGCTCGACCGCCGCCTTCGAAAGCTTCGTCTGCAGCCGGATCACCAAACGATCACCAACGTAGCGGTAGGAATGAAAGTTTGCATAGAAGCCCGTGATTTCCTGAATCGCTTCTTCAACATCATCAGTGACCTTAAAGAGATGGAAATCCGACTCGGAGATCATCCCCAGACGGTAGAGATGCTCTTCCACGAACTGCTTCCACGATTTCCAATACGTTCCTCCCGGAGCATCGAGACAGATGATGGGATACATCGTCGCCTTCCCGGTCTGGATCAAGGTCAGGGCCTCAAAGATCTCATCCATCGTTCCCACCCCTCCGGGCATGCCCACAGCCGCGTCGGCTTCTTTGACGAAAGCCAGCTTACGAGTGAAGAAATATTTAAAGTCAATGAGCTTGGGGTCTCCGGCAATAAACTCGTTGGCGGCAGCCTCAAAAGGCAAGGTGATATTAAGCCCAAAGCTATGCTCGCGGGTCGCCCCTTCGTTGCCCGCAGCCATAATCCCCGGACCAGCGCCGGTAATCGTCATGAAGCCTTCATCCCGCATCCGCCGGGAAAACTCCACCGCAGTCTGGTATTCCGGCTCCTCCGGCTTCGTGCGAGCCGAGCCAAAGAGCGCGACCTTCCGGCGACCCCGGAAGGGCTGGAAAATCTCACTCGCCATTTTCATCTCTTTAAGTGCGCGATTAGCGATCTTGAAATCACCATGATCCGTCACGCCCCGGGCCATCCCCACCGCTGTCGAAATCATCTCGGCAAGAAGGCAGGAATCTTCCACCCCGCTCACAGATTGAGCGAGCGCCATGATCTGACGATCCACGGCTTTGTCACCCGTTGACTCAACGAAATTGCACTGAAGATCTGAGACCATTCCAGCCGTGAGATCGCGATGACGTGGTGGCTGCATTCTCCGTTTCTTGGACATGATCTTAATGTGGAGCTTTTCCCTACGAATGACAAACCTCCACTCTTGAATTTCTCTGAAAACACCCAAGAATCAATCCGTGGCCATCACCAATACAGACGATCTTCGCATCAAGGGAATCGACCCGCTGATTTCCCCTGCTGTCCTCTCCTACTATCTTCCCATGACTGAGAAGGCGGCTCAAGTCGTCGCCGAATCTCGTGAAGTCTCGGAAGCCATCTTAAAGGGCGAGGACGACCGTCTCCTCGTCGTGATCGGGCCTTGCTCAATTCACGATCCCTCCGCAGCTCTCGAATACGGCCAGCGCCTCAAGGAACTGACTTCCAGATACGATCAGGATCTCCATGTCATTATGCGGGTCTACTTTGAGAAGCCCCGCACCACGGTTGGTTGGAAGGGCCTCATTAACGACCCCCATCTCGATGGATCATTTGACATCAATCGAGGTCTCCGCTTCGCGCGTGAGCTCCTCCTCGAGCTTGCCGAAATGGGAGTCCCGGCCGGCACCGAATTCCTCGACGCCATCTCCCCTCAATATGTCGCCGACCTCATCGCCTGGGGTGCCATCGGAGCCCGCACGACCGAGTCCCAGGTTCACCGGGAACTCACGTCAGGACTCTCCATGCCCGTAGGCTTCAAGAACGGCACCGGAGGATCCATCCAAATCGCACTCGATGCCATCGGCGCCGCGGCCCAGCCTCACCACTTTCTCTCCGTCACCAAACAAGGCGTCTCCGCCATCGTGACCACCACCGGCAACAAAGCCTGCCACCTCATCCTACGGGGCGGTAAAACCGGGCCGAACTACTCTCGCGAAGACATCACGGCGGTGACGAGTCAACTCAAGGACCTTGGCTTGCCGGAACAACTCATGATCGACTGCTCCCACGGCAACTCAAACAAGGACTACCGTAACCAGCCCACGGTGGCCGCCAACCTCTGCGAGCAAATGGCCGCGGGGTCCAAGGAAATTGCCGCCGTCATGATCGAGTCCAACCTTGTCGAAGGAAACCAAAAGATCTCTGAGAACATGACCTACGGCCAATCCGTCACCGATGCCTGCATCAATTGGCAAACCACCGAAAAGCTTATGGAATCGCTCGCACAAGCGGTGCAAGCCCGCCGGGCCAAGAACGCCTAGCCCTGGGCTCTACCAGCCAGAAGGATCGACCCCGTAAAAGGTTTTCATCTGGTCATAAAGAGCAGGCTCATCTTCCTTGAGCTGCCTCGGCTTCTCGAAAAAAGCCTCGGAACCCACTGCAAAAAACTCGGCCGGATTAGTCGCGCCATACGGATCCATGACGGTGCGACGCCCTGCCTCCAGATCGTCGCAGAAGGTCTCGTAGGCTGCCGAAAAGGTGCTCGCCCAGTGCCCAATGGTCTGACGGCTTCCCAGCTCTGGTAAACCGTCGGCTTGCTGATTCTCCTGGTCAAGTTGATGCGCGAATTCATGGATCACGACATTCATGCCATCCTCGTCATTCTCGCCACCGCGCTGCACACTCTTCCACGAAAGCACCACCGTTCCGGACTCCCAGCTTTCACCGAGCCGCCCTTCTTCCTCTTCCTCACCATGCTGATCACGTCCCCGATAGGCCCCGGGATAGACGATTACCGTCCGTAGCTTTGGGAAGAAATCGTGATCCCGACCGAGCAGGAGAAAGGCCGCCTGGACCATGATGACCAACTTCATTTCACGCGTGACCTCTTCGAGATCACCACAAGCTTCGAAATTCTTCTCTGCCATGAGAACGAGAGTCAGCACCTCAAGCCGCTTCTTGAGTTCCTCCGGCATTCCCTCGATGGCACGAACATGCTTCTTCAAATGCTCCCAATCACTCTCGGTGAATCCCCCTTCATCGGCAGCCATCCTCAATGCTCTCAGCCTGCGCCGCCTCGTGCCTCCAAAGGCCCAAATCGCAATCGCGATGATCACCACGACCCATAGGGTCCCCAAAAAGCCACTCATGGGCTAAAACTAGCAGGAATTTCGAAATGACCGCAGGAAATTTTTGCTCTCAGCGATCGAATGTCACCTAAATCCCGCAAAATCTGTCCGCCCCCCCTCGCGGAGAGCCCAGATGAGTCAATTGACGATCTAGTTTTGGATGTCGAGCAGTTCAAAGTCGAAGATCAGATTTCCTTTGGGAGCGCCTTGAGGAGCATTGTCTCCGAATCCAAGTGACGCGGGAATCCAGAAGCGGCGCTTCTCACCCTTCGTCATCAACTGAAGACCTTCGGCCCAGCCCTTGATCGTGATTTGATCCAGTTTGAATTGTGCGGGTTTGCCGTTCATGACGGTGCTCTCGAGCATCGTTCCGTCTTCCAACCAACCGGTGAAGTGAACGACGACGACATCGTCAGGTTCGGGCTTGTCCCCTCCCTCTCCTTCTTCGAGCAATTGGTGGGCGAGGCCAGTCTCAGATTTCGTGGCACTTGCAGGTGCGCTGAGTTCTTCAGGTGTTTTTGGGGCCTCGGGCGCGACCTTGATATCGAAAAGTTCGACATCGAACGTCAGATTGCCAGCAGGCGCACCGGGGCGGCTGGGAGTCTCACCATAGGCAAGTGCTGCGGGGATCCAGAAGCGACGCTTTTCGCCGACGACCATGAGTTGCAGACCTTCAGTCCAGCCTGGGATCACACCATCGAGAGGAAAGGAAATCTTTTCGCCCCGCTGAACCGAGCTATCGAAGAGTTTCCCGTCAGTAGTCCAACCACTGTAGTGCACCTCGACGGTATCGCACGGACCTGGCTTGAAAGGGCCTGTCCCGGCTTGCAGGATGGTGGAAGTAAGTCCGGTGTCGGAAATTTCGGCATCCGTGGGAGCGGCCGCGACGTTCTCGGGAGTGGCAGGAATTTGGCTCATCAATGGGGCTTTAACGAAGGTCACGACTCGAAGCAAAGCTTTTGATCCTCTCAATGAAAAACGGCCCGTCACCACGAGGGATGACAGGCCGTTAGGAGTGAGTATTGAGAGAAAAAATTACTCTTTCTCAGGCGCGGGCTCGACCCTGATCGGAGGAGTCACGGCTTCGATCTTCTGGACAGGCTCGGGGCTTTTCACTTCGAAGATTTCGATGTCGAAGACCAACATTCCGGACGGACCACCCGGACGGCTGGGAGTCTCGCCATAGGCAAGTTCAGCAGGAATCCAGAAACGGGTTTTCTCGCCCTCGACCATGAGTTTCACCCCTTCAAGCCATCCTTGGATCACGCCACCGCGAAGATTCACGGGGAAGAGTTCGTCACGAGGAATGGAGCTGTCGAAACTCTTACCATCAGTTGTCCAGCCCGTGTAGTGAACCATGGCCGTATCATCTTCAGTGATTGGCTTGGTTCCAGTGCCTTTCTTAAGTACCTTGTAAGCGAGGCCAGACTCGGTCTTCTTGGCATCTGCAGGAGCCGCCGCAACATCCGCAGGAGCTTCAGGAACCGCAGGAGGGGTGTTGAACGAAACGAGTTCGATGTCGAAGGTCAATGCGCCTTCAGGGGCTCCGGGACGGGGACCACCTTCAAAGGTGAGATTCTCGGGAATCCAGACACGACGGCTTTCACCGGCTTTCATCTGCTTGAGAACCTCAACCCAGCCAAGGATGGGAGCTTCGTCGACCGGGAAGGCAAAGGGCTTCGGTTGCCCCTTGCTGGAGCCAATCGAAACACCCGTGGAATCCCATCCGCTGAACTGGATTTTCACCATGTCGCCAGGTTTTGGTGACTCTCCGGCCTCTGCTGCTTTAAGAACCTTGTAGGCAATTCCAGTCTCAGTCTTCTGGGCGTCTGCGGGGGCAGCCGCGACGTCCTCGGGGGCATTGGGATCCTTCGGTTGCTTCGGTGGCTCGGGTGCCTTTGGCGCGGGCTTGAAATCGATCAGCTCGAAATCAAAGATCAGATCTCCCTCAGGGGCGCCCGGAGGGGGATCTTCTCCGAAGGCCAGCGCTGCGGGAATCCAAGCGCGGCGCTTCTCGCCTTTTTTCATCAGCTTAAGCGTCTCGATCCAGCCTTTGATCTGAATGTTGCTCAGCTGGTCCTGGGGAGGATTGGGCTGTCCTTCCGAGCTCGCGAGGAATTCGCCGTCAGCCTTCCAACCACTGAAGTGGAAAGTGATGACCTCATCAGCTGCAGGGGTGGCATCGCCTTCGCCTGCCTTGAGGATCTTGGACGCGAGACCTGACTCGGCCTTAACCGCATCGGCAGGAGCAACGAGATCCTTGGGAGCCTCGGGAGCTTTCGTGATTTCGAGAAGCTCGACGTCGAAGACGAGCATCCCGGATGGGCCACCAGGACGGCTGGGAGTATCGCCATAGGCAAGATCCGCAGGAATCCAGAAGCGGCGCTTCTCACCCACGACCATGAACTGAAGGCCTTCGGTCCAGCCCTTGATGACTTGGTTCAAGCCAAACTCGGCAGGCTGTCCGCGCTGCAGGGAGCTATCAAAGAGTGTTCCATCGGAGGACTGCCAGCCGGAATAGTGAACCTTCACGGTATCAACAGCAGCGGGCTTATCGGTGCCGGTTCCTTTTTGTAGAACGAGAGACGCAAGGCCTGAGGCCGTCTTCTCGGCCTCAGCGGGAGCATCGGCAACATTTTCAGGAGCCTTCAAAAGGTCCTCGGCGGGGGCGGCTGGTTTTTCGGCAGCCGCTGGCGTCTCAGGTTCCTGCGCATTCGCGGTGATCGCGGTCATGCCAAGAACACCACTCATAATACCGGACAGCGCCCGGCGGGATTTATTCGTCATGTGGCGGGGACAGTCCTCGACTCAGAGGGCTCTGTCAACGCCACATCTCACAAGAATGAGCCGCAAAGCCCGCCCCAAAACTGGTCAACCAGTAACGTGAATCGTCGGATCTTTCCTTGAGCCGCTCTTCCAGCGCAAAGAGAACACAAGGACTGGAGCAATTTCCATAGTCCAAGAGCACTTTGCGGGTCTCATCCAACGACCATCCCATCCGCTCTTCGAGGGCATCAATGACATCCCGCCCGCCGGTGTGAGCGAGAACCTGCGAAGGGTCGGTGGTCCGCTTTGTCCAGAGCGTTTCCACGGCATCCGCCGCCAGACTTGGGACGGAACGATGCAGCTTGTTCTGCAGTTTGCCGTTCCCATTGACGAAGCGGATCTTCTCCCTCTCTGCGGGAACATGAAGGGTTTGAAACTCGCCCACCTTCCAACGCCCCTCTCCCGCCTCATCCGTCCAGAGAGCAGCAGAAGCACCGTCTCCAAAAAGACAAAGGCTAATGAGCACCCCCGGGTCCTCATTGACGAAAAGAGCTGCCGAACAAATCTCAACCGCAACGGTCGCGACCCGCTTCCCGGGATTGGCCGCAAGAAATCCCTCGGCGGCCCGCATTGTCGGAATCGCCGCCCCACATCCCAATCCCACAATATCCTGCAAATAGACATCAGGACGCAATCCCAGTTGCTCGGCAACATGACTCGTGACCCCCGGACAAAGGTAACCAGTGCAGGTGCAGATGATGAGCGCATCTAATTCGGATGCCTTCACTCCCGCCTCATTCAGTGCTTTCGAGAGCGCCGCGACCGTGAGCGCGGGCGCTTCCTTTTCAAAATACTCGTTCAACTCCTGCGCCCCAGCATCGAACATCGCGGCTGGTTCGCCGGTGGAAAAATGACGCTTTGCAATTCCCGAATCTCCGGAGAGAACCCGCCCAACGATCCCCAAGCCCCGTGGACTGAGATTTTGAAAAGCCTTCGTATCCTTCGAAAACTCAAAACACTCGGCCTGGGTATACGCGAACTCTGGAAAAGCACTCGCGATGGACTCTAAATACATTGCATGAAACGTCGCCTAGTTTCCTGAATTGCCAAAGAGCAAATGCTGAATCTTCTTAAATCCCTTCCCTGCATCATCAAGAATGACGTAGAGCGAGGGCACGAGAATCAAGGTAATCGCCGTTGCGAAGAGAATTCCAAATCCGAGTGACACCGCCATGGGAATCAGGAACTTGGCCTGCATATCGTCCTCCAGAAGCATCGGAACGAGGCCCACGAAGGTTGTCAACGAGGTCAACAAAATGGGTCGAAATCTTCTCGCCCCGGCTTTCAAGGCAGCCTCGAAAACGGTGCAATCTTCACCACGGTGCCGATTCACATAATCCACCAGGACGAGGCTATCGTTCACCACCACCCCCGCGAGCGCCACCAAGCCACACATCGACATGATGCTGAGATTCATCCCCATCAAGATGTGCCCTGCGATCGCTCCCACCATTCCGAACGGAATCACGCTCATGACAATTAAGGGCTGCATGTAACTCCTGAGCGGGATGGCCATGAGGACATACATCATGAGAAGCGCTCCGAAGAACCCGACCGTCAGCTCGCGCATACTGTCGCGTTGATCACTTTGCTCCCCTTCAAAACTGTATTGCACACCCGGGAATTTCGTTGCGAGAACATCAAGAACCTCCTCTTGATATTTCGCAACGATCTCATTGGCATTGAAGCCACCTGTGAGATCGACATCGGCCTGCAAGCTGATCGTGCGAAAACGATCAATCCGCGAAACTGTCGCCGGACCACGGCCATACTCGGGTTCAATCACTTCGAGCAAAGGCACCTCATCTCCCGATGGTGACCGAAGTTTCATGTTCTCAAAGTTGGCCAACGAACGCCGCTCCTCGACCGGATAGCGCACCATTACTTTGACTTCATCACGCCCCCGTTGGAGACGCTGCACTTCATTTCCATAAAAGGCATCGCGCACCTGGGCCATCACCATCGCAAGATCAAATCCAAGCGCCTTTCCTCGTGGCGTGAGATCACGCACGATCAATTCCTCGCGCCCTTTACGATCGGAATTCGAAACATCGACGACCCCCTTGTAATCGTTCTTGAGTCTCTCGGTGGCCCACTCCGCAGCCGCAAGTAATTGGTCGTTATCGCGACCGATCAGGTTGATATCAATCGCGTTGCCACCGGCCGCTGTTTCGGATCGAAAAGTCAGCGAAACAGCACCCGGGATATCGCCCACCATTTTCTGCCAACGAGCTTTCAATTCGTCGCTCGAAACATCGCGATCTTTCGCCGCGGTAAGCTCCAGTGTAATCTCCCCAAGATGAGTTCCCGCCGGCGGACCACCGGGCGCAAACCCTCCTTGAAAAGGCTGCATCCCGGACGTCGCCAGCGCATTGACGACCACCGAATTCCCCTTGAGATCATTCACCTGAATCCCGAGTTCCAGAGCGGCCTCTTCCAGACGCTTGACCGCTTTTTGAGTCTCCGAAAACGGGGCACCCAAAGGCATCTCAAGCTTTGCCGAGAGAATTTCACCTTCAACTTTCGGGAAAAATTGAAACGGAATCCAGCCTGTCGTCACTAGGGCAACCGCAATGGCCGCCATCCCCATAAAGGACACCCAGACAAGGTATCGGAACTTTAAACAAATCGCAAGAAAGGGGGTGTAAATCGCCTCGATGAATCGTTCAAGCCCTCCGGCAATGGCACCCTGCAATTTGAAGAGCGGATTCGTTTTAGGCTTTGTGGAAGTCGGCTTCAAAAGAGCCAGGTGGGCGGGCAGAACGAGCTTTGACTGGATCAACGAGAAGAACAAAACCGGGATGACGACCAAGGGAATATTGGGCCAGATTTTCCCGCTCACCCCACTCAAGCCCAGCATCGGAGTAAAGGCTGCCATCGTAGTGAGAACACCAAAAATCACCACCACTCCCACCTCATGGGTTCCCTTCCAACTCGCTTCACGAGGATGCTCTCCACCCTGAATCCGGGTGTAGACATTCTCCCCCACGACGATGGCATCATCGACCACGATCCCAAGAACGAGAATGAAGGCGAAGGCCGAGATCATGTTGATCGAAATCCCCATCTCCGGCATCAGCCAGATCCCTCCTGCAAACGAAACCGGAATCCCCAGGGCAACAAGAACAGCCAGGCTGGGGCGAAGAAAAAGCGCGAGCACGATGAGCACCAGAACAAGCCCCACTCCGATGTTCGACATCAGGAGATCAAGTCGGGCGTCCAAGATGGTGCTCTGATCATTCCAAACAGACACCTCAACGCCTTGCGGGCGTTCAAGACTTTCAAGGTATTGCTTCGCAACCCTGGCGACACTGAGAGTATCCTGTTCCGCAACGCGAAAAATATGGAGCACCACTGCCATTTTACCATTGAAGGTGGAGTCCAGCTCGGTGTCTTCGAAGCCATCGAGAATACTAGAAATTTGGTGCAGCTTGAGATCCGAGCCATCGGGAAGAGTCTTCACCACGATCTCACGAAACTCGGCACCACGATACTTCCGCCCCATTGCCCGCACCACGATCTCGCCCGACCCGGTTTTCACCGATCCACTGGGGAGATCCAACGAAGCATTTCGCACGGCAGCGGCGACTTCTTGCAGGGTCAATTGATATTGCCTGAGAATATCCTCGGAAACTTCGATGGAGATCTCAAAGGGACGCACCGATGCCAGCTCGACCTTTTTGATGGTCGCCGGACCTTTAAAGAACCGCTGGATTTCTGCGGTAGGATTCTTAACAAATGCTTCAAACTTTTCCTTCCCATCTTTCGGTCCGGGCGGGGTGAAGTTGAGCAAACCCTCGCGAATCTTTTCGGCGTAGGCCCGCAGACTTGCTTCGTCCGTGTCGGAGGTAATCGCGAGACTGAGGATCTGGCGATTGACGATGAGTTCCTCGAAGACGGGCTCCTCGGCATTCTCGGCAAAGTTGTCTACGGCATCGATCTTGGTCTGAACATCGCCCATGACATCCCGCGTGTTGTAGCCGGTCTCCACCTCAACGGTGAGCGCTCCAATGTTACGACTTGCGGTCGAGCGAACCCGCTTAATGCCCTCGACGTCGGCAATCGCTTCCTCGATTGGAATAATGACGCCATTGGCGACCTCCTCGGGCGTCGCGTTCGGATAGGGAACACTAACGACGACGGCATCGAACGAAGTCTCAGGAAAGACCTCCTTGCGCAACTGGAACCAGGTCGAGAAGCCCGCCAGCAAAACTGCCAGCATCAGGAAGTTGCCCGCGACATGATTCCCGCTAAACCATTTAATAATCTTTTCCATGGCGCTAAGGCGTTGGGACTTCGGTCACCTTTTCCGGGGTGGCCTCAACAAGCTTCATTCCCTCAAAGGGCATCTCAAGCTTGGTGAGAATGACCTTTTCGCCACTCTGAATTCCAGAGGTCACGTAAAGGAACTGCGAATTGCTGCGAGCAATGAACAAGGTGCGAAACTCGAGTTCGCCCTTTGAATTCAAAATGGCAATCCCGTCGCGCCCTCGAACGGCTTTGCGAGGCACCGCGATCACTCCGGGCAGTTTGGCTCCGGTAAGCTTGGCGTTCACAAAAAGCCCGGGTGGAGGAAGTCGGAAGCGCTCGGGAGCTTCCAGATTGGGCTTCACTTCGACAAAGAGATAGGCCGAAAGAGTGGCCCGATCGATCTCTCCGCCATCCCACATGACGGCCGCTTCCCACTGATGAGGTTCGCCGCTGAGATCGGCAGTGAGCGCAATCTCGGACTCCTGGGGGATTTGCGCGAAGTCATCCATGGTAAATGACAAGCGCACCATCACCTTGCTCGGATCGTAAATCATTCCAAGGCGGGTCCCCGGTGCTACCGTGGCCCCCAGATTCAGACTGACGTCCCGGACCCGACAATCGAAGGGGGCCTTGATCAGGGTCCGGTCCAGATCTTCGAGAGCCTTCTCCAGCATCGCTTCCGCTGCCACAAGTCCCGCTTCGGCACTTTTAAGATAAGGAACCCGCAAGACCATTTCACTCGCGTCCTTCCCCTGGCCAATCTTTGCCCAGTCTCTTGCCGCCTGTTCCCCACGCGCCGTTTCCTGCTTCACCGCGAGACTGGCATCAGCAACCGTCGACCTAGCCTGCGCCACTGCCGCGACATAATTCAACGGGTCAATCTCAGCAATGACCTCGCCCACTTCGAAAGTGGCACCCACTTCGAAGTGGGGGTGAACCTTGATAATTTGGCCCCCAACTTCGGCCGAGAGAATGGTCTCCCGTCTCGTTGTCACGACGCCTTCGCTTTCTAACGGGAAGTCGAGATCGCGACGTTCGACCGAGAGCACTTCAACCACTGGAATCGTGGTCATGAGCTCTTTTTTTTCGGCCTCGGGTGCTGTTTCCTTGAGGATTTTGATTCCGATAAAAGTGAGACCAACCACGACGGCAATGGTGATCAGGGAGAATGCGGGAACTTTCATCGTGATGCTATTTTGAAGTTTTAAAGTCGCCACCCAGGGCAAGGTGAAGGGTGACGCGATTGTCGAGGCGAAGGCGACGGAGGGCCACCACCTGAGAAGCCAGCTTGATTTGATTCGATTGGGCCGTGATGAGAGTCAGCGCATCCCCCGTTCCTCCGGAATATTCATCGTTGGCAGACTGTGTCGCTTCCCTCGCAACCTTCAGAGCCTTGTTGACGGCCGCTTCTCGGGCCGCCAAAAAACGGTCGGCGACCACCGCATTTTCGACCTCACCAAAGGCATTTAAGACCGTCTTCTGAAGCATTGCGAGCGACGAACGATCCTCTGATTCGAGTCGCCGCTCCTCCGACTGTAAAGCGCCGCCAGGCCAGATGGGCTGGGAGAGAGAACCGACCAATGACCAGACCCCTAAATCTGAATTGAAAATCTTCCGCAATGAATCGGTCGTCGTGCCACCACGGGCCGTGAGAGGAAAGCTAGGGTAAATGGCGAGCCGACCTTGCTTGAGTAAACGACCTGTGGATGCGAAACGTCTCTCAGCTTCCAAAATATCCGGACGTCGGAGAAGCAACTCCGATGGCAAGCCCGCAGGAGGCATCGCTGGAATCGAAGGAAGTTGGTCCGCACTTTGAATGGCTCCTTTTGGGTATCGCCCCATCAGGACTTCCAACTGACGAATGGCCTGCTCGCGGCTCCCCTGATATTGGACGATCAAGGCCTCGTTGCTCGCCAGTTCACTTTCTGCGAGACGCACTTGGGAAACAGAACCACCCTCATCAGTCAACGCGTTTTCAAAACGATCCCGAACAATCTCGAGCGTCGATTTCAAAAGTAGGTCCGAATTCCGAGCGAGGGTAACTTGTTCGTTCGCCTCAGCGAGAGCCAGCCAGGCCCGCAGCACTTGCGCTGCGAGTGATGCCCTGCTGGCGCGATAAGCATTCCCCTCAGCCTGGGCACCCGCGATCAAAGCCTCCTGCCCGGCCCGTCGAAATCCCCAGACATCCGGCTCCCACGCCACCGTAAGATTGGCACCAAAGTTTTCCGAAATCGATGAAGGCACTCCTCCATCCCCAAAGGGAAATCCCACAAAGATTTGCTTCGATCTCCCCCCATCGAGCCCCGCTGAAACCTGCGGCCTGATGGCGGCACCAGCGGTTTTTGCCGAGGCCACCGCCCGATTCACCCGCTCCGCCGCGATCCGCATATCAGGATTCGCGGTGAGCGCTTCATGGACCATGGCGGAAACACGTTTTCCGCCAATACGTTCGACCCAATTGGTATCGATTCCAGCCCTCGCTTGTGGAGAGGCCGCCCAGCGACCGGGTGCCTGATCTCGCACAGCCCCCATGCGAGACTCCGGCGGAGTCACCGCGCACCCTGCGAGAACGAGAAAAACAAGAGTCAGAATTACTTTCATGTTGAGAAGCCCGCCTCGCAGTAGTCAATGATACGGGTAAAAGTGGTTTCAAGGTCTTCATCCCCAACCGTTCCCTCGGAGATCTGTTTCAGGAGCTCGCCATGCATCAAGGTGCTGGAAAGGACTCCAAAAGAAAAATGCATCTTCCAAAGAGCCCCTTCCCTAGTCAACCCCGGAACCGCGTCCATAAACCTTGGCATAAAACGCTCCGCAATCTGACGAAACTGAGCCATAATGACGTCGGGAAATTTATAAGGACGCTCCCCCACAATCCGCCCCATCAATTTACAAAAGAGCTTTTCGCTCCCCGGACTCCTTCTGATTTGTAAAAGTAAGGGTTCGAAAAGCGCCTCCAATAATTGCCTCACACTCGCGATTCCCCGGACGGCCTCAAGATCAGCGATCCGACGAATCCGCTCCTCGTGCACAGGCGTCACCAAGCGTGCCACCACCGCATCAATCAAATTTTCACGGGACCCGAAATGATACTTCACCGAAGCAACATTGGCCCCTGCCAGCCCCGTGATGTCGCGAATCGAAACGACCTCGAACCCCTTCTCGGCAAACAGGATCAGGGCAGCCTCGATGAGAGCCTCCTTGGTTCCAGTGACGATTTTAGGCGCTGCACTCATGACATTCAAACAGTCGTTTAATCCACCTCAGGCATTTTTCAAACAATTGTTTGAAAAAATCTTTCTCCACTTCAAGTCAAAGGAGCTTGAACAGTGTGATCGAACTTACCCTTGAGGGCGATGACGCCGATGCGTTGGCGCGCACGGAACGACGACAGCCAGAACCCTCCCGGATTGACCACCCGGAAAATGAACGAATGAACGAATGCGGAATGGCCAATTTTCGAGCCTGCGCTTGACGCAGGCTCGTCCGTTCACCGAAATGCTTTGAAGTGGGGCTACGACGAACACCAAAGCAGATCTTGGCGGAAGGCTTTCATTGCAGGTTCAACAGCTTGCGCACATTGTCTGACAACGTGAAATGGGAACTCTGACATCGACCATGAACGCCATACCTCGAAGGGGGAGCGCTCTAATGAGCCTCGCAAGACGAGCGCAGGACCACGGTTGGATCCTGCGCTCGCGAGTTTGTAGAGAAGATCAATTAACTACGCGGACACACTATCAACACCGAGCCGAGAAAGCAAGTGCGAAATCGGATGACTGGCGGAAAGGCGGAAAGGCGCAACACGCACGCCCCGGAATGCCAGCAATTCATTCCGACATTTTCAGTGTCACGCGGCGGACTTCCATCGTGGAATTGCCGGGGACTTCCAGGGCGGAGTGGGTGTCTTCATAATTGTGAGGTCGAGACCAAGGTGAGCGCTTCTGAGACGGCCTTAAATTCTGCGGGCTGAGCGACCGTTCAAATCCCGAGGAGATGCTCGATCACATAGAGTTCAAGCCCTTCGTAATCCCGCGCCTCGCGGAAGGCGGCTTCCTTCTCAAAATCGTAACTGCGCACTTTGCCGACCAGATGATGAAAGATCTTCAGGCTGCTCGCCAAGTGTTCTGTGACCGGCATCCCCTTCTGGGTCCGCATCGCTTTGACATCGAGACCAATGAACTCGCCCCGGCTTCCATAGCCCCCAGATTCCAAAACCCGCACCTGATTGAAAGCGGCACGGAGATTGGACGCCCCAAAGTTTTTGTCCTGATCATACTTGAGACCGTTCTGGTCGTTCAGGTGGACGCTGGCCAGCTTATCGTGAGCCAAGGCGAACGCCATTTCGTCACTGGGGTCGAGGCCTGCCAAAGACGCGTGGGCGCTCTCAATCAATCCTTTGACGCGCGTGTGGTCATCCGATGCAAATGACAATGCCAAGGCATGTCCAATCGTCGGGACGTAGGCCTGATCAGTAGGTTCGTTCGGTTTCGGCTCGATCCAGATTTCGATGTCTTTGTCGTATTCGAGCATCGAGTTGATGGCGCCCAACAAACGCTCATACGCGAGCTTGGCATCCTTGGCCTCGCGGATGTAGGAACCCTCCCGGGCGAACCACAATACGATTCCTTTGCAGTTCAGGCCGCGTGCGATGTCAATACATTGCTGAGTGCGATCCCAAGCGTATTTCCTGTCTGAAGCACTATTCGAAGTGTAGCCGCCATCGACGGTCCGTTCGTCAAACCACAGTCGTGGTGCCACAAACTCCGGCACAAGGCCCTGGTTATCGAGCATTGCCTTCACCTCTGCCGTCTTTGCCGCCACCGCGGACGGAGCGAGATCACCGAGGCCGGGAACGACATCGTCGTCATGGAACTGCACTCCCTCGAAACCGAGCGGACGATAGAGGGCAAATTTTTCCTCATGAGGGAAGGCCGGGCGGACTTCGGGACCAAACGGGTCTGCCCCTTCGCTGATGTTCCAGGGGCCGAAAGAAAAGCGGTAGTCTACAGGTGGTGTCATGCCATTCACAATGCACCTGTCGTCCTTTCGCCGCCATGGGGCGGGACTCAAATACTAGGACTGTCGTCTCAAGACGGCGATTGGTGCAGGCGCCGGAAAGCCAGCGGGGTCTGCCCGGTCCTCTTCCGGAAGGTCCGATTGAAATGCGGCAGATCGTTGAATCCGGCATCGTAGGCAATCTCGGTCACGTGGCGTTTGCTGGTCACAAGAGCATGGCACACGTGGTTGATCCGAACCTCGGTGAGAAATTCTGTGAAGGTCTTGCCGGTGCTTGCTTTGAAATGGCGGCTGAAGGTCGCACGAGAGAGTGGGAGCCGGGAGACAATGTCATCGAGCCGCAGAGGTTCGTGATAGCGGGTCGTCACGATGTTGACGACTTTTGCGATGGATTCGTCATAGGGCTCCCCAGGTTCTGTCAGCCGGAACCCAGGGCTGGCAAGAGGCTGTAAATCATCTTCCGCTCCGACTGAAATCAACTCCAGGATCCCGATCAAACTGCCCAGGCGGGCTATCGGAGACAGGCTGGGAAGTCCTTCCACGGAGGCTTGAACTCCACCAGCCAACTGCCCTCTCAGTCGGAGCCCAGAATGACACTTTCTCCAAAGTGCCTGCAGCGGCTCCAACTCGGGTGATCGCCAAAGGCTGAGCGGATGTTGGGGATCGAACTGGATGCAATAGCCGGTGCTCGAAGACTCCATCCGCCAGTAATGGGGGACATTTCGACCAATAAGAACCACTTCCCCTGACGAGAATCGGGTCAGCCGATCCCCAACCAGGTGGAGCCCCTCGCCCCCCTGAATCACCGTCAGTTCGATCTCGGGATGGCGGTGCCACTGCGCCCCGCTCCCGATGATATCGCGATGCCTCCCGGGACCGACATGCAGACGCACTTTTTCCACCTCATGGTTCCAGCTAAGTAAGCGTAGAGATTGCCCCGGCGTGGGTTTGATCGATTCAAAAAAAATGGCCACGACGTGGAGCAATTAGAGATAAAAGGGTGGTGTGAGCTATTAACAACTTTCACATAGGGCGTCACTCTGGCAATTCCGCGAGCTAATACGACAAGTATCTGACATTGGAAGCTCATATTCATGGTGGGTTGAAGATTCCAGTGACCAGAGCCGCCCTGCTTGGTGCGTAATCTGCCTAGTTTTAGGATTGACTTACTCGCTCCATTTTCAACACAATCTATATCTTCAATAAAAAGTTATTGAAAACTCGCTGAGCGACCGCTTCTGGATTTGGAGAAAACTAGGACGGCGCTCCGGAGCCTCACTGCCAACAAACCTATAAACTCATTACCGATATGAAATTTTGCGCCCTATTTAAAACTTGTATAGTTCTCTCAATCACGGGCGGGCTCCACGCCCAGGATGGCCCCTTCCCGCCTGACGCCTGGCCCGCTTCGGCCGATGGAGACAAGCTCGTCCATTTCGCTACGGTCGATTTTTCGCTCGACGGCGTGGGACCCGGTTGGGAGGAAACGCTCGGCATTCTCGATGGTGGGGATCAAGAGAACGAGCCGATTACGATCGACAGTCTGGATGGCGTCATCGTGACCGGAAATTACCTGAATATTTCCGATATTGATTATCCTGATTGGGACACCTTTGAGACGATTGATATCTTGTTGCAGGTCTATGGGAATTCTGCGGTCCTCGCCCCCGATGGAAGCCCCCGAAACTTCAACTTCCTCATTGGAACGCTTCCTGAATTGTCAGCTCCGGTCGGTGGCTCGATCCCGGTAGAGGGAAAAAATAGTAACTGGAACTGGGTTCTGTTTTCAATTCCGAATGGCCTCCGGCCAAGCGGCGGGGGTCGGTATGTCGGTTTCGTTCCGGCAGGCGCGCAGGGGGATATTTCTGCAGGTGGGGTGAATGGTGGCACGATTCGGATCGAGAACGTTCCCGGCCTCACCGTTCACGCCGTGGCGTTCGGTGAACCCGGTGCCTTTGGCACCCTCGACCAGGTCAACCGGTTCGCACCGGCCGGCGAATGCACCCCGGAACCCAACACGAATCTCGCTTTCATCGATATCGCCAACGAGACCAGCCAGAACATGGTGGTTCTCGACGATGGCAACCAGACCTCGGTGATTGAAGCGTCGGTCGGTCCCGTGGGGGATCAGCGGCGCGCGGTCAAAACGGAGGGACGCTACCTCAATTTCGCGATCACCGACGACTTCCTCGGGGCACCTTGTTCGGAACCCCGCACCATCAAAGTCTGTCTCGAATACTTCGACGATCCCGCCCTTGCGGGCACTTTCTTCGGACCCGATTCTTACGCTACCGACGACCAGGGTGGGACCGGGCTATTAAACTTCGATCGCTCGGAGAAACTCCGTGGCACAGGGCAGTGGGTCAGGCGGGCGTTTGTCATTCCGAACGTCAGTCTTTTTGGCGTGGGGACCACCCCGCTCACGGGAGGACCCCGTTTCGAGTTCGACCAACCCATCTCCATCGCACGCTTCGATCTTGCCGTGTTAAGGACGGGGGACCACCCCCTTGCCGGAATCGATCCCCTCGCTGATTGTGTCGAAGACCCTAGAATTTGTTCGGGTGAATATGGGGTTTTTGCCGAATTTGATCTCGCCCGCAGTATTTTCGAGGGACTCGCGCTGGGGACCTCCGGAGGGGACCAGGAAATGATCGAGGAAGAGGCCGGGCCAGTGGACGACCGACGTCTGGCGATCCGTCCGGCATTTGGTGACGGAACGGCGGGCTTTGCGCACAATTTTTTAAACTTCGCGATTATTGATGAGGTTTTCGGACCATCTTCCCAACCGAACGCGCGGCTTGCGATGTGCCTCACCTACTGGGACAACCCTGCGCTCACCGGAGCAACCTTCCGGCCCGAAGCATACCGGTCGGTGACCAACGGCGTGGAGAACTTTGCATTTTTCCCTGAAGCAACCGTCCAGGTGCTCGAGGGCACGGGAACCTGGCGGGAGGCCTACTTCGAGATTCCTGCAATCAAGTTCAGCGGTGTCAACCAAGGTCCCCAGGCGGCGGCCCGTCTCGTGGCAAGCGACAAGATTCATATTTCTAGGGTCCGCTACGGTGTGATCCGTGAGTGTGGTCTCCAGGCGGATATCAACCCGCTCGCCGCGTGTGGCTCCCCGCCGGTCGAGTCGGCTATCGAACTCAGGATCAGCCGCACACCGGACGGAGCCGTGCGTCTCGTATGGCCTGTCGCTGATGCCACGCTGGTGCTTGAGGAGTCCGGCACCCTGAGCGGGTGGGAAGACTCGACCGAAGTTCCGACCGTTGAGGGTGAGGAAAATGTGCTCACGATTCCCGTGGAGCCCGCTTCTCCAACTCGCTTTTTTCGCCTGATGCGATGAGCCTTGCAGCCACATTAGCCACATTCAATCGGCTTCCCTTGGTTTTACTCGCGGTCGTGTCCACTGCGTTCGCGGGTGAGCAAGCTCCGGGCAAGGGGCCAATTCAGGTGCGGGAGGTGGTTTCGTGGAACGAGGGACATCTCCGGGACGGGGCTGGAAAATCTCCGGATTGGATCGAACTCGCCAATGTCTCATCGCAAATCATTTCCCTCGCTGGCTACACGCTTTCAGACGACCCCAAAAAACTTGGGAAATCGCGTCTCCCATCCGGGAGTTTGGCTCCCGGTGAACGTCTCGTTGTTTTCGCTTCCGGAGACCCCTCGCGCTCTTCTGCGACGGAACTTCACCTTAATTTCAAAATCTCGACCGGCGGAGATGTTATTCTGGTTTCCGGGCCTGACGGTTCGCTCAACGACAGAGTCGAAGTCTTGCCCGTCACTCTCCCCGACATTTCGCAAGGTCGTCTCCCTTCCGCACCCGAGCAGTGGCGCTACTTTGCAGAGCCATCGCCCGCAAGTGCAAACCCGGAACAGGGCTATTCGGCGATTTCCGCACCTGTCCAGTTTTCCCACGAGGCCGGCATTTACAACGCTCCCTTCAATCTTTCGCTGGGGTCCACACCGGGCAGCGAAATCAGGTATACCACCAATGGAGCGGAACCGCTATCCTCGGCTCCTCTCTACGGGACGCCATTGGAGGTGACCGACCGCTCGGACGAACCGAACGGAATCTCATTGATTGAAGGCACCTCGATTGCGAATCAGCATACCGACGGGTGGTTTCCTCCGCGGGGTTCGGTCCCGAAAGCTTTCACGATCCGCGCCCGCTCGACTCAATCGGATGCTCTCCCCGGACCGATCGCGACCCGCACCTACTTCGTCGGCGGGGAGGGTCCCGCCCAGTGGAAGCTTCCGGTGGTTTCCCTCGCCAGTGACCCAGACGGTCTCTTCGATTACGAGCGCGGAATCTACATGTTGGGGAAAATTTTCGACGACTATCGCGCCACCCACGGCAGAGAGCCGCTTACCGGACACACCCCGGCAAATTACACACAGCGCGGGCCGGAATGGTCACGCCTCGGCCATTTCGAATATTTCGAAGCCGACGGGCAACTGGGCTATCGCCAAAACATCTCACTCGACATCCAAGGACAGTCGTCCCGCTCATTCCGCCAGAAATCGCTGGGTCTCAAACCCCGGGGGGACACGAAGCCCGCCAGCTCGTTCGACTTTCCGTTTTTCCCCGGTCTCAAGCGTCGCGGTCTTGAAGGACAACGCGAAAGCTTCGAAGGGCTTCGGCTCCGCAACGGGGGGAACGACTGGGACTACGCCATGATGCGCGATGCCCTCGCGCACCGGCTTGCCGCACCGCTCGGGTTCGATGTCATGACACCCCAGCCCGTGGTGGTTTATCTCAACGGCGAGTTCTGGGGGCTCTACTACCTCCGCGAACAGGGTGACCGCGAATCGATCTCGGCCCACTACGGAATTCCCAAAAATGACATCGTGATCGCCGAAGGAAACGGGGTGGTCAAAGAAGGCGAGCCCGGAGATGCCGAAAGCTACGCGGAGCTCCTCGCGCTGGTCGGGAACGGTGGCCTGGATGACCCGACAAAGTTCGGAGCAGTGGAGAGCCGCATGGATGTAGAAAATTTTCTCAACTACCAGCTCACCGAGATCTACCTCGGAAACCGGGACTGGCCTCAGAATAACATCCGTTTCTGGCGCGACCGCCTGCCGCAAAATCGCCCTCCCGGCGAGAACCCCGGTGCCGACGGGAGGTGGCAATGGATGCTCTTCGACACGGATCTGAGCTACGGACACCCTTGGACAACCGGGGTTGGGGAAGACACGCTGGCGGTCGCCCTGAACCCGACCGGACGCCCAGGAATTGGCGGTCCAAAGTCGACCGCACTTCTCAGGGGGCTGATGGAAAACCCGGAGTTCCGAATCGATTTCATCAACTCCATGGCCGACCTTCTCAACTCGGTTTTCGGGAGCGCGCACACAGGAGCGGAGATCGATAATCTCATTGATGAGATTTCCCCCGTCATGCCCGACCAGCTCGACCGCTGGCGGACCAGCAGCGGTTCGGTTTCTCTGTGGAAGTCGAACGTGAGGGTTCTCGAGGGATTTGCGAGACAGCGCCCGCGTGTCATCCGCAGTCAGCTCCCCCGGGAGCTCGGAACAGGAAGGTCAAGCGATCTGACCATCGATGTCTCGCCTCCGCAGGCCGGGATCGTGACCATCCACCGGCTCCGGCTCGAAAGCACGACACCCGGTATCGTCGAGCCGGTCTACCCGTGGAAGGGCGAGTATTTTGAAGATGTTCCCATCACGGTGCGTGCCGAGGCGCGTCCTGGATTCACCTTTCTCCGGTGGGCCGGGAAGGCGGAGGGGATCGATACGTTTGAAACGACCCTGATCGGCCCTGCCGAGTTGACCGCCATTTTCGAGCGCAAACGGCCCGGAGTCATCACCGGTCTTCGGGCGACTCAGGATGGCTCGGTCACATTCGTATTCACCGGTAAGCCAGGAGTTGAATATCAGATCCAGTGGTCGGCCGACTTGCAGGAGTGGGCCAACCGAGAAACGTTCACCACGCCAGCGACGGGAATTTCCCAGGTGGAAGTCCCTCTCACCGGAGCTGGATTTTTACGTGTTGTAAGCATCGATATGAACTTTTAAGAATTTAGGTATCACGATCGATACGAGGTGGTGTCCTTCCCGATGGTTGTTCGACGAATTTTCCGGAGTCGCAAACCAAAGCGGCCAGACTTACCACGCCCATAATTAAGATTGCCAGACAATCTGCACAGGGCAAGGGGGCACGCTGTCGGAGCTGAGAGCTTACATCGAAGAAAAGGGTGGCGTGGTGGCGGAAGTGGCCACGCTCGCTGCCGCGCAAGGTTCAACTCAGTTGGCGATGACCAACGAAACGGTGCTGGCCTTGCCGCGAAAGTTTGGTGATGCTGCGCTTCGTGATCGACTCGAAGAAATCAACCTTTACGCCGGAGAATGGAAAGCGCTCACCGAGTCAGAAGGTCGATACCTCCTCAAATTCTCGTCGCTTGAACCTCTCCGAAATAAAGTCCTTAAGGAAGGACTGGGAGCAGGGCCAAGCAACGCAAGAACGACTTTTGAGCGAAGAGGGCAAGACCTTCCAGGGCTAGGGTTTTCGCTAGGGCAGCTTGACTTCAAGGGATTCTTCGGCGATGCTGATCCCTCAGATGCGCAAAAAGAGTCAGCATTTTTTTACTTACCGTATTCACGGCCACCAATTGACCAGAGATAAAGGATGCGGATAGCCCCAATGGGTTGGATGACGAAAACGCCACAAAAGACCCTGAAAACCAAAAGGAAAAAGAATACTACAATCAAAGCTGTAACAACTTCCTTCCTTATTGATTTCTTTTCTAACGGATCGTGATCTTTGAATTTTAACATCCGGGAGCTACGAGTTTCACCTTGGCATCCAACCATTCTGTTATTGCGAGGCGAAATTCCCGGAAAAGGAGATCTTAGCCCACCGTGCTGAAACTGGCTGAAGAGCGGCAAGAGGGGGCTTTCATGAGACAGATTTGAGACACAATTTCGGAACAAATGGAGGCGAAATCGGGCAAATAGGAGCAAACGAGGGACTTTAGAAACCCACCCTCTCGAACGTGAAAAACCCTGTAACCATAACGGTTACAGGGTTAAAAGATGGAGCCGCCTGACGGACTCGAACCGTCGATTCGAGTGCAACGTTTTTACATTATCCCATGACGTCTCAAACTCCTTATTCCATAAGGATTTCAAACAAAGCTGCATTTCATGGAATGCAGTTGACTGTTGGCACAATGTTAGCACACATTGAGGAATGCCAACGATCTACCGTAAAAAATCATCCTCCGGTAAGATCCTCCCTTACTGGTATTGTGCCTTTCGAGTCCCCACTTCAAACGGAGGCACCCGCCAGATTCACCGATCCACCGGAAAGACCAAAAAGGACGATGCCAGGGATGAAGCGAGAAAATTTGAGAAGACCTCACGCGCCGAGGCCGGGGCCGACGACGAGACTTCACGCTCCATTCTCGCCAAGGTGAAGGAAGCTGGAGAACTTGCCATGAAGGGCAGACTCAACCCCGCCCATGGCCGGCGCCTCATTGGCGAAATCATGGCCCTTGGCGGAGATGCCACCGGGGGCAACTTCACCATCCGGGAATGGATCGACGATTGGGTCAAGGAGAAGGAAGGCTCCACCAAATCGAGCACCGTTCTTTTCTATCGTTCTACTACCAAGCAATTCCTCACCTTCCTTGGCGAGAAAGCCGAAGCACCCCTCGACTCCATCACCACCGCGCAAGTGCGTAACTATCGCGACTCCATCCGCGCCGCCGGACGGGCCGCAAAGACCGCCAATCACAAGCTCAAGTGCCTCCGCTCTCTCTTTGGTGATGCCGTGAAGAACTCCGCCTTGCTCCACAATCCCGCCGCCCCCATCAAAACCCTCGACGAGATCGATTCAGTCCCCCGCCTCCCCTTTACCCCCGCCCAGGTTGGCAAGCTCCTTGCCGCTGCCCCTTCTTCCGACTGGAAAGGCGTCATCCTCCTTGGAGCCCTCACCGGCCTTCGTCTCACCGACGTCACTCGCCTCACCGCTGGCAACGTCGATCTAGAGCGCAATGTCTTGAACCTCACCCCCGCCAAGACCAGCCGCAAAGGCACCACGGTCGAGATTCCCCTTCATCAGGACATCATCGACTTCTTCGCCACTCACCCTCTCCCCCCTTTTGCCAAGTCCCACGTCTTCCCCACCCTCGCCAAAGCCACCCCCGGAAGCCGATCAGGCCTTTCCAAGCAGTTTGCCGACATCATGGAGACCGCCAGCATCGACCGGGGAATGGTGCGGACCACCAAGAACGGAGCCGCCCGGAGCACTGGCTCCTATTCCTTCCACTCTCTTCGCCACACCTTCACCTCATGGCTCGCCAAGGCCGATGTCCCCGAAGAAGTCCGCATGAAGATGACTGGCCACACCGAAAGCAAGACTCACCAAAAATACACCCACCAAGAGATTTCCACTCTCCGCGCCGGCGTGGATAAAATCCCCTCACTCACCCAAAGCAAATAGCCCACGTTTCACCGCCTCAGCTCACATCATGGACTCCCCCCCCCATCGTCCTCCTCGAAGGCACCCGTAACCTTACCGACTCCCGGCGAGACCACCTTTACCACTTCGCCAGCCAGCTCGGAACCGATCACCCCGGAACCATCTTCCGCAGCGGTGGCGCTCCCGGAACAGATGAAGCCTTCTCCCTTGGGATTGCCTCTATTGCTGATTCACACCTCCAACTCGTTCTTCCTGAAACCGGCTACCGCAAGACCAAGCTCACCTTCCCCTGCCAAAAGTTCGCCCTCGATCAAATCACCCCTTCCGAGCTTCAAATCCTTGTCGATGCTGCCTCCGCTGCTTCACCCAAACACTGCCACGGATTCCAACGCTACCCTGACCTCCCGCCACGTCCCAAGATCGCGATAGCCCTCCTCCTCCGTGATGCCCTGAAGGTCATCGGAGCCCCCTCCCTCGGCCTCGCCCCAGCAACCTATGCCTACTTCAATCTAAACCCCGATAACCCCCGATCAGGCGGCACCCAACACACCATCCCCATCTGCATTGCTCAAGGCCTGGAATACGGAGAACTCCCTTTAGATTGATAGACGCCTCCAAACTACGACGGCCTCACTTCGCCACGGGCCGATCGTGCGCCGCATCATGGAGTCATCTGCTGAAAGTCTTTTTAGGTCTGATCCCTAGAAGCCCTTCACAAGCCATCCTCGCGCGATTTCGGGGCATTCCCGGAGAGTCACGAGTGCGGGCGATCAATCTTTAGGATCGGTGTAGAAAAGTCCTAACATTTTGAGCCCCAAATCACCGCCAACCGGGCCACCGCTTCACGCCAGGGGACCTCGCGGTAAAGTGCCACACGGAGCCACCGGATAAATCGATGCGTCCTCTGAGTCGCTCGCTTCACCGCCTGATTGATAAAATTCTCACCGGATTTCATCGTCTCGCCCTCTCGATTTTTCAGATGGGGTTTACGAGCAGTCCCGTCCCTCGGATCCCTGTAAACTACCCGTCGCAATTGCGGACCGTTGTCTCGCCCTACGTAGTAGTCACTGGCCACCCCCTCGTTGCGTGGGTCGCTGCGATCGGTGATATCCGTCGAAATCTGCCTGGCGGCACTGTTACTCTTCTCCTCGGTCACGAAGTAAACAGCCCGACGTTTCAAAGTCTCCCAATACCCGTAATCAAAGCAAGCCGCCTTTTGATAGTGCCCGTCTGCCGCATAATCGAGATCGCTGATTACCTTGCACTTATATTGCGCCTCGGTTGAGGCGTAAACCCGAGTCAACGGCTTGAAGAAAAGATCGGAAACGTCGGTGTCTCACTGAGAGATATTGGCCATAATTTTTTTTGAAAATCACGACACTCCCTGCAAGATTTTTCGCGCGTTTTTTGGTATCCTTGATCGAGTTTTAAGCGAATTTTAGGTCCGAAGAACCTTGGAGCAAAAGACCCCTCAGAACTCACCTCAACGAGTCGCAGCCCCCGTAGAACCACATTTTTCTATAGGACTTTTCTACACCGATCAAAGTAGGCCCCCACGGGTTTCACTCCCCTGTAGTGACCTGTTCGGCCTTAATACGCCAGAAACCCGCTGGGCTATTTGCGGAGACAACTCCGGGGGCTACGGTAAACCAAGTGAGCATATCCGTGCTAACCTCTAGCGCGATCCTCCAATCACCTACTTCCGAAGAAGGAACGGCGAGTGGTTGAGAAAAACTGACCTCATTGGCCTTCTTGGAAACCCGAAGGGTAACCAAACTGGTTGAATCACCTGAGAAAGCCATCACACCCACTTTTGAAACTCCCGAGATCACATTCGGGGAAGGTTCAGTAGTAACTTGACCACCAAGCTGTTCTCCGTCCACCAGCTCGAAATAGAGCTTATGTGGAGTGAGAACTCCAATGACCTGAATCAAATCAGTCTCCTCAACTTCATGCCAAGTAATGACACCGGGACCGGCCTTGATGGTTACGATCTCAGTGGCAGATGAGGTGAAGCTGAATAGGAGCAGTTGAGCGAGAACAAGGGAGTATAGTTTCATAGCGAAAATAAAACTCCGCTTTAATATGGCCTCTTTCAAGAGGATTTGAGCCAGAATTGCATTCGCCACTCGATCCCTTTTTAGTATTTTCTGCGGGTGCGATGATCCTATCTCATCCTTCCCCTTTGCCTCCTTGTCTGAGGTGTAAGCAATCGACGACTACAGCCGGGAGGGATCAAGCAACCCAGCCCACAGTTTCGACTTCCGAGTAGGTGGCGATTGTCGCCCCGCTCATTGATCCCGCCAAGCTGGATACGCTGAAAGGGAATCGGGTCGCAACTCCTCGACTACGGAAAGTCTGCTATTGGCTGGAGATGGCACGGGGAGAAGGGGCCGATCTTGAAACGGTAATCTTCCAAGCTCAAGCTGCCACGCCCCATGACAACGCAAACAGAGAAGTAAGACGCGGGAAAGCTCCAACGATCACAAAAGGCCCCACCGCCGGCGTCCAAGGACTCATCGTGGCCATGATCCCACATCGCCCTGAATCCCCCCTAATCCACTCCCCCTCTCACTGCGAGTAAACCTCTTCCTCTCATCCCCATTTCCTCTGAGAATCACCGATCATCACCCTGCCGACGTCCCATTTGCGCCCCTTATTGATCCTTACCGAACGTTCCGGAACCACATTGTGTTCGAATTATCATTCCCTTCTAACCTCGAATGATTTTCAATATGGGCAACGCATGTCAGACTGGGTCAAAAACAAAGAATCTCTACCCCGAATCTGTGAAAATCGTTTGCCCAACCTCATTTCCAGCAACTGATGGGAGAGGATTGTTTTACCCACATCTGGTATGGAAACCATCGATAATCTAAACTCCCTCCTTGGCGACAGCCTCAAAGAGACCCTGCACCCCGGTGGAAAGCTTCAGATTGCGGCCTCCTGCTTTTCGATGTTCGCCTACGAAGCCCTCAAGGAGGAGCTGGAAAGGGTCGAGTCCGTCGAGTTCATATTTACCTCGCCCACCTTCGCCCACGGCCAGGCCACCGATAAACTCCCCAAGGAACGCCGCGAATTCTTCATCCCGAAGCTGGAGCGCGAGCGCAGCCTCTACGGCACCGAATTCGAGATCCAGCTGCGCAACAAGCTCACCCAGCGTGCCATCGCCCGAGAGTGCTCCGACTGGATTCGCCGCAAGGCCACCTTCCGCTCCAATGCCACCAAGTCGCCCATGCAGCAAATGGCCTGCATTGAGGACCCAGGGAACGAGCCCTCTGTCTACTTTCCGCTCCAAGGCTTCACCGCCGTCGATCTTGGTTATCAGAAAGGCGAAGCCCTCTCGAACTTCGTGACCAAGTTCTCCGGCGAAGGCATGACCCGCCAGTTCCTCGCTACCTTCGAGCAAATCTGGCAGGACGAGGAAAAGCTCCAAGACGTGACCGACCAGGTCATCGAGCACATCTCGAACGTCTACGCCGAAAACGCCCCCGAGCGGATCTACTTTGTCATGCTCTACAACATCTTCAACGAGTTCCTCGAAGATATCAACGAAGACGTCTTGCCCAACGACCGCACCGGCTACGAGGACAGCGTCGTCTGGAAAAAGCTCTTCAACTTCCAGCGCGACGCCGCCGTCGGCCTCATCAATAAGCTCGAAACCTACAACGGCTGCATCCTTGCCGACAGCGTTGGCCTCGGCAAAACCTTCACCGCGCTCGCCGTCATCAAATACTACGAGCTGCGCAACAAGTCCGTGCTCGTGCTCTGCCCCAAGAAACTCTCCAACAACTGGCTCACCTACAACAGCCCGCTCAAGACCAACGTCCTCGCCGCCGACCGTCTGAACTACACCGTCCTCAACCACACCGACCTACAGCGCACCCGGGGCGAGTCCTACGGCCTGCCGCTCAACCAGATCAACTGGGGCAACTTCGATCTCTGCGTCATCGACGAATCCCACAACTTTCGCAACAACAGCCCCGGAGAGGAAGAGCGCGAGTCCCGCTACGAGCGGCTCATGAACCAGGTCGTCCGTGCCGGCGTGAAGACCAAGGTCCTCATGCTCTCTGCCACCCCGGTGAACAACCGTTTCTCCGACCTCCGTAACCAGCTCGCCCTCGCCTACGAAGGGGAATCCGAAACCCTCCGCAAGAAGCTCCGCACCGAGAATAGCGTAGAGGAAATCTTCCGTCAGGCACAGGCTGCTTTCACTCGTTGGAGCAAGCTCCCTGCCGTGGAACGCACCCCGGATGCCATCCTCAAAGCCCTCGACTTCGAGTTCTTTGAACTCCTGGACAGCGTCACCATCGCTCGTTCCCGCAGGCACATCGAGGCTCACTACGACACCACCGAGATCGGCAGCTTCCCGACCCGTCGCCCGCCCATCTCGTTCCGCCCACCTCTCACCGAGCGTGAGGACGTCCCGCCCTTCGATGGCATCTACGAACAGCTCAGCGAGCTGGAGCTGGCCTGCTACATTCCCGGCGAATACATCCTCCCCAGCCGCCTCTCGAAATACGAACAATCCTACGGCGACGACCTAGAGGGTGCAGCCCGCAACGTCTCCCTCACAGGGCAGCAGAAGGGCATCAAAGCGCTGATGACAGTCAACCTGCTCAAGCGCCTCGAAAGCTCCGTCCACTCCTTCCGTATCACCCTCGGTAAGCTCGCCAAAAACAACCAACTCACTTTAAAGAAGATCGCTGACTTCCAGTCCGGGAAATCCACCTCCGCCACCGCCGTCACTCACCTCGAAGACGACTTCGACCCTGAGGACGATGACCTCCCCGACATCAACGAAGCCACCCTAGGCGGCAAGGCCGACATCGCCCTCGCTGACATGGATCTCATCCGCTGGAAGCGCGATCTGGAAAGCGACCTCGCCGGCATCCGTGCTCTCATCGTGGAAATGGAGAAGGTCACCCCCGGCCACGACTACAAACTCCAGCACCTGCTCACCCACATCCAGCAGAAGGTCGAGAACCCTATCAACCCCGGCAACCGCAAGATCCTCCTCTTCACCGCCTTCGCTGATACTGCCGACTACCTTTACGACTGCATCGCCAAGGGCCACCTCGCCCGCTTCGGTCTCCACACCGGGAGAGTCACCGGAACCTCCAGCCCCAAGACTACTCTCGGCAAGGGTTATGACTTCCAGAGCGTCCTCACCCTCTTCTCACCCATCGCCAAGGAAAAGGCTCTCATCCTCCCGGACGAGCCCTATGAAATCGACCTCGTCATAGCCACCGACTGCATCTCCGAGGGGCAGAACCTTCAGGACTGCGACTACCTGATCAACTACGACATCCACTGGAACCCTGTCCGCATCATCCAGCGCTTCGGTCGGGTTGACCGGATCGGCTCGCCCAACGAATCTATCCAGCTCGTCAACTACTGGCCGGACATCTCGCTCGACGAATACATCAACCTCAAGGAGCGGGTCGAAAACCGCATGGTCATCGTCGACGTCACCGGCACTGCCAGTGACAACCCCCTTGACCACAAGGCGAACGATATTTCCTACCGCAAGGAACAACTCCGCAAGCTCCAGGACGAAGTCATCGAGATGGAGGACCTCAAGACCGGCATCTCCATCACCGATCTGGGACTGAACGACTTCCGCATGGACCTCGTCGGCTACGTCAAGGAACACGGCGATCCCTCCCGCACGCCCAACGGCATGCACGCCATCGTCCCGGCCGATCCCGCTCGCGGCCTCCACCCCGGAGCCATCTTCGCCCTCCGCAACCGAAATGGCGGCGTGAACCTCGACCAGCGAAACCGTCTCCATCCCTATTACCTCGTTTACATCGGGGAGGGCGGGGAAGTCCGCGTCCAGCACACCGAGATCAAGCGCCTGCTCGATCTCGCCCGCACCGCCAGCAAGGGACGCTCCGAGCCCATCCCCGCCCTCTGCCAAGCCTTCAACGCCGCCACCAAGGACGGTCGTAAAATGGGCCACTACTCCGGCCTCTTAGATCAAGCCATCCGCTCCATGATCGAGGTCAAGGAAGAGGGCGACATCGACAGCCTCTTCACACCCGGAGGCACCACCGCACTTATCGACTCCATCAAGGGGCTCGATGACTTTGAACTCATCGCCTTCCTGGTAATTATGAAGTATGAATGATGACGAAGAGCCGGCATTCAATCTGCGGGAGCGGACCAAGACATACGGTCTGCGGATCGTGCAGATGTTCGTAGCCTTGCCCAAGACTGAGGAAGCTCGGGTCCTTGGAAAGCAGGTGCTTCGTTCGGGGACTTCAGTGGGCGCCAACTACCGCGAGGCTCACCGTTCGCGCTCCAAGGCCGAATTTATTGCAAAGCTCGGCGATTGTCTCAAGGAGCTGGATGAAACCGCCTATTGGCTCGAACTCCTCACCGAGTCCGGCATCGTCCCTGCACCGAAGCTGGCCTCCCTTCAGGACGAAACCGATCAACTCCTCGCCATCCTTACGACCATCTCAAAAAGGACCAAAGACGGCATGTAGGGAGCAAAGGATGAAGGATGAATGGTGGATGATGAAATTCAGATTTCAAGCCGCCTCCTCAACCACAGTGACTCTTCCCATTCATACTTCATAATTCATACTTCATAATTTCTTAGAATGTTCGACTTCCCGCCCGCCTCACTGGTCAACCGCCCCATCCCCAAGATCAAGATCTTGGAGCGGGCACGCCCGACCACCCGGCTAAAGGATCTACTCACAAAGCAGATCCAGCAGATCCTCTGGCATGCCAAGCTCGCTCCGGAAACCATCCGCATCCCCGCCACTCCCCACGTCCCGGAAATCCAGATTTTCCACCTCCAGCTCAAGGGAACGGAAGTGCATCCTGATCTGCTCCAGCTTCTCGACAAGACCATCCCGCAGCCCATCCTCTTCATCATCGAGACCTCCGAACGACAGGTCGCCCACAGCGCCGCCCACAAGCGCCCAAGCGAGGCGGATTCCTCCCAGTGGGTCGTCGGGGCTCGCTTCACCTCTGACTTCGTCCCGAAGGAGAAGCTCGACCTCCTCCCGCTGCCCACCGCGCTAGATCTTGGCCGCCTGTACACCGCCCTACTCGCGCCCTTGCTGCCACTCGCCCCCAGGCGGGCTGAGGCGCTCCCGGCTCTCATCGAGCGCTGCAATCAGCACCAATCCCTCCAACGGAAAATCACCCAGCTCACCGCAAAGGTGAATCGGGAGAAACAGTTCAACCGCCGCGTCACCTTCAACCAGGAGTTGAATTCTCTCAAAGCCGAACTCGAGATCGCGGCTTCCAAATAAGCCTCAATCAGCTGGCAACCTAATTTCTGAGCTTCCCCCGATCACTCTCCTGTCTTAGATTCAAACATGGCTACGGCAACGCAGATCAAATCTCTTTTGAGAAGCCACACCTCTGGCGACAACGAGCGCTTCTACTCGGTGGCGTTGCAGGTTGCTGCCTCCGAAGCACGCCGGGGTCATCAGGCCTTGGCCGATGAACTCAGAAAGCTCGTCAATGAGGCACGGCATCGAGCCGATTCAGACTCAGCCATCCAAAAAGTCCACAACCTGTCCACGCCTCAAGGTGAGGCCGGCGATCTCCTCGAACTGGTCGAGACTCACATCAAGGTCACCGATCTTGTCATGGAAGATTCCCTTCGCGACAGAATCCAAAGGATCCTCATCGAGCAAAAAAATCTCAGCCGCTTGAAAGAGAATAATCTTCGCCCACGTCAACGCCTGCTGTTTACCGGTCCTCCCGGATGTGGAAAAACGATCACCGCAGCCGCTCTTGCGACCGAACTTCGTCTCCCACTCTTTGTGGTTCGATTAGACTCCCTCATCAGCAGGTATCTGGGGGAGTCCTTGTCAAAGCTACGTCTGATCTTCGAAGAAGCGGAACGCCACCGTGCCGTGTATCTCTTCGATGAGTTCGACAGCATCGGGTTCACCCGTGATGCACCCAGTGAAGTCGGAGAAATGCGCCGCGTGCTAAATTCCTTTCTCGTTTTCATCGAGCGCCTGCAAAGCAACAGTCTCGTCATCGCGGCCACGAACTACGGCCAGCGCCTCGACAATGCCCTGTTCAGGAGGTTTGACGATCTCGTGGAGTTCGGTCTCCCGGAACCACCGCAGATTCAAGAAACGATCAAGCGACTCCTACGCAACATCGACAAGGAACGTCTTGCCTGGAAGCGGATCAACACAGCAGCCAAGGGGCTCAGCTACGCGGAGATCGCCCGGGCCTCAGAGGAAGCGATCAAGGACATGATCATCCACGAACTTCCCAAGGTAAGCAATGACGCCTTGGTCACTGCTCTTACCGAACGTCGACTCCACCTAAACCACTAAGTCGTAGTTTACTCTCCTCTCCCTCATGCCAGACCATATTTCGAACAGGCTCAAACACCTTAGATTTACGGCAAAAACTAATCCCCTTTCATACTCGGGAAGGGGAAGAGGCGACTTCGATCGATACCGGCGGGAAGATCGGGCCCGGCACGTTTCCTTCCTCAAAAGCCAGCTCGCCCCGATTGACCTGGAATTTACGCAGGTTCAGGAGGAGAGAGCAGAACAAAACCTCAGCTCTGACTTTGGGCTCATCCTCAATGTCACCTCCGAGCCGGGATACCCGTTGAACTATGGAAGCCTTGAGAAAGCTCCGACCAAACATACGTTGGGTATCACGCTGTTGAACGTCCGTCATGAAAAAACCAAACTCGGTGAAGTGACACACGCCGCGATCTTTGTGCCCCATGGCCAACTCAAGGCGCTTGAGAAAAAAATCAACGAGTACGCTGACCCGTCCAAGGACAAAAAGAAGGGGCCGCTCAATGCCGATCTTCTCAACAACATCCATTCGATTTCCGTCGCAGCCTTCGACGCGCTCTGGACTGACCCGGAAGAAATCCCTGAGCCTGGTGAGCTTGCTTGGTTTGAACTGTGGATCCGCCGCGATGGGCGAAACGACTGGCATGCCCAGTTGCTGGAGAAGTGCGCCCGCCTGAAGCTTGAAGTCCCCGATCAAACACTGACCCTCCCGGACCACATCGTCGTGATCGCCCATGCGACCCGGGAGCAGCTTGAATCATCTCTCGATCTCCTCAACTGCCTTTCCGAAGTGCGGAAGGCGCGGCCTTGCAGCGTGGGTCTCACGGATCTAACAGGCATGGAGCAGGAGGAGTGGATCGACGTGACTCTTGAGCGTATCCAGTGGCCTGCTGGGGACGCCCCGGCGGTCTGCCTTCTCGACATGGGAGTTAACCGAAACCATCCGCTCATTGAGCCGCTTCTTGCGGTGGAGGACATGTCCACCGTCTTTGGCGATGGCGACAAGGCGGATGACAACACCAAGAAACACGGCACACCCATGGCCGGACTGGCCGCCTTTGGGGACCTGCGTGAGCTGATGCTTTCCAGCGGCGCATGGGAACAGCTCCACCGCTTGGAGTCCGTCAAACTGATCCGTAGCTCCATCGTCCACAAACCCGACAACTACGGAGCCATCACCCTCTCCGCCATCAATGAACCGGAAAGCATCTCACCGGATCGCAAGCGGGTGTTCTGCATGGCCGTCACAGCTTCAGGGCCCAATACCTTTGGCAACCCAAGTTCCTGGTCCACCGCGCTCGACATCGCGGCATCAGGTGCCCAGTCCGAAGATGATGAGCCCCGCGTAATTCTGGTCTCTGCCGGGAACACGGACAGACACGACGACACGTTCTCCTACCCTGATACGGTGCTAAGAAATCCGGTCGAGGATCCTGCCCAAGCCTGGAATGTCATCTCCGTCGGAGCGGTCACCAACCACACCAGCATCCAGGAAGATGACGACGAAGCCCGCCGCTGTGACCCAGTGGCACCAAATTGCAATCTCAGCCCCTTCACCCGCACCAGCCATGCCTGGTGTGAGGGTCGCAAGGATTGGCCCATCGCTCCGGATGTCGTCATGGAAGGTGGAAACATCGGACAGCATCGCGACAGGATCGATGAATACCCTCACTTCGATTCGCTGATGCCCCTCAGCACGGCCTCGAACTTCAGACTGAAGCCAGTCACGCCGTTCAATGCCACGAGCGCGGCCACCGCTCTCGCCTCCAGGGTGGCGGCCCGTATCCGCCAGCGCTACCCAGATGGCCGCCCGGAGACGATCCGTGGGCTATTGGTTCACTCAGCCCGCTGGCCACAGGAACTCCTTGCTCGGGAAAAGCTTGATCCCCATCGATCCGGGAGCAGTGGGCGCGTGCAGAAGTTGATGCGCGGTTACGGTCATGGTGTCGTCAACGAGCGACGTGCCCTGGACAGCCTCAGCAACCAGACCACCTTCTTCACGGAAGGCTCCATCCAGCCATACAAGGGTGAGGCTGGCAGCGCCTCGTTGAACGAATGCCATCTCATCGCCCTCCCATGGCCCAAAGCCCTCTTTGCCGAAAACCCTGACGAGACCTTCTCCCTCCGTATCACACTCTCCTACTTCATCCAGCCCAACCCGGGAACCCGCTCTTGGGACAACGGGAAGAAATACAAATACGCGAGCCATCTGTTGGGCTTCACGCCGAAGCACGCCGGGCACTCCATGGCCGAGTTCCGCTCACGCCTCAATGCGGACGAGGACAAGCTGAATGCCTAACAATGGTCTCACTACCCCCTTCAAATGATCGTGAATACACTGTAATGCCATTAGGGTTTAAGATTCAAATCACAGATGTGAAGTTTGAGCCTGGGAAGCCCAGCTTCAAGGTCAGCTAATCCCATATTTTTCGCCCCCATGGATAACCTTAAACTCCACTCCAAGGACCTCACCGCCGAGAACATCGAAAAACTCGCCGACCTCTTCCCGAACTGCCTCACCGAAGTCAAAGACAACGACCCACGCAATCTCTCTTCATCATTCAACCTTCATCATTCATCCTTTCTCAAACACGCCATCGACTTCGACCTCCTCCGCTAGGAACTCTCCGCCGACCTTGTCGATGGCCCGCAGGAACGCTACCGTCGCGTCGCCCTCAATCAGGAACTCAACAGCCTGAAAACTAAATTCGAAACCCTAGCTTCCTAATGATCCCGCAATCTTCCGGCAACCCCTAATCTCAGGGCTTCCACCATCCTCATACCCGCTCTAACTTTCCACCATGGCCACGGCAGCGCAGATGAAATCTCTTTTGAGAAGCACTAAGTCACTACACCGATGAAAATTGAAACCATCAGGGTCAAAAACTTCAAATCCCTCCAAGAAGTCAATCTCACCAACCTCCCTTCCTTCTGCGCCTTCGTCGGCCGCAATGGCAGCGGGAAAACCACCCTCTTCCGCGTCTTTGCTTTCCTCAAGTCTTGCCTCGAAACCAACGTCCGCACCGCCCTCAACCGAGAAGGCGGGCGCAATGGCTTTTCTGAAGTCGTGACCCGGGGACACCTCGATGAAGCCATAGAGATCGAGATCCAGTTCCGCATGGAGATTGCCGCCAAAAACCGCCTCGTCACCTATGCCCTCAAGATCGAACTCGACGAGCGCAAGCTCCCCGTCATCTCTCACGAAGAACTCCGCTACAAACGTGGTCGCTATGGCAGCCCCTACCGCTTTCTCAACTTCCAATACGGTGAAGGCTACGCCATCACCAACGAGGACGAGTTCGACAAACCAGATGAAGAGCTCGACCGCGAGCATCAAAAACTCAGTTCACCCGATACCCTCGCCATCAAAGGCCTCGGCCAGTTCGAGCGCTTCAAAGCCGCCCAAGCCTTCCGTACCCTTATCGAGCAATGGCACATCTCAGACTTCCACATCAGCGAGGCCCGCGGCGTGAAGGATGATGATGACTCCGCCCACCTCTCCGCCTCCGGTGACAACCTCCCCTCCGTCGCCCGCTTCCTCATGGAGCACCACCCTGAACGCTTCGCTGCGGTGAAGCAGAAAATGCGAGACCGCGTCCCCGGCGTTGACGACATCCAAGTCAAGCTCACTGAAGACGGCCGCCTCCTCATGCGCTACAAGGATGGGGCCTTTAAAGACCCCTTCATTGATAAAAACGTCTCCGATGGCACCGTCAAAATGTTCGCCTACCTCGTCCTCCTCAATGATCCCCTTCCGCACCCCATCCTCTGTGTCGAGGAACCCGAGAACCAACTCTACCCCGAACTCATGGAAATCCTCGCCGAGGAATTCATCGACTACGCCCATCGCGGCGGCCAGGTCTTCGTCTCCACCCACTCTCCCCAGTTCCTCAACGCCGTCCCCCTCGATAGCCTCTACCTCATCGAGAAAACTGACGGAATCTCCAGCATCTACCACGTCGGAGACGACCAAATCCTTGCCGCCCAGATCGAAGAAGACTGGAAGCCCGGCACCCTCTGGGAACAGGGAGAATTCAACGGCGTCGCCAATCGATTGAAAGCCGGAATATGATCGTCATCCTCTCAGAAGAGCGCTCCATGCGGGACACTCTCGTCCCCCTGTTCGCCCGCCTCCACCCCAGCCTCGTCGAGGGCATCGATTGGCAAATTATCCACTTCCAGGGAAAGGCCGACCTCGAAAAAAACTTCCCTCGAAAAATGGCGGGCTGGCCCCACCTCAGCCCCCACTTCCTCATCCTCCGCGACAACGACGGAGCCGACTGCCAATCCCTCAAAGCCCGCCTCACCAAGCGTGCAGTCGCCACTGGCAAGCCCTTCCACATCCGCATCGTTTGTCAGGAACTCGAATCCTGGCTCCTCGGTGACCTCGCCGCCATCGAAACCGCCTACCCCGGATCAAAGGCCTCCACCTTTGCCGGGACCGCAAAATACCGTGATCCCGACAAACTCACCAACGCCTCTGCCGAACTCGCCAAGCTGACCTCCGTCCCGGGAAAAACCTCAAGAGCCCACGCCATCGCCAAACACCTCCAACCCGAGGTCAATCGCTCTCACAGTTTCCAAGTCTTCCTCCGCACCTTCCAATCCCTCGCCTCCTAATCCACTCCTCATTCTTCCATGGAAAAACTCAAACTCCACTCCAAGGACCTCACCGCCGAGAACATCGAGAAACTCGCCGCGCTCTTCCCAAACTGCCTCACCGAGACCCACGCAATCTCTCCTCATCATTCCACCTTCATCCTTCATCCTTTCTAAAGCACGCCATCGACTTCGACCAGGGCATGCTCCACACCATCCGTCCGTCCTCCGGCCGCAGACCGGCGACATACCGGTTCGAGCCCCTCATGCAACGCGTCCGAGTTTAATTTCAACATACTATCCAATGAAGCCGCTCACCTGTCAGCCTTTCGATTTCCGTCAATTCGTCTTGACGCAACGCGGTGCGCCCTCCTATGTTGCAGCCACATCACTCCTGATCGCTTCGGCATTAGGATGCAGGGCAAGCTCTTCGGAGCTTGCCCTTGCCTTTTCCGGGGGAGGCCATTCCGGAAACATGGAAGGAGGGGCACAATGAGCGCCAAGCCACCGATAAAGACCTGTCTCTACCTTGATGGGTTCAACTTTTACTACGGTGCTCTCAAGGATACCCCATACAAGTGGATCAATCCCAGGCTGCGCGCGGAAAGTCTTTTTCCGCGCAACGAGATCATCTCAATCAAATTCTGCTCGGCAAGGATCAGTCCGCTACCAGGAAACCCCGACGCTCCCACCCGCCAGCAAATCTACTGGCGTGCCCTCCGCACCATCCCCAACCTTGAAATCGTTGAGGGGTATTTCCGCTGCCGGCCAAAGCGCATGAAAGTCGTCAAGCCGCCTCCCCGCACCATCGAGGTCTTCAATACCGAGGAAAAAGGATCTGATGTGAACCTCGCCTCCCACTTGCTCCTTGATGCTTTCAGGAACCGTTTCGAGGCCGCCATTGTCATCAGCGGAGATTCCGATCTCCTGACTCCCATACGCATGGTTAGGGATCAGATGGGAAAGGCGGTCGGCGTCATCAACCCCCAGCTCACTTCCGGCCCATACAAGCGGACTAACAAGCGCGGCTCCGCCGGACTCCAGCAGGCCGCCAGCTTTTACCGGGGTGAACTGAGCAACTCCCAGGTTTCCGGTTCCGTTTTCCCGAATACCCTCACCGATGCACAAGGCGCTTTCCACAAGCCCGCCACTTGGTAACCTGCAACTAATCTTCCCATGGAAAAACTCAAACTCCACTCCAAGGATCTCACCGCCGAGAACATCGGGAAGCTTGCTGCGCTCCCATTTGTCGTTCATTTCAAGACCACAAAACCTCTTGTCTCTCACTTTATCGAGTTTCCTAGAAACAAAGCAACTTATGGAACATCCATGAACGATAAACCTATTTGACTCTCAAAAAATCATTATTTTTGACAACAAGATGATTTAAGGAGACCTTTGGACAGAAAATGAACGATAAAACGCTAGATTTGAGCCGAGCTGTCTCCTACCACACCGGCCAATTCCCCCCGGAACAACTGGACTACGCCGCCCTCATGGAACCTCTCCTGAAGGCCACGGACTCTCTTGCGCGCTATGATCAGATGCTCAAGGGAATGCACAACAGCGAGATCCTCCTTGCCCCCCTGCGCAACCAGGAGGCCGTCATTTCCTCGCGGATGGAAGGAACCATCAGCACTATGGATGAAATCCTCCAGTACCAAGCGGAGTTCGAAGAAGAGGAAAAGCCCCCTTCAGAGGTCCGCTCCGAAGTCATCGAAACCATCCTCTACCGCCGCGCCCTCAATGCCGCCCAGCGACAACTAGAGCAGGGCTATCCACTCAGCCCCTCGCTCATTAAAAGCATCCACCGTCAACTCCTCTCATGGGGTCGTGGAGCCACGAAATCTCCCGGAGAATTTAAGAGAGAGCAGAACTACGTCGGCGACCAAAACTCCCGCTCCATCCACTTTATCCCCATCAGCCCCGAACAACTGCCCGGTGGCATCGAAGCCCTCTTCGACTTCATTGCCTCGGATCAGCTCACCCTCCTCGTTCGCACCGCCCTCGCCCATCTTGAGTTCGAAGCCCTGCACCCTTTCGAGGACGGCAATGGCCGCGTCGGTCGGATGCTTGTCACCCTCATGCTCTGGAACTCCGGCACCATTTCTGCACCCCACTTCTACATCAGTCGCTTCTTTGAGGATCATAAGGATGAATACATCCGCCTCATGCGTGAAACCTCCCGCACCGGCTCATGGGAAGAGTGGTGTCGCTTCTTCCTCACCGCCGTCGAAAGCCAGGCCTTGGAGAACCTCTCCGTCGCCGAGTCCATCCGCAGCCTCTACGAGGAAATGAAAACCCAGTTTGCCGACCTCCTCTCCTCCAAGTGGTCGGTGCAGGCGCTCGACTTCATCTTCGCCAATCCCATCTTCCGCAACAGCAGCTTCACCCAGAAAAGCGGCATCCCCGCCGCCACTGCCGCCCGCTTCACCCGCATCCTCCTCGACCAGGGCATGCTCCAAACGATCCGCGCCTCCTCAGGCCGCCGCCCCGCTACCTATCGCTTCGAACCCCTGATGACCCGCGTCCGCATCTAATCCATCATTCCCCATGGAAAAACTCAACCTCCACTCCAAGGACCTCACCGCCGGGAACATCGAGAAGCTCGCCGCGCTCTTCCCAAATTGCCTCACCGAGGTCAAAGACAACGACCCACGCAATCTCTCTTCATCATTCAACATTCAACCTTTCTAAAACACGCCATCGACTTCGACCTGCTCTGCCAGGAACTCTCCGCCGACCTCGTCGAGGGTCCCCAGGAACGCTACCGCCTCGACTGGCTCGGGAAACGCGAGACGCTCGCCACGGCGAACACCAGTCCCTCCAACGCAGAATCGCCCTGCTCACCGCCAAGGTGAACCGGGAGAAGCAGTTCAACCGCCGCGTCGCCCTCAACCAGGAACTGAAACCCTTGCAAGCGGAACTGGAGAACCTGGAGAGGTCGTAATTAGCCTCGGATTACTGAGATTTCTCTTTTCATCCGTGACAAATACTGGGCAGTATTTGTCACGGAATCAACCGGACTGTTTTGTCGCAAACCATTGAAAACAAAGTAATTTCAAGGATCTACGGAAAAGGTAGGGGTTGGGTATTCACCCCAAATCACTTTCTCGACCTCGGGTCCCGCTCCGCCGTGGGCAATGCACTCAGCCAATTGACCACCGCCGGAACAATCCGCCACCTCGCCTTCGGCCTGTATGACTACCCCAAAAAGCACCCCAAGCTCGGCCTACTAAGCCCCAACCCGGACACCATCGCCCGAGCCATCAGCGAGAAGGATGACAGCCGCCTCCAGCCATCCGGAGCCTATGCGGTGAACCTCCTCGGACTCTCCCAGCAAATACCCGCCAAGATCGTCTATCTCACCGATGGAGTGGAAAAGAACGTGGCCGTGGGGAACCAGCAGATCCAACTCCGCCGCACCACCCCCAAGAACATGGCCACCGCAGGCCGTTCTTCCGGCCTCGTCATCCAAGCCTTCCGCTACCTCAAGAAAGACGGCGTCACCGACGACCACATTGCCACCTTGAACCGGACGCTACCGGACGCCGACCGCCAGCGACTCTGGAAGGATCGTGTGCACGCTCCAGCATGGATGCACCCGCACTTTGAACAGCTTCGACCAACGGAATCATGATCATCCCCGTCTTGATCCTTCATCGACCACCTTCTCTTCGCCCTTTTTCCCTCTAATCACCGTTCTAGATTTAGACATCAAAGTCGAACTCGACACACGCGCGCGCTAATTCAATTCGAGCTATCCATCCGAGTGAATAACCTTTTAGATCACTTCTATGCGACTCAAGACCTTGAAACTACGTAACTTCAGACGCTTCAAAGGAGCTCACGACTGTGAACTGCACGGCGGCCTTACCGTGTTCGCCGCGAACAACGGTGCCGGTAAGACCAGTATCCTTGATGCGATCGCCTTGGCATTCGGGCCGTTTCTCACCCGTCTTCCAAAGGTCAGTGGAAACGCCCCGGTCGATAGCGACGTCAGTATCCAACGAGAGAAAAATGAGCCTTTCGCATTGATCACTGCGGAAACTTACGGCGATAACGAATGGCCGGGAAATACCTCTGTCTCTTGGGACAGGATCAAGCGACTAAGCAACTCAAGCGGCCATTTACGCCAAGTTACGAAAGCGCTTAAAGCCTACCAAATCCTCGGTTTCACTGGAATCAATAAACTCGCCGACTATTTCATTAATAAGGAGGACTCCGACGTTTTCTTCCCCATCCTCGCATATTATGGCACCGGAAGAGCCGTGATCGATGTGCCGCAGCGTAGACGTGGCTTTGGTAAGGAGTTTTCACGTTTTCATTCCTATGTGGACTGCCTCAATCCGAAAACGAACTTCAGAAAGCTCTTTGAGTATTTCTATTTCCTTGAGGATCTTGAGCGCCGGGAGAAAGATAATGCGAAGGACTGGGACTACCAGAATGGACAACTCTCGGCGATCCGGACGGCTCTCAAGTCTTTCCTGCCGGAATACACCCGGCCTAGGACGGAACTCAGTCCTCTTCGGTTCATAGTGGATAGCACCAAGGACGGACTCGCTTACGACATAAAACTGCTCAGTGATGGATTCAAGACCAGCCTTGCCATGGTCATGGACATCGCCATCCGCATGGTTGAGGCGAACCCCGAGCGTGGGGTCGATGCGTTGAACTCACCCGGCATCATCCTTATCGATGAAATCGAACTCCACCTGCATCCAAGCTGGCAGCAGAGGATCATCTTGGATCTCCAGCGCACCTTTCCTAACGTTCAGTTCATCTTCACCACACATAGTCCGCAGGTGCTTTCGACCGTGAAGCCCGAGTCGATCCGCACCATTCAGGATGACGGCAGGATCACCGAACCCAACTGCAAAACCTACGGAGCGGAAAGCAAACGGGTTCTTGAGGAACTCATGGGGGTTGATACCAGGCCGAATGTTCTGAAGGAGCCTATCCGGCAGTTCATCCGCATTACTGATAAAGGTGACTGGACCAGCTCCACCTATCAGCAGCTGAGAGCGGAGCTTAACGAGTATCTGGGAGAAACCGACCCGATATTGATTGATGCCGACATCAAACGGAACTTTCAGCAACTCGAAGCGGAATGATCAGCTTCCCCACTCCTACCCCGCCGACTTGTCTTATCGCCTTTTCAGTAGAGACTCCAACTCCATCTTTCCATGGCAAAACATCTCTACCTTTTCAGGACTGCAAGGTAGAGAAACGAACTCTCCTTCTGACTAATCAGCACTTTCAATGCGCCTACTGTGAGACTCCGCTCTCCGACAATGGAGACGCCACCCATCTCGACCACATGGAGTCACAAGGTGATAATGGCGGGAATCCAAAGCGCCGATTCGACATTACTAACCTAGTCGCCGCTTGCCAAAAAGACCACACCTGCGGCCATAGTCATAAGGATAATCCCGTTCCCGACGAGCTGAACCCATACCTCGCGAGCAACCTACACGCCGCCTTCGAATGCGATTCAGGAGGAGAGCTGATCTCGGTCGGTCTATCAGAGAGCGCTGCTACCTACGCCTTTGCCCGGCTGAACCTTAATGATCCTGGACTCCAGTCTGAACGCTCCAGAGTCATCGCTAAGCTGCGACAATATACCATTGCTCTGGGAGTCGGAGCCCGTAAAAAGATCAAATCACTATCCACATCTAACACTGGATTCATCAGCCTTCACATTCAGGAACTTGGTAGGTTCGGCTTCAAAGCACCCTAGTCAAAATCTATACCACAATGGAAAAACTCAAACTCCACTCCAAGGATCTCACCGCCGAGAACATCGGGAAGCTCGCCGCGCTTTTCCCGAACTGCCTCACCGAGGCCAAGGCCGAAGACGGCACCTTGAAACACGCCATCGACTTCGACTTGCTCCGCCAGGAACTCTCCGCCGACCTTGTCGAAGGCCCGCAGGAACGCTACCGCCTCGACTGGCCCGGGAAACGCGAGGCGCTGGCCACGGCGAACGCGCCCATCGCGAAGACGCTGCGGCCGTGCCGCGAGGAGAGCGTGGACTTCGACACGACGAAAAACCTCTACATCGAGGGCGATAACCTCGAAGCGCTTAAGCTGCTTCAGGAAACCTACCTCGGAAAGGTGAAGCTGATTTACATTGATCCGCCATACAACACGGGAAACGACTTCGTGTACGAGGACGACTTCGCTGAAACCTCAAAAGAGTATTTCGAGCGATCAAACCAAGCAGACGAAGCAGGTAATCGACTTGTGGCGAATACCGACGCCAATGGACGATTTCACTCGGATTGGCTATCGATGATTCACTCACGTTTGAGATTGTCCCGGAATCTCCTGCGCGATGATGGTGTGATATTCATCTCGATAGATGACAACGAACAAGCGAACCTCAAGCGTCTGTGTGATGAAATCTTTGGAGACGAGAATTTCATAGCCACGATCGTTTGGGAGAAGCGATATAGTCCCCAGAATGCCGTTAAGTGGTTCTCAGAAGCACACGACTTTGTCATGGTTTTTGCAAAGGACAAACTCCGCTGGTATCCAAACCTTCTGGAACGTTCAACTGCAATGGATGCGCGTTACCGAAATCTAGACGAAGACCCCCGTGGACCATGGAAGCCGGCAGATTCAACAGCACAAGGCGGACATGGAACCGATAGCCAATTCTATGAACTAACAGCTCCGAATGGCAAGAAGCACAAACCCGCAAACGGAAGGTGCTGGGTCTATACGGAGAAAGTATTCAAACAATTTATAGACGATAATCGAGTCTGGTTCGGAGAATCAGGGAACAACGTTCCCGCGATAAAACGTTTCCTTTCCGAGGTTAAGCAAGGCACTGCATGTCAAACTATTTGGAAGTACAGTGATGTCGGCCACAATCAGGAAGCAACGAAGGAGATGAAAAGTCTTTTTCCCGAATCATCTGTCTTCGAGACTCCTAAACCTGTTCGCTTACTTAAGCGTATTTTACATCTCGCGACGTCTTCCGATGATATTGTCCTAGACTACTTTTCAGGTTCGGGGAGTGCCGCCCACGCAGCCATGCAGCTCAATGCCGAGGATGGAGGCAGCCGCCGCCACATCATGGTGCAGCTCCCGGAAGCCTGCGACGAGAAGAGCTCTGCCTTCAAAGCTGGCTACGCCACCATTGCCGAGATCGGCAAGGAACGCATCCGCCGCGCCGGAGCCAAGATCCGTGCCGGACTCGAAGCCCAGCTCAAAGGCGAACTCCCAGAGTCCGACAAACACCAGGAGATCACCACCAAACTTGCCAATCTCGACACCGGCTTCCGCGTCCTTAAGGTGGACACCTCGAACATGGCCGACGTCTTCTACCGCCCGGACGAGATCACCCAGGACGGCCTCGCCCTCCAGGTGGAGAACATCAAACCCGACCGCAGCCCCGAAGACCTGCTCTTCCAAGTCCTCCTCGACTGGGGCGTTGATCTGGCTTCGCCGATAAGAAGGGATGAAGTCAGAATTATGAATGATGAAGTGGAGAAGATTTACACCGTGTTCACCGTGGGGGAGAACGATCTGGTGGCTTGTTTTGATACCGGAGTCACCGAGAATTTGATCAAGGAAGTCGCCAAGTCCGCCCCCCTCCGCGTCGTCTTCCGCGATGCCTCCTTCGCCAGCGACGCCACCAAGATCAACATCGAACAGATCTTCAAAGCCCTCAGCCCCCACACCGAACTGAAAGCGATCTGATCATGGAGCCCGCCGCATTACAGCAAATTCTCGACCATCTCATCACCCACTGGGAGAGCGAGACAGTCGAGTTCAAGGAGGCGGGCAACGACTACCCAACCGACAAGATCGGCCGTTATTTCTCCGCCCTTGCGAACGAAGCAAACCTCGAAGGTGCGGAGTCCGCTTGGCTGGTCTTCGGAGTCAACGACAAGACGCGAGCCGTTGTCGGCACCGACTACCGGGAGGATTCTGAGCGGCTCCAATCGCTGAAGCAGCAGGTCGCCCAGGATGCCGAACCTAGGATTTCCTTTCGTGGTATTCACGACCTGACGACACCGCTGAGCCGCGTCGTCCTCTTTGAAATCCCCGCTTCCCCGCAAGGCCTCCCCATTTCTTGGAAAGGCCACTATTACGGTCGAGACGGCGAAAGCCTTGGCCCTCTCAGCCTCGACAAGATCGATCTGATCCGCAACCAAACCCAGAGCACCGATTGGAGCGCACAGGTTCTTGAGAACGCCACGCTGGAGGATTTGGATCCCGCCGCCATCAAGCGTGCCCGGGACACCTTCACCCTGCGCCATGCCAACCGCTTCCCCCCCGGTGAGGTCGCGGGCTGGCCGGACACCACTTTCCTCGACCGGGCGAAGCTCACAGCCAGCGGAAAGATCACCACCAGCACCTTGCTCCTCCTGGGACGTGAAGATCGCGCTCACTTGCTCACCCCGCATCCGGCACAGCTCACGTGGAAACTGGTCGGCCCGGAACAGGCGTATCTGCATTTCGCACCTCCTTTTCTCCTCAACTCCACCCAGCTCTACCAGAAGATCCGCAACATCCAGCTCCGCATCCTTCCGGAGGACGAACTGTTGGCTGTCGATGTGGCCAAATACGACCAGAAGATCGTGCTCGAAGCCCTGCACAACTGCATCGCCCACCAGAACTACCTGAGGAACGGCCGCATCGTCGTCACCGAGCACCCCGACCGTCTCGTTTTTGAAAACGAGGGATCGTTCATCGACGGCTCCCCGGAGGACTTCCTCACCGGGGAAAAGACCCCCCGCCGCTACCGCAACCCCTTCCTCGCCCAAGCCATGGTCGAACTCGGGATGATCGACTCCATGGGCTACGGAATCCACCAGATGTACCGGGGGCAGGCGGCGCGCTACTTCCCGCTCCCGGACTACGACCTATCGGAACCCAACACCGTCCGCCTGACCCTGCACGGAGCCATCGTCGATCCTGCCTACACCCGCCTGCTGATCCAGAAGACCGACCTCAACCTCCTCGACGTCTTCGCTCTGGATCGCATTCAGAAGCACCTCCGAATCGATGACGCCATGGTGAAGCACCTTCGGAAGGCCGGTCTCATCGAAGGGCGGAAGCCTAATTTCCACGTATCCTCCACGGTCGCCATGGCTGCCAATTCCAAAGCCGACTATATCCGCACGCGGGCGCTCGATGACGAATACAGCAAGAAGCTCATCCTGGACTACCTCGCGCGCTTCCAGCCTGCGACCCGGCAGGAGATCGACTCTTTCCTCCTGGAGAAATTGGGAGACGTGCTGGAAGTGGAGCAGAAGGCCAATAAGATCAGCAATCTCCTGACAAACCTCAGAAGGGCGGGGAAGATCGTGAACAAAGGCTCCCGGAAGTCGTCCGCGTGGGAAATTGCAGAATAAAAAAATAAGATGCAGAAAAGAACGCTCCCCCAAAACCCGACCATGCGCTGATAAACTCACGGTTTTCTTTTCTGCACCCTTTTCCGGGAAACTCCAATGAAGCTCCAATTCACCCATAAGGCCTACCAAGCGGCAGCAGTCGAAGCTGTCGCAGATTGCTTCGCCGGTCAGCCCAAGGCCGAGGGCGGCATCAGCTACCGCCTTGATCCCGGCAAGCTGACCGCCGCCCAAGCCCAGGCCGAGATGGACTACGGCACCGAGGCCTTCCGCAACGCGCCTCTCGCCCTGACCCCCGAGTCTGTGCTCGCCAACATCCAGCGCGTCCAGCGCGGGCAGAACCTCCCGCAGTCCGGCAAGCTCGTGGTCACCAAGAGCGCAGGGTTGAACCTCGACGTCGAGATGGAGACCGGCACCGGCAAGACCTACTGCTACATCAAGACCATGTTCGAGCTGCACCGCCGCTACGGCTGGAGCAAGTTCGTTATCGTCGTCCCCAGCATCGCCATCCGGGAGGGTGTCCAGAAGTCGCTCGAAATCACCGCCGAGCACTTCCTCCGCGACTACGCCAAGCGCCCGCGTTTCTTCACCTACGACTCGAAGCAGCTCCACAATCTGGAGAGCTTCTCCTCCGGCTCCGGGATCAACGTGATGATCATCAACGTCCAGGCCTTTGCCGCACGTGGTAAGGATAACCGGCGGATCTACGAGGAACTCGACGACTTTCAGTCCCGGAGGCCCATCGACGTGCTCAAGGCCAACCGGCCTATCCTGATCCTCGACGAGCCGCAGAAGATGGAGGGGCCAGCCACCACGAGCGCCCTCGCCGAGTTCGATCCGCTCTTCGTCCTCCGCTACTCCGCCACCCACAAGACCGAACACAACCGGATCCACCGCCTCGACGCCCTCGACGCCTACAACCAGAAGCTGGTCAAGAAGATCGCCGTCCACGGCATCGCCCAGCGGGGACTCAGCGGCACCAACCACTACCTCTACCTCGAATCCATCATCATCTCCAAACAGGCACCCGTCGCCCGCATGGAGATCGAGGTGATGACCCAGTCCGGCATCAAGCGTGTCCTGCGGAAAATCTCGAAGGGCGACAATTTCCACGTCCTCTCCAATAGCCTCGAACAATACCGGGGCTACGTCGTCGCGGACATCGATGCCATCCACGACACCGTCAGCTTCACCAACGGCGAGGAGATCGGGGTTGGGGAGGTCGTCGGGGATATCAACGAAACCGCCCTACGCCGTCTCCAGATCCGGGAGACGATCCACACCCATCTTAAGAAAGAGCAGGAACTCTACGCTCAAGGCATTAAGGTTCTCAGCCTCTTCTTCATCGACGAGGTCGCCAAATACCGCCTCTACGATGACGAGGGTGAGCAGCAAGCCGGCGAATACGCCCAGGTCTTCGAGGAGGAATACACCCACCTTCTCAACGAGTTCCTCGAACTGGAGGATTCCCCCTATCAGCGCTACCTCAAGAAGATCGAAGTCGGCCGC
>Ga0209702_10000577_pt1 | contig 76867 bp, 70 predicted proteins | sample FRY01_FD_187210 | JGI IMG/M metagenome (GOLD analysis project Ga0209702, IMG submission 187210) | Freshwater microbial communities from Lake Fryxell liftoff mats and glacier meltwater in Antarctica - FRY-01 (SPAdes) (version 2) | ecosystem: Environmental > Aquatic > Freshwater > Ice > Glacier...
AGAGTTTAATACCAATCAATCAAATGTACCTAAAGATGTAGATAAGTTTAAGTCACTAATCTTTTGGGCTAAATAATTACTTTATTAAATTTGAAACATTATGAAATTATTTTATAAAATACTTTGTCTTAGTACATCAGCATTCATATTTACAGGTTGTTTAAAAGACGATAGAAATTTAATCGATCCAGCTAATACTAATAATGTAATTGAATTTGCTAACACTGCAAATTTAACTTCGCCAACAACCAGTAGATACCCATTGTTGAGTATTAACATAATAATGCAAGCAACTGGTACTTATAACGCAGTAATAAGTTATTCAGGAGCAAATAATGCTCCAGAAGACATAACTGTTGAAGTAGTAGTTGCAGATCCATCAATTTTAACTGCATATAACACACAGAATAGAACAACTTTGCTACCAATTCCTTCTAATCTTTTTTCAATTCCACAAACTAGAGTGGTAATTTTAAAAGGTACTAGGCAAGTTAATTTGCCAATTACTTTTGTAAATTCTGATCTGTTATTTGGAAGAGGATTTGTATTGGCTTTAAGTATCAAATCGGTTAGTCCAAGTAATCATATTATTAGTGGTAATTTCAACACAATGTTGTTTTCATTAAGTGGTATTAATGAGCTCGATGGGGTTTATACACTTAAGTATAGATTCGGTACAAATGATCGTAATTATGATGTTACTCCGGTAACATGGTTTTACAGTGATGTTACTTTGGTTACGGCTTCTACAACAACAAGTACCATGCGTAATATAAATGCTGGCACTTCAGTTACAGCTGCAGTTCATGCTGCAACAAGTTTAGGAATACCTACTTCTATACCTACATTTGTTCCATTGTTAACCTATAATCTTACAAGTTTAAGGATCACCAATATTAGTAATAATACCACTACTAGTGCAAGGACTGCTTTGCCAAACCCATTGGTTACAGATAACAGGGTAGATGCTGCTACAAAAACTGTATTTGCTTCATTTATATTAAGAGAAACTGGCCGACCAGATATGATTATTAATGATACATTAATTTATAAATCTCCTAGATAAAAAAATAAATTGAACTAAATCATTAAGAAGCTTCCAAATTTTTTTGGAGGCTTCTTTGTTAATAAGAATATCACCTTCTGTAATTGTTATACAAAATTTGATTTTATGGAGGCTAGATTACTAGTGAAATTATAAACGCTGTAATGTTTTCTTTATCTTACATCAAATTAAGTTTGATGAGAATTATATTGTTACTTTTTGTTTTCTTTAGTTTAATCACTAGTGTTAATGCTCAATCTGGAGCTACTCTATCAATTAGGTCAGTTAGATCGGAGAAAGAAATCGAATGGATCAAAGAGTATCGCTCTTTTTTATCAATTCCTAATATTGCTGCAGATACTATAGGGCTGAAACAAAACGCTACCTTCATCATGGAAATGATGAAAAGTAGAAATATTCAACAAGTTAAGTTGTTGAATGGCGTTTCAAAAAATGTTGTACCCGCTATTTATGGAGAAGTAATTACACCAGGGGCAGTTAAAACAATTATATTTTATGCTCATTATGATGGACAACCAGTTGATAGTTCTCAGTGGTATAAAGGATTGAGTCCTTTTGTTCCTACATTGGTAAATGGATCTCTTGAAAAAGGAGCAAATATTATTCCTTTTGAAAACTCAAAATTAAATCCCGATTGGAGAATTTATGCTAGAGGTGCATCAGACGATAAAGCAGGTGTAATGGCCATTCTATCGGCCTATGAAGCAATTAATAAGCTAGGTCTTAAACTACAATATAATATTAAGTTCTTTTTTGAAGGAGAGGAAGAAGCGGGGTCTACACATTTATCAGAAATATTTCAACAAAATGAATCTTTATTAGAATCAGACGGCTGGGTAATATGTGATGGTCCTGTTCATCAATCTGGCAATAAGTCCATCATCTTTGGTGTAAGAGGAGATGCACATGTAAGCATTACAGTTTATGGCCCTAGTAGACCATTGCATAGTGGGCATTATGGAAATTGGGCACCTAATCCGGGTTTAATGCTAGCTCAATTGCTTTCTTCAATGAAAGATGATAAAGGACGAGTAACTATCAAAGGATTTTATGATGATACAAAACCTTTAACAAGTGATGAACGAAAAGCAATATCAACTATTCCTCCTGTTGGCGATCAAATGAAAAAAGAATTAAAATTTTTGAATGAAGAAATGGAAGGGGTTAGTTTAGAAAAGTCAATATTAATGCCTTCTTTGAATATTAATGGAATGCAAAGTGGAAACGTTGGAAAGAAAGCAAGCAATGTTATTCCTATAACAGCATCTGCAGTAATAGATTTAAGATTGGTACCAGGAAATGATTATCAATTACAACAGCAAAAAGTTGTTAAGCATATCAAATCAAAAGGATATTATGTTATTAATCGAGACCCTACTGATGAAGAAAGAAGTAAGTACGCTAAAATTGCAACTATTAATTTAAGTGATGGATACAATGCACAAAGAACATCACTAAGCGATCCATTTGCACAAAAAATAGTGGCCGCAGTTCAATCTACTACAAAAGAAATATTGGTTTTATTGCCATCAATGGGAGGAAGTCTTCCTTTGTTTTTATTTGATAAGTACTTAAAGGCTAAAACGATTACTGTGCCAATTGCTAATCATGATAATAACCAGCATGCGGAAAATGAAAATATTAGAATAAGGAATTTGTGGAATGGAATTGAAACGATGGCTGCAATAATGATGATGAAATAATATGATCAAGAAAAAATTAATTGTTATTGGTGGAGGAGCAGCAGGTTTTTTCTGTGCAGTAAATGCTGCGCTATTGAATACGAATTTGAGAGTAATTTTATTAGAGAAGTCTAATAAACTATTATCAAAGGTAAAAGTAAGTGGCGGTGGTAGATGCAATACTACACATGCTTGCTTTGAAATTCCAGCACTTGTAAAAAAATATCCAAGAGGCGCACAATTTTTGAAGAAATCGTTTTATCAATTTAATACCAACGACACTATTAAATGGTTTGCCGAAAGGGGAGTAGAATTGCATGAAGAATCGGATGGCAGAATGTTTCCAATTACCAATAATTCTCAAACAATTATTGATTGTTTATTGAAAGAAGCTGATAAGTACGGAGTTGAAATAATTATACAATCGGAAGTAAAAAAAATCGAAAAAAAATCGGATCAGTTTATTGTTACAACAGCAGATACTAAAGAATTAAGTACCGATTTTCTTTGTATTGCATGTGGAGGTTATCCCAAGTCGGAAATGTTTCAATGGTTAAAAGCTACTGGCCATAGTATTCAAGATCCAGTTCCTTCGTTGTTTACTTTTAATATTCCGAATCATCCTATTACCCAGTTAATGGGACTAAGTGTTTCAAATGCTATTGTAAAAATTACTGGTACAAAATTAAAAGAACAAGGTCCATTACTCATAACTCATTGGGGTTTAAGTGGACCAGTTGTTTTAAAATTATCTGCTTGGGGCGCAAGAGATTTAGCTGCGATGAAATATGAGTTTGAAATTTTAGTGAATTGGTTGGGAGATACCAATGAAGTAGATTTGAGAAATGAATGGAATGGATATCGAGAGCAATATTCGGCTCAAAAAATTGGGAATAAAAATCCATTTGAGTTGCCCAATCGTTTATGGAATTTTATTTTACTTCAGAGTAATATTAATATTGAAACACGATGGGCAGAATTAAAATCAAAAGAACAAAATAAATTAATTCAGCTATTAACTTCATTTTCTTTTTCGGTGAAAGGGAAAACAACATTTAAAGAAGAATTTGTTACAAGCGGGGGTATTAAGTTAAATGAAATTAATCCGCAAACGATGGAAAGTAAAATTATTCCAAATCTTTTTTTTGCTGGTGAAGTGATGGATGTTGATGGTGTGACTGGTGGATTTAATTTTCAGCATGCATGGACAAGCGGATGGATTGCTGCCAATTCTATAAAAGAGTCAGTATCTTCTTTTTTGGTGTAGTTAGTGCAGCAGCTTTTGCTTTGTTTTCTGCATAACGAATATCAAGAGTTCCGTTGGCCTTTATTGGTCCTGTTGTTGTTTTTACAGCAGTAACAGTTTTAGCTTTTTCTGTAGTTTTGGTTTGATCTTGAGAAAAAGTGGAGAGCGCTACAAAAAGTAAAAAACTTAAAATTAATTTTTATATAATGGGACAAAATATATTTTTTCTGCAATTCGATTAAACATATTGTATAGACGATAATTATACGGAAAAAAGCCTTGTGTGAAATAAATGTAGGAAATTAGTGTTGCAATATTTGGAAAAAGAAGTATATTAGGTTATCAAAAAACAGATTTATGAGAAAAGTAAGTGATATCCTCACCCGCAAGGGAAATCAGGTAGCTAGTATATCTCCAAATACAACAGTTATTGAGGCCCTGCAATTGATGTCCGAGAAAAATATCGGATCATTGGTTGTAGTTGAAAATGCTCAATTTGTAGGTATATTAACTGAGCGAGACTATTCACGTAAAGTTATATTGATGGGAAGGCATTCGAGCGATACGCCTGTAAGTGAAATTATGACTTCAGATTTCCCGCCAGTTAAATTAGCCGACTCGGTTGAGTATTGCATGCAATTAATGTCGGCCAAACACATACGTTATTTACCAGTATTTGAAGAGGGTCAATTGGTTGGAATTATCTCAATAAATGATGTTGTAACTGAAACAATATCAAATCAGCAAGAAACCATTTCTCAATTACAAAGTTATATTCAATCTTAATATTTGAAGTTGAAATTGCGTTTTAAGTCAGTTTTGCGTCTTTATTGAATATTTTATCCTCCAAAATGCCTTTTTTAGTTAAAAGGTTCATGAATTTTGCGTTTACACATCCAAGTTTAAGTACCTTTGCCGCCCGATTAAAACCATCGGATTATTGTATGAATCAAATTAACAAACAACTAAACGCAGATGCTCAGGAGAATGCGGCAGCAATTGATGCTGTTGAAGTTCCTACTGCGATAACAAAAGCACCTGAAGTTGCGCCGGTTATAGAAACTGCGCACGACGATTTTGATTGGAGTATCGACAAGCGTAATGTTAGTCATTATGCAGAAGCTGAACGTGTTAAGTACGACAAAGTTTACGACAACACATTTATTCAGATTGAGGATGCTGAAATTGTTAGAGGAATTGTTGTTGCTTTAACTAAAACAGATGTTGTAATTAACATTGGTTTTAAAAGTGATGGTTTAATTTCTTTGAATGAATTCCGCGACGTTCCAACTTTAAAAATTGGAGATGAAGTAGAAGTAATGGTTGTAGAAAAAGAAGACCGTTTAGGTAATCTTCACTTAAGCCGTAAATCTGCTAGAATCTTCCGTGCTTGGGAAAGAATTGTTGAAGTTCATAAAACAGGAGAAGTAATTACAGGAACAGTTACCAGCAAAACCAAAGGTGGTTTAATTGTTGATGTTTTTGGAATGGAAACTTTTTTACCCGGTTCTCAAATTGATGTGAAACCAGTAACTGATTATGATCAGTTTGTTGGAAAGACCATGGAGTTTAAAGTGGTTAAGATTAATGAAACGATTAAGAATGCTGTTGTATCTCACAAAGCTTTAATTGAAAGTGATATCGAAGCACAACGTGCTGAGATCATGAGTAAGTTAGAAAAAGGCCAAGTATTAGAAGGGGTTGTTAAAAACATCACTGATTTTGGTGCTTTCATGGACTTAGGAGGATTAGACGGATTGTTATATATCACTGATATTTCATGGGGAAGAATCTCTCACCCAAGTGAAGTGGTGAAAATGGATCAGAAACTACAGGTTGTTGTATTAGACTTTGATGATGATAAAAAACGTATCAGCTTAGGTTTAAAACAATTAACCCCACATCCTTGGGATGTATTACCTGAAGGATTGGCTGAAGGAACAGTAGTAAAAGGTAAAGTTGTAAATATTGAAGATTACGGCGCATTCCTTGAAATTCAACCAGGTGTTGAAGGATTGGTTCACGTGTCTGAAATTACTTGGGCAAATACTCCAATCAATGCAAAAGAGTTCTTTAAATTAGGAGATGAGCATGAAGCAAAAGTGGTAACCTTAGATAAGGATGCACGTAAGATGAGTTTGAGCATTAAGCAAATGAGTCAAGATCCTTGGAATACTATTGAAAATAAATTCCCAGAAAACAGTAAGCACAAAGGATTAGTGAAAAACATCACTCCTTATGGCGTATTTGTTGAAATGGAACCAGGAATTGGTGGAATGATACATATCAGCGATTTAAGCTGGTTGAAGCGTTTCAATCACCCATCTGATTATACCAAAGTTGGTGAGCAAATAGATATTATCATCTTAAGCATCGATAAGGAAAATCGCAAATTGCAATTAGGACATAAGCAATTGGAAGAAGATCCTTGGAATGCATTAGAAGAAACATTTGCTATTGGTTCAACTCATGAAGGTACTGTAACTCGTAAAGACGATAAAGGTGCTTTAGTGCAATTGCAGTATGGTTTAGAAGGATTTGCTCCTAGTCGTCATCTTAACAAAGAAGATGGTAGCACAGTAAAAGCCGATGAAACCGCTCAATTTGTAGTAATTGAATTTGATCGCAATGAAAAACGCATCGTTTTAAGTCACGCTCGTATTTGGGAACAGCATATTGCCGAGGAGAAGGAAATTGCAAAGAAAGAAGCAAAAGCTGAGTCAGATAATACTAAGAAAGCAGTTAAAAACATCCAAGCTAAAGTAGAAAAATCTACATTGGGTGATTTAGGTGCTTTGGCGGAGATTAAAGCAAAATTGCAAGAAGGAGAGGGTGATACGAAGTAATATCACCTGAAGTTGTAATAAAAAAGGCTATCCCGGAAAAATGGGATGGCCTTTTTAGCTATTAATTAACGGTAAAAAAAGGAAAAAGAGCGATTACCTTTATAAATTGCCGTTTAATGCTTAATTTCGCCAACTTTATGGGTAGAATTGTACTTTTTTCGGTGTTATTGTTTGGAATGGCTACTTCATGTACTAGTAAGCTGTCGAAGATCATGAAGAGTAAAGATTATGAGTACAAGTATAAAATGGCTGAGCAATATTATGCAAATGGTAAGTATCAAGAATCACAAAAGATCTTTGAAGATGTTTTTCCTTTTTTAAAAGGATCTACACGTTATGAGGACATGTATTATAAATATGCATACTCGTATTATTATAACAAGGATTATTTGAATGCTGAAAATTTATTTAAAACTTTTGTAGAAAATTTTCCTGCAAGTACTAAGAGCGAAGAGTGTGAGTATATGCGCGCTTTCTGCTACTTTAAACAATCACCTAAAGTAGAATTGGATCAAACCAATACCAATAAAACAATGGGTTTAATGCAAGCTTTTATTTCTACGCATCCTACCTCTCCACGTGTTAAAGAAGCAAGTGAATTAATTGATCAATGTAGAGAAAAGTTAGAACTGAAAGATTATAAAAGTGCAGAGCTATATTATAATCTTGGATTTTATAAAGCCGCTGCCATTGCATTTGGTAATGTTTCAGATAATTTCCCTGATTCAAAAAAATCAGATGAGTATAAATTTCAGATGATTAAATCGTATTATGAATATGCTAAAATGAGTTATGAAGAAAAGCAGCAAGCTCGATATGAAAAAGTATTAGCTGAATGTAGCGAATTTAGCGATCGATTTACAGATAGCAAGTTTTTAGATGATGTAAAAAAATATAAAACACAAACCCTTAACATACTTAAAACCGGTAAAAAATGAGCAAATTAAGAAGGCAAATGAGTGCTAACACTCCAAGTGTAATAGAAACGAAAAGCCTAATTTCTATTAAAGCAAAAACAGGTAACTTGTATGAGTCAATTGCAATTATTGCAAGAAGGGCTAATCAAATTAATATTTCTTTGCGTGAAGAATTGCATAACAAATTAGAAGAATTTGCTAGTCATACTGATAGCTTAGAAGAAATCCATGAAAATAAAGAGCAGATTGAAATATCTAAAGCATACGAAAAAATGCCTAATCCTTCAATTTTAGCTACTCAAGAATTTATGGATAATAAAATTTATCATAGAAGAAATACTGAAAACGATTTATTCAGATAGTGCTAAATTTTTAATAAAAGAATTGAAACGACAGTATAATACTGTCGTTTTTTGTTACTTTGATAATGTTAATTCATTTTATTTCTAATAGCTGCCATGTTTAAAGGAAAAAAAATAGTGGTTGGTGTTACTGGTAGTATTGCTGCTTATAAAAGCATATTATTAGTTAGGCTTTTAGTTAAAGCTGGAGCTGAAGTTAAAGTAATATTAACACCGGATGCAGCCTCTTTTGTTTCGCCATTAGTACTAGCTACACTTTCTAAAAACAAGGTAGTTAGTGTAATGTTTGAGGACAATGAATGGTCTAATCATGTACAATTAGGAAGATGGGCTGATTTGTTGATAATAGCTCCACTTACTTGTAATACATTGGCAAAAATGGCCAATGGTTTTTGCGATAATATACTGTTGGCTGTTTATTTATCAGCTACTTGTAATGTTTTAGTTGCACCTGCAATGGATGAAGATATGTGGGAACATCCTTCTACTAAGCAAAACTTAGCTAAGCTAGTTTCATTTGGAAATAAAGTAATGCCAGTTGAAGTAGGTGAATTAGCAAGTGGATTATTTGGGCCTGGTAGAATGGCTGAGCCAGAGTTGATCATTCAGTTTATTACTGAGCACTATTTTAGAGAAGATGTACTAAAAGACAAATTAGCGTTAGTTACTGCTGGTCCAACTTTTGAAGCAATTGATCCAGTTCGTTTTATTGGCAATTATTCATCAGGAAAAATGGGTTTTGCAATTGCCGAATCACTTTATATGAAAGGGGCGGAAGTAGTTTTAGTTACTGGACCATCGCATGAGAAAATAGCTTACACAGGAATAACCATTATTTCGGTGCAATCTGCAAATGAAATGTACGAAGCTGTAAAACCATTTTTGGAAAAGATGGATATAGGAATATTTAGTGCAGCTGTAGGAGATTATACAATTAAAAATCCTGTGAAGGAGAAGATTAAAAAGAACGAAAGTGCACTAATAGTAGAACTAACTAAAACGATTGACATATTAGCTGAAGCAGGAAAAAATAAACAAGCAAATCAATTAATTGTAGGTTTTGCATTAGAGACTGAAAACGAGAAAGAAAATGCAAAGGCAAAACTCTTTCAAAAAAATGCTGATATTATCGTATTAAATTCTTTAAGAACAGAAGGTGCTGGATTTGCAGTAGATACTAATTCGGTGATTTTATTTACGAAAGATGGCAAAGAGCAAGCAATTAAATTAAAACCCAAAAAAGAAGTTGCTAATGAAATTGTTTCATTTATAATTCAAGAGTGTAATGCATAATAAAAAGTATTTATTATTATTTATTTTTTTAGTACTAACTATTGCTACAAATGCGCAGGAATTGCTAGCAAAAGTATCGGTATTGGCGAGTAGAGTAAATTCAACGGTAGATAAAAAAATATTTACTACGCTCCAGTCTCAGTTGAATACATTTATGAATAATCGAAAATGGACGAATGATGTATTTAAGGAAAACGAAAAAATCAATTGCAGTTTTATTTTAAATATCGAATCAATTGCAGAGCCAAACGTATATAAAGCATCATTAACAGTTCAGGTTGCTCGTCCTATTTATAATAGTTCTTACAGAGCAGCAATGATTAATTTTATTGATGCTGATGTAACTTTTAAATATGTGGAGTTTCAGCCAATTGAGTTTAATGAAAATAGGGTACAAGGTACCGATGCAACTGTGGCTAACTTAACAGCTATTTATGCATTTTATGCGTATATGCTAATTGGGTTAGACTATGACTCGTTTTCTCCTAAAAGCGGTGAAAATTATTTTAGAAAAGCGCAGAATATTGTAAACAATGCTCCAGAGGGAAAGGGTATTTCGGGATGGAGAGTTTTTGATGGCTTAAGAAATAGATATTGGTTAAGCGAAAACATGATTAATAGTAGATACAATATTATTCATGATGTTATTTATAGCTATTATAGGGCTGGATTAGATAAAATGGTTGAAAATGAAAATGAAGCCAGAGCAAATATTTTACAAGCATTAATTCAGCTTCATGCTTTTAATAAAGAGAATCCTAATACGATGATACTACAGTTTTTTATGCAAGGGAAACTGCCAGAAATAGTTGGTGTATTTAAAAAGGGAACTGCAGATGAAAAGGCCAAGATAATTGAATTAATGAACACATTAGATGTTGTAAATTCATCAAAATACAATCAGGAATTATAGTGCGTAATATTATTTTTATAATCGGCCTATTTTTTTTATTTGCTTGTGGTTCAATATCAAGCAAGAAAAAGGAATTGAAAGTAATTCCGGTAAATGAAATGCGTAAGATAGTTTGGGATATGTTAAAAGCAGATGAATATTTTGTTCGAATTAATGTTAAAGATACTTCGGTTATATCTCCAACTGGTAATCTAAAATTATACGATCAGGTATTTAAATCGCATGGCATTACGAAAGAGCAATTTTATTTTAGTTATAAATATTATGAATCTCATCCGTTGCAGTTTAAAGAATTAATTGATTCAGTAGAATCAATTGCTAAGTTTCAGCGAAACCAAATTTTAGAAAAGTAAATAGAATTGTTATTGCTATGAATAAAGTATTTCAAAATGCTACATCTGCAATTGCAGACATACCTAACGGTGCTACTATCATGTTGGGTGGATTTGGATTGAATGGAATACCAGAGAATTGTATTAAGGCTTTAGTGCTAAGTGGAATTACTGATTTAACCTGTATTTCTAATAATGCAGGTGTTGATGATTTTGGTTTAGGGTTACTCTTAAAAACCAAACAAATTAAAAAAATGATCAGTAGTTATGTAGGTGAAAATGCAGAATTTGAACGTCAATTGTTATGCGGTGAATTGGAAGTTGATTTGGTGCCTCAAGGAACACTTGCTACTCGAATTGAAATGAGGGGCATGGGTATTCCAGCATTTTTTACACCTGCTGGTTATGGTACTGAAATAGCAAATGGGAAAGAAGTTAGGGAGTTTAACGGGAAAATGTATTTGATGGAACATGCACTTCATGCAGATTATTCAATAATAAAAGCTTGGAAAGGAGATACAATGGGTAACTTGGTTTTTAGGAAGTCAACACGAAATTTTTCTACTTCAATGGCAAAAGCTGGTGACATTACAATAGTTGAAGTAGAAGAATTAGTAGAACCCGGGCAGATTGATCCTGATGATGTACATGTGGCTGGTGTTTATGTGCATCGTATTTTTCGAGGTGAGGGATATGAGAAAAGAATAGAAAGAAGAACGGTTAAATTGTAGCATAATTTAAATCATCAAATAAACTATTTAGATGCTCGATAAATTTGGAATTGCAAAGCGAATAGCACAGGAATTGAAAGACGGCATGTACGTTAATTTGGGTATAGGTATTCCTACACTCGTTTCAAATTATATACCCGAAGGCATAACAGTTGTATTGCAAAGTGAAAATGGAATTTTAGGTATGGGTTCATACCCGGAGAAGTCTGCGATTGATGCTGATTTGATTAATGCTGGTAAGGAAACTGTTACGGTAATTGCTGGTGGATCATTTTTTGATAGTGCTGAAAGTTTCGGAATGATAAGAGCAGGTAAAATTGATTTGACCGTGCTTGGAGCCATGGAAGTGAGCGCCAATGGCGATATTGCTAACTGGAAGATACCTGGTAAAATGGTAAAAGGGATGGGAGGGGCAATGGATCTTGTAGCAAGTGCCAAAAATATTATTGTTGCGATGATGCATACCAATCCGAAAGGAGAGAGTAAGTTATTATCTAACTGTACATTGCCTTTAACCGGACTAAGGTGTGTTAAAAAAGTGGTGACTGAATTAGCTGTTTTAGATATTACTTCAGATGGTTTCTTATTATTAGAGCGAGCGCCAGGGGTTTCGGTTGAAGAAATTGTTGCCAAAACCGCGGGCAAGTTGATAGTGCCGAATCATGTTCCTGAAATGACATTTGTTAATTAAATGGTTAACTAAAAGTCAACATTTTACTATTTGTTGTGTTATATTTGTTAGACAATAATCGTTAATAAAATTATATAAAAATGAGCATTCAAAAAGGACAACAAGCACCTGATTTTTCATTATTTAATACAGAAAAACAAAAAGTAAATTTAGCTGACCATAAAGGCAAAAACGTTGTGATTTTGTTTTTCCCGTTGGCTTTTACTGGTGTATGTACAGCAGAGTTATGTAATGTAAGAGATAATATTGCAGTGTATAATAATACCAATGCGGAAGTATTCGGTGTTTCAGTTGATTCTTTATTTGTATTAGATAAATTTAGAACTGAACAAAACCTCAATTTCCCATTGTTAAGCGATTTTAATAAAGAAGCTGCAAAAGCTTATGGCGTTTTGTATGAAACATTTCCTGCATTTGAAATGATGGGCGTGAGCAAAAGGGCAGCTTTTGTAGTTGATAAAGACGGTATGGTTCAATACGCAGAAGTATGTGCTACTCCAGGTGATTTACCAAATTTTGCTGAAATACAAACTGTATTGGAAGGATTGAACTAATAATTTATTATGTTAATAGATAAAGCATTGACTTGCAGTATTTTGCAGTTCAATGCTTTTGTTTTTTTTGGATTAGAACCTAATTTTAATTAACTTCATTGTACAATTAGTTGAATGAAGTATTTTTATTCAGTTTTTTTATTGAGTTTTTTTATTGTCTGTAGTAGTTTTACTGTGGACTACAACTCGTATGATAACTTGCTTCGATTAAATGAAGCACCTTCTAAAATTCAACGTTTTTTTCCAAACCCGGCTACTCAATTTATTCAGTTTGATTTTGATAAAACGGTAGACAAATCTTATACGTTAGAAATTTATAATTTCATCGGACGAAAAATGTCGTCATCAGTAGTCAACGAATATAAAATTATTATTTATTTCAATTACAACTATTATCGGGGCTTATATATTTTTCAATTACGAGATCGTACAGGAAGAATTGTAGAGTCGGGTAAATTTCAAGTAATTAGATAATTCGTTATTTAATGAAATTTGGAAATAAGTTTAATTTGTGCATTGTTAGCTTTTAGCATTGAGAGCCCTTCTTTTGTAGTCATAAATTCCAATTGTAATCTTTTTTTATTTAGTAAGCTTATTCTGTAGAGGATATTAAGATGCTTAATTATTTCTTTCCAAGCAAAAAATATAGAATGAGTTGGATCATATATATGTGTAGGATCACTACCTGCACCGTTTACTTCTATTATTGAGAAACCTTTGCCTTCTTTTAGTTCCTCCCATGTGTTGTATTTAATATCTAGTCTGCCATAATAAAATTCGGGTATTAAATTGCAGATATTATTGATGCATGAAATTAATTGTTCATCTACTAAATGAGTAAGATCTATAAATTTAGCTCCTCTAGCATGATTGCCATAGGGAACTAGGGTATACAATTCATTTTTAGATAAAACTTTATAGAGTAATTTTTCGTAGGATATTTTTAATTTTTCTAATTGAAGAACAAACCGATCATTAAGAATGATTAGTTCCTCAATAGTAGACACACCATCTCCAATAACTGTAAGAAATTCTTTTCCTACAATTCCTGAAATTGTACCTTTTGTTTCACCTGGAATTTTATAATAAAAAACACCTATTTCATTAGGATATTCAATGAATTCTTGTAATAAAAAATTGACCCTTGTTTTTGAATTATATTCGACTACGTCATCAAATGAAGTCATCTTTTTAACTTGCAAACCTCTCAAACCTATATCTGGCTTAGCTATCATCGGGTATTGTAAGTTTCGATCACTTATTTGAAGAGAAATACTTTCAATTTCATCATTGTGATTTATCAGTATTGTATTTGGATAAAACTGTTGTGGTATAATATCATAGATCTTTTTTTTACTCTCCATTAAAAAGCCACCGTTTTCAATTGTTGGATTTGAAGTGCTAAAGAAAAAAAATGATTTTGATTTTAAAGCAAGCCATGCCCAGTAAAAATAAATAGGAATATAAACTACGTTAAAAGGCCAATATTCCCAATGTGTAATTTTAATGATGATTCTTCTGAGCTTCAACATGAATTGATTATACTATTAGCTTAATTGGTAATTATTGAAATTAATTAATAATGATTCTTTATAGGATTTATTGTTAATCAAATCGATATAGGTAAATTCATTCTCTTTTTCCGAAATATAAATAGAACTAACACTCACAGTAAAAAGTTCATTATTTCTATTCATGTTTATATCTATTTCAGTATCACCTTCACCTGCATTCAAATGAAAATTTAAAATATCCTTTAATTCAGGATTTGAATTAGATAGTTGCCATTCATTAAACCAATTTTGTCTTTTTTTGATAGTATCAGGCTCATATAAAGTAACGGATGACCAAATATGTGGCATAGAACTATTTAGTTCTTTAAAATGCTTTATTAATCCATCCCATCGAAATTCTGTTAGTAGTAGATTGCCAAAATAAACCAAAGTAAAAGGCTCTATATCTGTTAAGTCTTCATTTTCTAAAGTTTGTAAAGGGTCAATTTCAGCAAAAATATTTAATAATATAAGCCCTCTACTTTTTTTATAAGGTGGATTTGGTTGATGCTTACAAAAACCACCATTCAAAAGAACAATCGCTTCTCCCGTATTTTTTGTGGCAATCCATGTACCACCTGCATCTGCATCTTTTGGGTACAATATTTCAAAGCCATTTACTTGTATTTTTTTTGGTGCTATTGCCTGCCCTCTAGTGCTATGCTCATCTCTATTTGATGTTAAGTAGTAATGATTGTTTAGAGGAATAAAAGTTACTGTACACATACATCTTTTTTATGCTTAATTGTAGATACAGCAACGCCAAAATCGTTATCAACTGTAATGGATTTATACGAAAATAGCGCCACCCTTATCAATGCCATGTGATGAACTGTGTGTTCTAAATTATAGATTAACTCCCTAAAATAATTTGTTTGCACCTGAATTGTAGATAAATTATTCATAGAATAGTCTGTTTCTAGCAATAAAATTTTATCAACCTTATTTAAACTATTAGCAATTATACAAAGTTGATCAGCTGCATAGATTTTATCCGTTTCAATTTGTAAATTTCTTTTTCTTAATTCATAGTTAACCACCCCGCTTTCATATCCATTATTCAATTCTATATAAAGTTCAATAATATGTCTAACATGCTGACCAATTGTAGCATTTAGTAAAGCCTTGTTTAGATATGTATATTCAATATCAGTTAGTTGGTTTAATGCTTGGTGAAGTTGATCAAATAATTTAGTAATTGGATTTGCTAAATACATATTGAATTATTTATTTTTATTAATTAATCGCAATAATTGATTTCTATAAATATACAATAGAATTGCACTCGATATATATACTATAATGGCGTAAATATATAATTGTCCTCCATCATCTTTTAGTTCTATTCCTAATTTGGTTAAATGAGATAGAATAGTGTCACTCATAACTCCAACTGCAATTAAAGCACCAAAACCAGTAGTTGCAGGAATTAATATAAGTATGGAAGCAATTAATTCTGCAATGCCGGAACCTATTCTGCCATAAGGCTCAATACCTAAGGTAGAAAATATATAAATAGACTCTTCGGCTCCAACGAATTTAAAATAGAGGGTTTGAAGCATGATTAGCACTGCAATAATTCGAAAAGACCAAACCAGGATATTTTGTTTATTTGTTAGTATATTTTTTTTATATACGTAGTAAATAGTAAACCCTCACTATGACTTAATGTTAATTAATTATTAAATATTTTCTTCAAGAGCACTGATCATCTCTTCTTTATCAGATTGTTTTAAAATATCAATTTCTTTACTTGCAGATGATTTACAAATAGATGTCATTTGCTTATTTTGTTTTTCAAATCTTTTGCAGACATAGCAGATCGCTAAATGAAGAAACAAATGATATTTTTGGATAAAGTTTAGCTTACCCTCTTCTTTTTTAGATATATAATCTACGGCAGTTTTACAGTCGATTCCCATTTTTGTAAGTTTATGTTGTTAGCCAGTTCACTTCAATGCATGATCTTAATTGTACTTTAGCTCTATGTAATAATACCCAGTAGTTAGATGTGGTAATGTTTAATTCTTTGCATATTTCATCACTATCCATATCATCTAAATACTTCATTGAAAACACAGCTGCTTGTATTTCTTTTAATTTTTTCTTGCATTTAATTAGAATAGAATAAAACTCCTTTGATTCAACTTTATTTTCTTGAGATATTGACCAGTCTGATGGATAAGCCGATTTTTGCCATTGACCAGCAGTATCAAAAAACACATCCTGATCCGCTTCATCAGAAATTAATTCATCAGTTAAACGTGTAGTTGATTTTCGATAATGATCAATAATTTTATTCTTCAAAATAGTAAACAACCACGTTTTAACAGAAGCTTCTCCATTGTATTTATCTACATTTCTCCATGCTGCTAAAAATGTTTCTTGAACAAGGTCTTTTGCAATATGAGTATCTTTTACTCTTTGTACAACATAACCATACAAGACATCTGAATATTCATTTACCCATTCTGTAGCGCTTTGCTGGTTCTTCTTAATATCCCTTAAAACTATTTTGTAAGGAAGTTATAACTTTTTTAGTGTTTCCCAATTAGTATCAGCTTTTTGAATCAAGGAGTCTTGCTTTTTATTCCAATAATCTTTCACTTTTAAGTTATAGTTGAAATAAAGCTTCTCATTTAGTATTGTCCATGTTTCAATTTGAGTTGGGGCTTTGTAAGTGCCATCTGTAAAGAATGCAACTACATCATACCCTTGAATTGCAATGCCATTCTTATCGATGTTGAAATTCTTTTTGCGTAAGTCTGTCTGAGCAGCAACTGATGCAAAGCTAAATGCCATTGTAGTAGATAGTAAAAGAAGTATTATTAATTTCATATACTTCTATACGCAGCATTTAGCTTTGCCTTACAATTTATCTGAAACTTCTACAATTAAAAATTTCAAATAATTGGTATTATCCATTCCCCAAATGATCGGATGATCTGATGATTGTGTTTTGAATGTTACCTGGCGAATTCTTTTTTTAGCATCTTTTGCAGCCATATCAATTGTTTGTAAAAACAAATCGGGGTGTACTAAATTAGTACAGCTAGAGGTAACAAGGAATCCTCCGTTTCTGAGGAGTTTCATCCCCCTTAAATTAATTTCTTTGTAACCTGCTACAGCTTTATCAATACTTTCTCTACTCTTTGTAAAAGCTGGAGGGTCGAGCATTACAACATCATACTTTGGGCCATCTTTACCCCAATCTTTTAATACATCAAATGCATTCAATGCTTCGAAACGACAAATTTTTTCTAATCCATTAAGTGCTGCATTTTTGTTTGCTTGTACAACAGCTTGCCCAGAAATATCGATACCTAAAACAGATTTTGCACCATAGTGTGCAGCATGAATTTCAAATGTGCCAGTGTAAGTGAAAGCACCTAATACATCGGCATCTTTCACAATGTGTTGAATGGATTTTCTATTGTCTTGTTGATCAAGAAAGTATCCAGTTTTTTGTCCATTTTCAATATCTACATGAAATTGCAAACCATTTTCGTTGATAATAATATTGGTATCAAAAGGTTCTGATAAAAAGCCTTTTTCTTGTTCAAGACCTTCTAATGTTCTTACTGGAACATCATTTCTTTCGTAAATTCCTTTCGGGTTAAATAGTGCGTTTATTGCTTTTACAATTGAAGGCTTCCATTTTTCCATGCCCAAAGCCAATGTTTGCAAAACAAAATAATCGTTGAATTTATCTATGATTAAAGCTGGCAGATAATCTGCCTCACCAAAAACCAGCCTACAATTCTCTGTGTAACCAGTTTTTTTTCGATAATTCCAAGCAGTGGTAATTCTATTCAGAAAAAAGGTATCATCAATTAATTCTTGTTTTCTGGTAAGTAATCGAACTAGAATCTGCGATTTTGGGTTGAAATAACCGATACCTGCAATTTTACCATCTGAGTAATGAACTTCTACTAAATCTCCGGGTTCTGGGGTTCCAGCAACACGATCTACCTCATTGCCATAGATCCAAGGGTGACCGTTAGCAATTCTGGGAGCAATTTTCTTTCTGAGGTAGATCTTTATCATCCGGCAAATATAGGGTGTGGCTGACTGTCATTTTTTCCATTTTCTTGGCGTGGCAAAATATTTGCTTAATAGGAGATTCAATACAATAGCATTATGGAAGAGCAAGAAATGACCGATAATACAGAAACGTCTGAAAAAATGGAAGATTTTGGAATAAATGCTGACGAAAATGCAGCTGGAACTTCACATTTGAATGAACCTGTTTCTGAGCAACCAGCCTTGTTAAAAATTCAAGATGAATTACAGGAGCAGAAAGATAAATACCTGCGTTTGATGGCTGAATTTGATAATTTCAGACGAAGAACTGCAAAAGAACGTTTAGAACTGATGCAAACTGCTGGCAAAGATGTAATTGTTTCTTTGCTGGATATTCTGGATGATTGTGATAGAGCTGAAAAACAGTTAAATGATTCTAGCGATTTATCGGTTCAAAAAGAAGGAATTCAGTTGATATTTAATAAGCTTCGATCTAATATGCAACAAAAAGGGTTAAAAGCCATGGAAAGCATTGAAGCAGATTTTGATGTTGAGAAGCATGAAGCAATTACTGAAATACCTGCACCAAATGATAATTTGAAAGGCAAAGTGATAGATGAAGTAATGAAAGGATATTACTTAAATGATAAAATAATCCGTTTTGCTAAAGTAGTGGTAGGAAAATAATTAATTATGGCTAAAAGAGATTTTTACGAAATATTGGGTGTTAGTAAATCTGCATCTGCTGAAGAGATAAAGAAAGCTTATCGAAAAGTAGCAATGCAATTTCATCCAGATCGTAATCCTGGCGATGCACCAGCTGAAGAGAAATTTAAAGAAGCCGCAGAAGCATATGAAATATTGAGTGACGTTGATAAAAAATCAAAATATGATCGTTACGGACATGCAGCTTTTGGTCCGGGCACTGGCGGTGGTGCTCATCATGGGGCAGGCATGAACATGGATGATATTTTCAGCAATTTTGGAGATATTTTTGGAGATGATGTTTTCGGTAGTTTTTTTGGTGGTGGCGGAAGAAGTCGTGGTGGTGGAACTAGAGCACGTGGACAGCGTGGAAGTAATTTGCGTATCAAATTAAAATTAACCTACGAGGAAATTGCAAAAGGTGTTACAAAAAATGTTAAAGTAAAAAAGTATGTTACCTGTACAGCATGCGCAGGTAGTGGAGCTAAAGATAAAAACAGCGTTCAAAATTGTGGCACTTGTGCTGGAAGCGGTCAAGTTAGAAAAGTAACTAGTACATTTTTAGGGCAGATGCAAACTGTAACTACTTGCCCTACTTGTAATGGTGAAGGAACTACAATAACATCTAAATGTGGAGCATGTAAAGGTGATGGTAGGGTTTATGGAGAAGAAACAATTGGTATTGATATTCCTGCAGGTGTGCAAGAAGGCATGCAGCTTAGTATGGGAGGAAAGGGTAACGCTGGGGCAAGAGGCGGTGGCCCTGGTGATTTAATTATTCAGATAGAAGAAGAAGCACATGAAGAGCTACACCGTGATGGATTGAATGTAGCTTTTGATTTACATATTACATTTCCGGATGCTGTTTTTGGAACAAATGTAGAAGTTCCAACAATAGATGGGAGAGCAAAAATTAAAATTCCTGCTGGTACACAAAGCGGAAAAATATTCCGCTTAAAAGGAAAAGGATTTCCAGAGGTACAAGGATATCATAGAGGTGATCAATTGATTAATGTAAATGTTTGGACTCCACAATCTATAAGTGCAGATGAAAAGTCTTCGTTAGAGAAAATGGCAGAAAGCGGTAATTTTAAACCTAATCCTGCGAAAGGCGAGAAGAGTTTCTTTGATAGAGTTAAAGAAGCATTTAGTTAATTTAACGGGGAACTATTCTGAATTTTTTAACTGATATATTTCTTTAAGGTTTCGTCCATATCCGTCATAATCAAGACCGTACCCAAGTACAAAACGATTGGGGATAGAAAAACAGCAATAATCAATCTTTACAGGATACAGTGTTGCATCTGGTTTATGAAGTAGCACTGCAACTCTTAAAGAACTTGGTTGTTGATTTTGTAGTTGCGGTAAAAATTCATGCAATGTTTTTCCTGTATCAATAATATCTTCTAAAATAATAACGTGGCGGTGGTTAATGTCGGCATCTAAGCCAATTGATGTAACAACATTTCCAGTAGATTTTGATCCTTTATATGATGCTAATTTAATAAAACAAATTTCTGCTTCTAGCTCTATCGATTTAAACAAATCTGAAGCAAACATAAATGACCCATTTAATATTGCGATGAATAACGGCTTTTTTCCTTTATACTCTGTATTGATTACAACGGCTAGTTCTTTAATTTTTTCTTGTATTAAAGATTCTGGTAAATAAGGTTCAAATGTTTTATCAAAAAGAGTGATTTCCGGCATGTTACTTTTTATTTGCAGTTGCTTGAATGTTATTAATCGGTTTTAGGTAGATTTTATTTCCTACAGTCGGCTTAAAATCTTCCTGTAAATTATTATACAATAAAATACTTTCTAATCTAACTCCTTCTAGTTGCGATATTGAGTGTAATGATTCTCCAATTTTTGCTATGTGAAAATCATTTATTCCTTTTTTTTGCTTCTTTTCTAAATATACTAGTTGGTCTTGATCTAATATTTCAATATTTCTAAACTCATTAAATTCCATCAAACTACTTAATGTTATTTTTTGTTGATTTGCAATGGCTAGTGTAGATGTTCCTTCAGCAACAAAAATTACTTTAGCTTGATTAATAATAAAAACTGTATTTGGATAATTGCTTATTTTTTTTGGAGAAATATTTTTTATTATTGTTGAATTAGTTGTTTCCATTACTTCTTCTTCTTCTTCCTTTTCTTCAGTTGATATGTTTGTGATAACAGTGGCTATAGGTATAGCTATAATAGAAGCAGCGTTACTGTTTATCATATCAGTTAAAGCTTGCTTTGTGTATTGGTTTAACTGATATTCTTTAATTAGTTTCGTTAATTGTTGCGGGTAGTTTTTTTCAGTTGCATATCCTGCTTTTTTTAATCCATTTGCCCATGCTTCATAATTTGTTGGGTCTATTTTAAATAAAAAATCATAATGAGATCTTGTTCTTAAAAAATTGGAATGGTCTTTATAAGATTCTTGTGCAGTTAAATAAACACGAAAACATTCTCCTTTTTCATCGTCATTATGAAAGGTTCGGGGACCAGTCCATTCAGGTTTACATTTAATACCAAAATGATTATTGGATTTTTTTACTAACTCACTCTCGCCAGATTGCGACTCGAGAATACCTTGTGCTAATGTGATTGATGCAGGCACTCCAGTGCGAATCATCTCTTTAATAGCGATTTCATTAAATTTTTTAATATATAATTCTACCTTATCCCTCTGTGCCGTTGCAGTTAAGGTAATAAAGAGGAAGCATGTAAAAATATTCTTTTTCATTTAGTTTTCTTTCTTATAAGAGAAATTCCATCTCTAATAGTTAATAATACCTGTTCAGTTCTAGGATCATTCATTACATGTTCATTAAACAATTGAATTGCTTTGGCATTTTTTCCAGATACTTGATCCTCCAAAACTTGACCATGAAACAATACGTTGTCAGCTAAAATAATACCTTTGTTTGATAACCTCGGGACCAACAATTCATAATACTCTATGTAAGCGGTTTTATCTGCATCAATAAATACTAAGTCCCATTGATATGGTAGTGTTTCAATAATGTCTAGTGCATTACCGCAATGCAAAGTTACTTGCTTATTATTATAGGATTTGCTAAAATTTGCTTTAGCTGTAGCTGCATCATCTTCTCTTAGCTCAATTGTATGTAATTCACCTTCTTTTTGAAGCCCTTCAGCAAGGCATAAAGCACTGTATCCTGTAAAAGTTCCTATTTCTAGTATGTATTTTGGTTGAAGTATTGAGCTTATAAATTGAAGAAATAAACCCTGCACTTTTCCAGAAAGCATATGGGCTTTTGGATGTGTTGCATAGGTTTGCTGGTTAATTTCAGCTAATTCTTTTGATTCAGGTGATGAAAATTGATTTACGTATTCTTCAGCAAGGTGATTAATGAAATCCATACTTTATTCAGTTAATGCTGTTTGGGATAAAGTAGACTTTTTTGAAATGATCATTAATCCAAGAAAAGTAATTGCGCCATTAATAATTAATAGTTCTAGTCCTAACTCAAAAGATCCAAATAATAATTTTTGGTATTTATCGAGAGCAAAACAAATAATTGGTGAAGCAATACATATATAAGGAACCACGGAGTCATTTACACTTCTCTTAGTTAAAATGCCAAAAGTAAATAAGCCTAAAAGTGGACCGTAAGTATATGCGGCAATTTTCAATAAAAGTCCGATCATGCTTGGGTCGTTCACCCATTTAAATACCATAACAAATAATAAAAAAACGACCGCAAAAGTTAAGTGAACTCTTTGTCTTATTTTCTTTTGCTTGCTTTCAGATAAACCTTTCTGCCTTTGGATGCCTAAAATATCTATACAAAAAGAAGAAGTTAGTGCAGTGATAGCACCATCTGCACTAGGGAATAATGCGGATATTAATGCAATGATAAATATTACAGAAACAAATGGGGGCATATGTTGCAGGGCAATTGTCGGAAATATTTTATCGCCAGTAACTGATATGTTTAATGTATCGGCATACAAATAAAGTAATCCGCCAAGAAATAAGAAAATGAGTATAACAGTTAATAGCACAAATGCCATAGAGATCACATTTTTTTGAGAATCTTTCAATGTTTTAACTGAAATATTTTTTTGCATCATTTCTTGGTCCATACCCGTCATGGTAACAGTAATAAATGCACCAGCAATTATTTGTTTTGCAAAAAAGAATTTGCTATTGGGGTCAGTAAAAAATATTTTTGAATAACCTTTATCATTCATTACTTGCAAGCTTTCGGCAAAACCCATATTTAATTGGGTTAAGATATATATAACACAAATTATGAGTCCCAATAACATACAAGTTGTTTGCAAAGTATCGGTATAAACAATTGTTTTTACACCTCCTTCATAAGTGTATAATAGGATCATCACGAGAATGATGAAGGTTGTTGCCCAAAATGGAATATGAAAACTATCTAAGATTGCTTCTTGCAAAATATTTACTACTAAATATAACCTTGCAGTTGCTCCAAGTACTCTAGAGAGGATAAAAAAGGAAGACCCTGTTTTATAAGAATTACGCCCTAATCGAGTACTGAGATAGTTGTAGATTGATGTTAAATTTAGCCGATAATACAAAGGCAATAAAATATAGGCAATCATCAGGTATCCGATAAGGTAGCCTAATGTAATTTGAAAATAGGCGAATGATTCTTTAGCTACTGCGCCAGGAACACTTACAAAAGTTACACCACTTAAAGATGTTCCCACCATTCCGAATGCAACCAGCATCCAGTTGCTGTTTTTATTGCCAATAAAGAAAGATTGATTATCGCTATTTTTACCTGTATACCAAGCAACAGATAGTAAAACTAAAAAGTAAGCAATTACAAAAGAAAACAATAATAATGGCGACATATTTGGTTAGTTAATCGTTAATTAAACAATTTTGTAAAGTAGTAAAAATAATTCAAGTATTTTGCCGATCCTAATACCATTTTATGCAAGTAAATAGTTTGGCAGTTTTTTGTGGCTCAAAATCAGGTAATGATCCCATTTATATAGAGGAAGCTTTGATATTGGGGAAATTAATGGCCCAGCATGAAATTACTTTGGTTTATGGTGGTGGAAATAAAGGGTTGATGGGCGCAGTTGCAGATGCTGTAATGCAAGGAAATGGAAAAGTTATTGGGATTATTCCTGAGATATTATTGGAATGGGAGCAACAGCATCAAGGAATTACAGATTTAAGAGTGGTGGCTGATATGCATATTCGAAAAAAAATGATGTATGACCTGTGTGATGCTGCAATTGTTTTGCCAGGTGGTAATGGCACATTAGATGAATTATTTGAAATGCTCACATGGAATACATTAAAGATTCATACAAAGAAAATCATCTTATTGAATTGTGGAAACTACTATGATCATTTAATTGCACATATCGAAAAAATGTACAAAGAGGATTTTTTATATGAAGAATGGCAAGAAAGATTAATTGTTTGTACAACTGCTGCTGAAGCGATTAATTTTTTGGTTTAAGGTATACGCCAAAGCCAGCTCTAAAAACGGGTAATTGACCACCATATTGATCACGATAGGGAGAGTTTAGTTCCGATAATAAATCAATCATGATAGTGAAATGAGAAAACCTGCTTCCAATTTGCCTAGAGCCGTAGCCAATTCCAGCTAATAAGCTACCAGCACTAAAATTATATTTTTGAGTTAAGCTCGAATTATTAAATGATCTACTAGTGCTAATCCAATTATACTCAGGTTGAATTTGAAGATGTAAGAAATTAACCGGCCATATTCTTAAAAATCCACCTGCACCGTAATTAAAATTAGTTTCTTTATAACTTGAATTTCTTTGACTAGAGTAATTTAAGTTAACTACTATACCTGCATCTAGCCATTCAGTTAAGCTATAGCCTATTTCTGGGTTTAAACCAATGTTAAAAAAGTTACCAGATAATCCGAGATTTACACTACTGCCAAAAAATACTCTATTAATATTAAACCCTTTTGTTTTAGGTACTTCATCTTGAGCAAAAGTTGTTAGAGTAATTAAAAAACTTGCTGCTAATAATAGTGTTTGCTTCATTTTGTTAATTAAAATAATTAATATTTATCAATCAAAAATTTTACCCACATTTAAAATATTATTCGGGTCGAATGATTTTTTTATTTCTCGCATTAGTCTGAGATTAGCTTCTTTAAATACGGTTTTGATATATGGTTTTTGAATTAAACCAATTCCATGCTCACCACTAATTGTACCACCTAAACTTTGCACTAATTCAAATAAAGAAGTAAGAATCGCAGTCATTTCAGGGTTTCCGTGACTATTTTTTATAGTAGGATGATTGATACGAATGTGCAAATTTCCATCACCAGCATGACCATAGCAAACAGCTTTAAATCCATATTGTTTACCCAATTCTTTTGCTCCTCTAATTAATGCAGGTAATTCAGCTCTTGGAACTACGGTATCTTCCTCAATGGTATAGCCATTTAATTTTACAGCTTCTGCTGCTCTTCTACGTAATTTCCATAATTCATTTTTTTGTTGCGCATCATCAGCAAAAAAAATCTCACCTGCATCAAATTGAGTAAGTAGTTCAGCAATCGCTTCCATATCGGCCATAAGCACATCCTGATTATTACCATCAACTTCAATAATTAAATGTGCAGCAATAGAGTCGTTTACGGGTACAGCACTACTCCCTACCATTTCACTTACTATCATTAAAGCGTCTATTTCTATTAATTCTAAAGCACTAGGAACAAAGCCTGCTCTAAATATTGCACTTACTGCAGCACTAGCATTTTCTAAAGATGAAAATGGAACAAGCATAAGTAAATCATATTTTGGATAGGGTATAAGCTTCAACACAATTTTTGTAACAATACCAAGAGTGCCTTCGCTACCAACTATTAATTGTGTGAGATTGTATCCTGTAGAATTTTTTAACACATTTGCACCAGTCCATATTATTTCACCTGAAGGCAATACTACTTCTAAGTTCAATACATAATCTTTAACTACACCATATTTTACTGCTCTTGGTCCTCCACTATTTTCTGCAATATTTCCACCAATAAAGCAGCTTCCTTTACTGCTTGGGTCTGGAGGATAAAATAAACCTAATTCCTTTACTGCATTTTGTAGCACTTCTGTAATTACACCAGGTTCTGTAATTACTTGAAGATTGCGTTCATCTATTTGAATAATTTTATTAAGTCTTTCTGTTGATAGAACAACACCACCCAAATGCGGCAACGCTCCTCCACTTAGGCCTGTACCAGCACCTCTTGGGGTAAGATGAATTTTATTTTCATTACAAAGCTGCATGATGGCAGCAATTTCATTTGTTGAAGCTGGTTTTAAAATTAATTCAGGATAATATTGTAATATCTCTGTTTCATCATGTCCATAATGTAAAATAGATTCTTCATCTGCTAAAATATAATCACTCCCTACTATCGACTTAAGTTTTTCGAAATTTTCTATTGAAATCATTCTTTTTGCTTCAACTGCTGGCATTATGGAGAATTTTAGCAAAAATACTCGCTTAGGGTTGTATTTCTGCGATAAAACAACCTATTGAGCCAGATAATTTATAATTTATTCAATTTTTTATTAAATGGGTTATGGTTAATTAATGATTTGCGTTATTTTTTTCAATTATATTAAACAATTCAACTAAAAGATTGATGAATTGTAACGTGTAATTAGTACACAAATTGATGATGCTAAATAAGAAACATTGTATTTTTGTAAACTAACTAACGATTGTTTGCGTATGTCATCACCTGCATTTAAATTAGATATCAAAAATTTATCTACACTAGGCTTTTCAGAAAGTACTACTATTCATTATCAATTTAGTCCTGATGAATTAATAGAACAAGCAGTTTTAACAAATCAAGGTGTTTTAAATAATACTGGCGCTCTTTGTATAAATACTGGAAAATTTACGGGTAGGAGTCCACTAGACAAATTCATTGTTAAAGATGAAATTACTACTGATACTGTTCATTGGAATAATTATAATATAGCTATTGAGGAAAAATATTTTCTTCAATTGAAAACAAAGTTGCTAAACTATCTTGGAAAGCAAGAAGCTATTTGGGTTAGAGATGCATATGCATGTGCGGATGAAAATTTTCGTTTAAATATCAGGGTAATTAATGAAAACTCTTGGAGCAATTTGTTTGCTTATAATATGTTCTTGCGCCCTACAGAAAATGAATTAGAAAATTTTAAACCAGACTGGCATATTATTCAAGCTCCCGGATTTCAGGCAGATCCTTTATTAGATGGAACTAGGCAATCTAATTTTGCAATCGTATCGTTTAAGCACAAAACAATTTTAATTGGTGGTACTGGATATACTGGTGAAATGAAAAAAGGAATTTTTTCGGTGCTCAATTATATTCTTCCACAAGAAAAAAATGTGTTGAGCATGCATTGCAGTGCTAATGTAGGTAATGATGGTGATGTTGCTATATTTTTCGGACTTAGTGGAACTGGTAAAACAACATTGAGTGCAGATCCTCAAAGAAAATTAATAGGCGATGATGAGCATGGGTGGACTAATAATTCTGTGTTTAATTTTGAAGGTGGTTGTTATGCAAAAACGATAGACTTAAGTGAGGATAAGGAACCAGAAATTTTTCATGCAATTAAGTCAGGTGCATTGGTTGAAAATGTTGGATTTATTGAAGGCACCAACGAAATTGATTTTAATAATAAAACGATTACAGAAAATACTAGGGTTAGCTATCCATTGAATTACATTTCTAATGCTCAGGAGCCAAGCATTGGTGGGTTACCAAAAAATTTATTTTTTCTTACTTGTGATGCTTATGGGGTTTTACCTCCTATAAGCAAATTATCTGCAGGTCAAGCCATGTATCAATTCATAAGCGGCTATACAGCAAGAGTTGCTGGAACTGAAACTGGAGTTACTGAGCCTAAATCTACTTTTAGTGCTTGTTTTGGAGCACCTTTTTTACCGCTTCATCCAGGAAAATATGCCGAAATGTTGGGTAATAAAATGAAAGAACATTCTGTAAATGTTTGGATGATTAACACAGGATGGAGTGGTGGAAGTTATGGTGTAGGGAAAAGAATGAAATTGGGTTATACTCGAGCAATGATTACAGCAGCACTCAATGGTGAGTTGAATGATGTTGAATTTGAACAACATCCTATTTTTGGAATGTTGATACCTAAATCTTGCAAAGATGTACCTAAGGAAATATTAAATCCACGTAGCACCTGGAAGGATACTGCTGCATATGATACAATAGCTAATAAATTAGCAGTTGAGTTCATTAAAAACTTTGAAAAATATGCTGCCGGTGTTTCGAAAGAAATTTTGGCAGCCGCTCCAATCGTTTAGCTTTAAATTAAACAAGAGAAACTTTTCGATTGCTTGCTTAGGAATGCCTCCAAGAAATTGGGGGCATTTATTTTATTTAGAAAGAAAATTGCCAGAGATACGCATCCCTTTTTCGTCTTCTACTACTTTTTTCATTAATTTTTTAAGTCCCTCTGGAAGCTGAGCAATTTCAGCTTCATTTAGTAGATGAATGATTTCATGAAATTCATCCTCATCATCATAATATCCTAAGAAAATATCAAAAAGATTATTGGGGTGAAGCCTTAAAGAAATTTCTAAATCTTCTTCATATTGGTGCATAGATATGATTGCCCACTGATCGTCGTCTTCAAAGTTGAACAATATTTCAACTGGGTCTTTGCTTATAACAAAAGATACCAACTTGTCTATCAATTCTGCCGAATGATTTTTTATTAATTCTTCGTATTTCATGATGCTTGTATGTTGTATCAATTAAAACAAGCCAAATAGCATGCCGTCTACTTTGCTGATGATTTCTCCAAATTGTTCTTCGCTTTCAGCAAATTTATTTTTATCGCAGTCGATAATTAACAATTGACCTTCTTTATATCCGTCGATCCATTTATTGTAGTATTCGTTGAGTTTTTTTAAATAATCTAAACGAATATTTTCTTCATATTCTCTACCTCTTTTTTGAATTTGTGCAACCAAAGTAGGTACTGATGCTTTTAAATAGATCAATAAGTCTGGAGGTTGAACCATGGTCTTAAGTGTCTGGAAGAACTGGTAATAATTATCGTAATCGCGTTTGCTCATTAGCCCCATTTCATGGAGGTTTGGAGCAAAAATATTCGCATCTTCATAAATTGTTCTGTCTTGAATTACCGTTTCAGTTCCGTGTTGAATATCGAGTAATTGATTGAGGCGACTATTTAAAAAATAAATCTGTAAATTAAAGCTCCAACGAGGCATGTCCTCATAAAAATCCATCAAATACGGGTTAGTGTCTACGTTTTCGAACTGAGGAATCCAACGATAATGTTTACTCAACATTTCGGTAAGTGTTGTTTTTCCTGCACCGATATTACCGGCAATTGCTACGTGTTTGGGTTTTTTTGGTTTGGCCATCTTGCTATTACTTATTTATAAGCTGTGCAACTTAATGAAACTAATCTAATATTTTAATAAATAAAGCTAATAATTCAGTCCAATTGCTTCTCTAACTATTTTTAGTGTTTCCGAAGCCCTCATTCTGGCTTTATCTGCCCCTTGTTTAATTAATCGGTTCAACAAAACTTGATCTGATTGGATGGAAGCTGCCTTTTCTCTAATTGGGTTAATAAAGTTGACCATGTCTTCTGCCAATTGCTTTTTTAAATCGCCGTATCTAATTATGGTATTGCCAGTAGAACTAGCATTAAAATCTGATTCAAATTTATTAAGCGTATGTGTAGAGCTAACCTGCGCCATTAAGGTAAATAAGTTTTGGATATAAGCGGGTTTAACAGAATTTGGTTCAAGCGGACCCTGATCTGTTTTTGCTTTCATTATTTTCTTGCGAACAATATCATCATCATCAGCCAGAAAAATTGTGGCCATTTGATTATCGCTTTTACTCATTTTACCAACTCCATCTAAGCTTAAAATTTTTATTAGTTCATCTCCATAATTAAAGGCGTAAGGCAGTGGCAAAACGTTGCCATATCTATGATTAAAACGTTCTGCAAAATTTCGGGCCATTTCGAGGTGTTGTTCCTGATCCTTGCCTACAGGCACTTTCACGGCACGTTGAATAATTACATCTGCCGCCATTAACACAGGGTAAGTAAGTAAACCAGCATTAATATTTTCGGGATGCAGCCGCGCTTTATCTTTAAAAGTGGCGGTTTTTTCTAGTTCACCTTTATAAGCAAGCATGTTTAAATAAAGGTATAGCTCTGCAATTTCAGGTACATCACTTTGTATGTATAGCGCTACTTTTTCTGGATCTAATCCACATGCAATATTCTCAGCTATTACTCTATGAATACTTCCTTTTAATTCCTTTGTATCGGGATGTGTGGTTAAACTATGCCAATCGGCTACAAAAAAATAACAATTATAATCGTTTTGCATGCGAACATAATTACGCATTGCACCAAAATAATTGCCCAGGTGTAAGAATCCTGTAGGGCGTATTCCACTAACAACAACCTCTTTTTGCATATGGGCGAAGATAGGAATAGTAAAGGGTTGATGGTTAATGGTTCATGATTTTTTTATTGTTAGATTTGTTGGATATTTTAATAGTAAATTTTTATTTATTAATACTGCGATTCAAATACTTGCTACTCCTATTGAATACCTTAAAGGTGTGGGTCCTTTTAGGGCAGATCTGCTTAAAAAAGAGCTAGAAATTTTTACTTTTGGCGATTTGTTGCAACATTTTCCGCTGAGGCATATAGATAAAACCAAAGTGGGCTTAATTAGCGAAATCGATGCTTTTAGCGATTATATACAGGTTGCAGGAAGAATGATGCATTATGAGATTATTGGGGTGGGCAGATCGAGGAGGTTAATTGCACAGATAAAAGATGCAAGTGGACAATTAGAGCTTACTTGGTTTCAGGGAATTAGTTGGGTGGAGAAAAATTTGCATGTTGGATCCGACTATTTAGTTTTTGGGAAAACTGGATTCTTTAATAGCAAAGCACAAATGGTACATCCTGAAATTGAAGTATTTGTTCCAGCAAAAACAGGTGCAAAAGCTTTTTTAGAACCTGTATATCCATCAACCGAAAAATTAAAAGCAAAGGGATTAAATGGAAGACAAATTGCGAAGCTAACTCAAATCGTTTTTTCGTTAATTCAACCTAAAGATATTGTAGAGAATATTCCAGATCATTTATTAAAAGAGTTGAAATTATTATCACGTTTTGAAGCATATTCATTAATACATTTTCCTACTTCAGAAATTTTATACAACAAAGCATTGGAGCGATTAAAATTCGAAGAATTATTTATTGCTCAAGTGCGTTTACAATTGGTTCGTTTGCAAAGGAATAAAACCAGTAAAGGTGTTGTGTTTGAAAAAGTAGGAGATTACTTTAATAATTTTTATAATAAACATTTACCCTTTACTTTAACAGGTGCGCAGAAAAGGGTGTTAAAAGAAATTAGAACAGATACTGCAAGAGGTACTCAGATGAATAGGTTGCTACAAGGAGATGTTGGAAGTGGTAAAACCATGGTAGCATTATTAAGTATGTTATTAGCTGCGGATAATGGATACCAGAGTTGTTTAATGGCTCCTACCGAAATTTTGGCTCAACAACATTATCATGGATTAAAGGATTTATTAAAAGAAATGTCTGTTGAAATTGCACTGTTAACTGGTAGTACCAAAGTTGGCGAACGAAGAAGAATTTTAAAGGGTTTGTTAGAAGATACCATTCATTTTGTGGTTGGAACACATGCAGTGATTGAAGACGTTGTTCAATTTAAAAATCTTGGCTTAGTAATTGTAGATGAACAACATAAATTCGGAGTAGCGCAAAGGGCTAAATTATGGGAGAAGTCAATTATTCCACCCCATATTTTGGTAATGACGGCAACTCCAATTCCTAGAACCTTGGCTATGACTGCATACGGCGATTTGGAGTATAGTGTAATGGATGAATTGCCACCAGGAAGAATTCCTATTACAACAGTACAACGGAACGAAATGGCAAGAGCTAGTGTATTTGGTTTTGTAAAAGAAGAAGTTGCAAAAGGCAGGCAGGCATATATTGTTTATCCTTTGATTGAGGAAAGTGAAAAAATGAGTTTTGAAGATTTAATGCAAGGGTATGAACAAGTAAAAAGTTTTTTTCCGGAACCAAATTATTTAATAAGTATGGTACATGGGAGGCAGCCCTCGGAGCAAAAAGAGACGAATATGCAGCGATTTGTAAAAGGAGAAACACAAATTATGGTAGGCACAACAGTAATTGAAGTTGGGGTTAATGTGCCAAATGCCTCAGTTATGGTTATAGAAAGCGCCGAAAAATTTGGATTGTCTCAATTACATCAACTTAGAGGAAGGGTTGGAAGAGGAAAAGAAAAGAGCTTTTGCATTTTATTAACAGGTAGTAAGGCCAGCAAAGAAGCCAAAGAACGTATCAATATAATGTGTGCTACAAATGATGGATTTATAATTGCGGAGAAAGACTTAGAAATGAGGGGCCCTGGGGACATAGAAGGAACTCGACAAAGTGGTGCGTTGAACTTTAAATTGGCTAGTATTGTTAATGATAAGGCATTGTTAGAATTAGCTAAGGAAAAGGCGGAGATATTGGTTGAAAAGGATTTGTTATTGTCGGGTCCAGCAAACAATTGCTTACGTAACTTTATGCAGTCGCAAAAAATGAAACATGGTTGGGGTAAAATTTCATAAAATTAAAAACCAAGAAGTGCTAAAGAGGTTAATTTTTTTATTTACTATCATTTTTATTTCCAATTTGGCAATTGCCCAAAAGTACCTCGATTTTGTAGAGAACAAAGGGCAATGGGATGAATCTATTAAATATAAAAGTGAAATAGCAGGTGGAACAATTTTTTTAAAAAGCACTGGTTATAGGGTAATGCAATACAATGTGGATGATTACCATCAATTATCTGAATTGTTGCATTCACATAATAAAAAAGATGATCATTCAATTATTGAAAGTGCTGATGGATCAAAGAAAAAAATTCCGATGGGCGATGTAGGTGCTGAATTAAATATACGTTCTCACAGTTATGAAGTAAAATTTTTAAATGCAAATCCAAATCCTACAATCGTTCCAGATAAACCATTAGCTAGTTATAATAATTATATTCTTGGAAATGATCCGAGTAAGTGGACAAGTAATTGCAAAGTTTATAATGCTGTTACTTATAAAAATGTATATCCAAATATTGATGTACGTTTTTATACATCAAATGAAACGTTGAAGTACGATATAATTGTGCATCCGGGTGGAGATCCAAATAAAGTGATTTTATATTTTGATGGGGTAGATGGTTTAAAAGTAAAGGATGAGGTTTTACAAATAAAAACATCGGTAGGAACTATTAATGAATTAGCTCCTTATTCTTATTCTTTAAATAATAATGAAAGAACTGAAATTGCTTGCGGTTATGAAGTGAAGGGAAATTTTGTACAGTTTAAGTTAAATAGCAATTATAATAAATCAGCAACCTTGGTAATTGACCCAAGCGTTATTTTTATTAGCTATTCTGGAAGTGTGCCAGATAATTGGGGTTTTACAGCAACCTATGATGGATCTGGAAATTTTTATGCTGGTGGAATTGTTTTTGGTGCTGGTTTCCCTCTTTCAAATGGGGCATTTCAAACAACCTTTAAAGGGGGAGGTACTTTGAAAACAGACATGGGAATCATGAAGTTTGATGCAACAGGTATTAATCGTGTTTATTCAACTTATATTGGAGGAGCAGGTGATGATCAACCACATAGTTTGGTAGTTGATAGGGCTGGCAATTTGGTTATTGCCGGAAGATCATCGTCTTCTGATTATCCTACAAAGGGAACAACACCATTGTATGGATCAGGGGGAGGATATGATATTGTTTTAACTAAACTAAATGCTACAGGAACAGCCTTAATAGGGTCATTAAGAATTGGAGGTACTAAAGATGATGGTGTAAATATTGCACCCAATTATCCTCAATCAACTGGTTCTACTTCTACAAGAAGAAATTATGGTGATGATTCGCGAAGTGAAGTGATACTAGATAATGATAATAATATTTTGCTTGCATCTGTTACTCAGTCAACTGATTTTAAAGTAACTGCTAGTGCATTTCAAACTAAACCCGGTGCTTCAACTAGCGTTAGATTTCAGGATGGAGTAGTCATTAAAATGGATCCTAATTTAAACAATGTTTTATTCAGTTCATTTTTGGGTGGCAATAATGATGATGCGGCTTTTGTACTAAGTATTAACCCTCTAAATGGAGATATTTTTGTAGCAGGAGCTACAGCAAGCACTGACCTTCTCGGCGATAAATCGGGCGTAATTTCTGCTACCAATCAGGGTGCAGCAGGAACAGTTGATGGGTTTATAATGAACATAAAAAGTGATGGATCTGCAATTAATAAAACAACTTACATAGGTACAACAGGACAAGATGTATTGTTTGGAATACAATTTGATAAGTTAGGATTTCCTTATATCACAGGAACTACAACTGGAACATTTCCGGTTAAGAATTCCAATTTTAATACTAAAAATCCAAGTCAATCTACTGGAAAGCAATTCATAGCAAAACTAACACCAGATTTATCATCCTATGTTTTCTTTACTAATTTTGGCAGTCCAACTGCTGTTTTACCAAGTTTATCTATAACAGCTTTTTTAGTTGACCGTTGCCAAAATATGTATGTTTCTGGTTGGGGTGGTAGTAGTATTGGTGATAATTATGTAACAGGTACGTTAGATGGAATGATTATTTCACGAGATGCTTATAAAAAAGTAACTGATGGAGCAGATTTTTATTTTTTCATATTAAGTAAAAATGCCGATAGCTTAATTTACGCAACTTATTTTGGGCAAGATGCTGGTTTTGCAGACCATGTAGATGGAGGTACCAGTAGATTTGATCCGAGTGGTACTATCTATCAATCTATTTGTTCTTGCGGTGGAAGTAGAGGAAGCAATCCGAGAACTTCAATTGTTGGAACACCAGGTTCTTGGTCTCCAAACAGAGGTAATAATTCTTGTAATTTGTTAGCTGTAAAATTAGCATTCTATTCTGCTGGAATATCATCTGGTGTTAAATCTGCAATTAATGGAAGATCGGGTGATTCTACAGGTTGTGTGCCACTAACTGTTAATTTTAGTGATACAATTGCGAACGCAAAAACTTATTACTGGGATTTTGATGGAGATGGAATTAATAATCTTACCACTACAACAGCAAATGCAAATTTCACTTTTAATGCTATAGGCACTTATAGAGTAAGGCTTATTTCGGAAGACTTAAATACTTGTAATGAAAGGGATACTTCATACATTACAATTATAGTTAGAGATGATGCTGTTACTAATTTAAATTTCAATTATCAGACTGTTGGTAATTGTGGTCTTAGACAATTTCAATTTAATAATTTATCTGCGCCACCTCCAGGAAAAGTATTTACACCAAATTCTTTTCTGTGGGATTTTGGTGATGGTTCACCTGCTGTTCGCGCTGGTGGATCTTTTGTTCTAAATACTTTTCCTGCAGATGGTTCATATATTGTTCGTTTAACTTTAAAAGATCCACTATTTTGCAATGAAGATGATTATATAGAACAAACTGTGCGGGTATCAGCAACATTTACACCTTCATTTACTGCTGATACTGCTTGTATAGGATCCCCCACTAATTTTACTTATACAGGACTGGGCGGTGCAAGTTTTGTTTGGAATTTTGGAGATGGTTCTCCAAACAGTATTTTGTCGGACCCTAAAAATACCTATGCAAGGGATGGTAGATATACGGTAACTCTAACTGTTACTGATAACAATACTTGCGATGCTACTAAAACCAAAATTTTTACAAAAGAGGTGATTGTTAGTCCAAACCCAACTTCTTTATTCGATTATACACCAAGGTCGTCTCAACCAAATCAGATTTATACATTTACCAATTTATCTACAGGGGGAAATAAATACCAGTGGGATTTTGGAGATAGCAAAGTAATTGCAACTAGTAAAAGAGATACATTAATTAGGTATTCTTTTACTGCTTCGGGTACATATGATGTTTGTTTATTTACTACTAATAGTGTTGGTTGTATCAATAAATATTGTGAACCAATAACCGCTTTAGTAAATCCTTTGTTTGATGTTCCTAATGCATTTTCACCTAATGGTGATGGAGTAAATGAAAAAATTTATGTAAGAGGTTTTGGTGTTGCAAAAATGACTTGGCGTATTTATAATAGATGGGGTTCCGTAGTTTATTATGGCACTAGTATTAATGAAGGATGGAATGGATATTATAATGGAAAATTGCAGGCTCAAGATGTATATCATTATACTGTTGAAATTGAATTTTCTGATAAAACCAAAGCGTCTAAAAAGGGCGATATTACTTTGTTAAGATAAACAATGAAAAAAGGATTTACTATATTATACAAGCATAGTTTAATTACTCTATTGTGTAGTATCATTTATTTGAATGCATCTACACAAGGGCTTAATTTTTCGCAATATTTTAATGCTCCACTATTGGTAAACCCTGCAAACACTGGTTTTAATCCTGATAACGATTACAGAATAGGTGGAAATTATAGAAATCAATGGGCTTCTGTTGGTACGCCTTACAAAACAATGGGAATTTGGGGCGATACCAAATTATTTGCCAATAGATTTGAGAATGGATGGATGGGAATTGGCGGATCAATTATGAAAGATGTAGCAGGAAGTGGAAGTTTATCGGCAACTAGTGCAACAATATCTCTGGCCTATCATCAAATGCTAGGGTACAAGAGTTTATTAAGTGCAGGGTTTTCTACAGGTATTGTAGCAAAGCGAATTGATATCTCTAAATTAATTTTTGATCAACAGTGGAATGGTCAATTTTTTGAATCTACCATTCCTTCAAATGAGCCATTCGCTTTTAGTCAAGCTGGATATTTTGACCTTGCAATGGGTTTGAACTATGCATTATTTGCATCCGAGAATGCTTATTTTAACGCAGGAATAAGTGTAATGCATTTAAATAGGCCTAAAGAAAGTTTTTATGCAGCATCTGTAACAGACAGTAAAATTGATATGCGATTTACCTTTTTTGCTAATGCAAGTATTAAAGTGCAAGACATATGGATCGTAAATCCAAATATTTATGTTAGCACAATGGGATCTGCAAAGGAAATTGTACTTGGTATGAATGCCAATAGAGATTTAAGTGGCGACGGTGCTCAACAATTAATTGTAGGATTATATTACCGCAATATGGATGCAGTAATACCAGTGGTAGGGTATCAAATAAATGATTTAAAAATTACTGTTAACTACGATGCTACTATTTCCTCTCTTAAATCTTTGAATGGCTCTAGAGGGGCATACGAACTTTCAATTGTTAAACACGGAATATTTAAATCTTCTTTGGGTAAATCGGTTAAATGCCCTACAGTTAGGTTTTAGTTCAATCCATAATAAGTTTCATTAGTTTATTTATTCTTCTTTTAGTTTATCTTGCAACCATAAAGATCGTTGCATGAAGTATTTACCATTAGACTCAACTATTTTCATCAATAACAGGAAAAGATTTGCTGCTAAAATGCTACCAAACAGCATTGCAGTATTTGTAAGTAATAATGAATGGCCAAGTAATGGGGATGCTATTCATGGGTTTAAACAAAATAGCGATTTGTATTGGTTAAGTGGAATTGAACAGGAAGATTCAATGGTAATTCTTTTTCCAGATTGCAACGATAAAAAATACAGAGAAGTGTTGGTATTGGTTCGGCCCAATGCACTAAAAGAAAAATGGGATGGTAAAAGATTAAGGGCTAAAGAAGCAACTAGTATCTCTGGAATTTCAACTATAGTTTGGCTAGATAGTTTAGATGCTATGCTACAAGGTTGGATTCATTTGTGTGATAATATTTATTTAGATAGTAATGAAAATGATAGAAAAGCAAGTTTAGTAAAAACAAGAGAATATCAATTTATTGATGAAATGAAAATGCAATATCCATTGCATCAATACCAACGTGCAGCAAAATTGATGAAAGAGTTGCGAGGTATTAAAACTCAAGAAGAAATTGTGGTTGTGCAAAAAGCAATAGATATCACTGAAAATACTTTTAGGAAGCTTTTGAAGTTTATTCATCCAGGTGTTACTGAATATGAAATAGAAGCGGAGATATGGCATAGTTTTTTAAGAGAAAGAGCTACCGGTCCTGCTTATGGAAGTATTATTGCCAGTGGCGATAATGCGCGAACACTGCACTATGTAGCCAATAATGGAGTATGTAAAGATGGAGAATTGATACTAATGGATTTTGGTGCTGAATATGGAGGATATAATGCAGATTTAACAAGAACAGTTCCGGTTAATGGTAAATTTAGTAGTCGTCAGAAAATAGTTTACAATGCATGTTTGCATTTGCATAATTATGCAAAAAGCATTTTAAAGCCAGGTATTTCAATAGTAGATTATACCGATAAAGTTGGGGAAGAAGCCACCAAACAATTTATTAAAATTGGATTACTTACAAAGGCCGATGTTAAAAATGAAGATACAGAAAACAAGGCTTATCGTAAATATTTATACCATGGAATTTCACATCATTTAGGAATTGATGTACATGATTTAGGAACAAGAACAGAACCAATAAAAGCGGGTATGTTGTTTACAGTTGAGCCTGGAATATATATAGAAGAGGAGCAGATGGGAATAAGAATTGAAAATAATTTTTGGGTTACTAAATCTGGGAATATAGATTTGATGAAAAATATTCCGATAACAGTTGAAGAGATAGAAAAATTGATGAAGAAGAAGTAATAATATGAAAAAACAGATACCTAATTTATTTACACTTGCAAATCTTTTTTTAGGATGCATTGCTATCATTTATACATTGCAACCTGGTTTAACATTAACTGTAAATAGTTTCGGAGAAAATTTGGTATCAATGCCCGAAAAAATGATGTGGGCAGGGTGGTTAATTATTGCCGCAGCTATTGTAGACTTTTTTGATGGCTTTGTAGCTAGACTATTGAAAGTGCCTTCTGATTTGGGAAAGCAATTGGATTCTTTATCGGATGTTGTAAGTTTTGGTGTTGCACCAGGGTTAATTGTTTTTCAATTTTTGCGGTATTCATATTCGCAGGATCCGGGTGGACTAGATATTTCATTCGCTTATTTATTGCCAGCATTATTTATTCCATGTGCCGGCGCTTATCGATTGGCTAGATTTAATATAGATACTTCACAACAGTATGGATTTAAAGGGGTTCCAATTCCAGCAGTTGGAATCTTATTTGCTTCATTTCCAATGCTCTCTTGGTACAATCAAGAAAGTTGGATTGCTGAATTGTTGTTGAATAAATGGCTTTGGTATGGGTTAGTTGTTGTTAGTAGTTATTTAATGATTTCTACATTACCAATTTTAGCACTCAAGTTTAATGGATTTACGTTTAAAAAAGGGTTGCCATTTATATTAGTTGCTATAATTGGGCTTGTTACAGCTTTGTTATTTGGCTGGCTGGCAGTTTTGATCAGTTTCTTTGCTTATGTAATTATATCTTTAATTTTCAAACAAGTTGAACCATGATTTATAATGTACAAGTTACAGTAATGCCTTTAAATAATTTGTTAGATCCACAAGGAAAAGCAGTGTTAGGTGGATTACAAAATCTTGGGCTTCATGCTATACAGGATGTGCGTGTAGGAAAACATATCGCATTATCTATAGATGCTGCATCTGCTGATGAAGCAAAAGCTATTGCAGAAAATGCCAGTAAGCAATTATTGGCCAATCAGGTAATGGAATTTTATGAGATTGCTATAATTTAATCAATTGTTATACTTAGTTCCAACACCTCTCGGAAATTTAAAAGATATTACCTATCGCGCAATAGAAATATTGCAGCAGGTAGATCTGATACTTTGTGAGGATACTAGAACATCTTCTAAATTGCTCAATCATTATCAGATAACTAAGCCACTAACTCCTTACCATCAACACAATGAACATAAGGTTGTTGCTCATTTGGCAGATCAATTGATAGCTGGTAAAAAAATGGCATTAATTACTGATGCTGGAACACCGGGTATTTCAGATCCTGCTTTTTTATTAGTAAGAGAATGTATACAAAGAGATATTAAAGTAGAGTGTTTGCCAGGAGCAGCAGCATTTGTGCCAGCATTAGTTAATAGCGGAATTCCTACCAACCGTTTTGTTTTTGAGGGATTTTTGCCTTTGAAAAAAGGGCGACAAACATTGATGAAAAAATTAGTGGACGAAGAACGAACCATGATTTTTTATGAAAGCCCCATGCGATTGGTAAAAACACTCGAAGAGTTTGCAACTTATTTTGGAAGTGATAGATTATGTTCGGTAAGTAGAGAGTTAACAAAATTATTTGAAGAAAATAAACGTGGAACAGTAACTGAAGTAGCTGAATATTTTAAAGCTAAAACGGTTAAAGGAGAAATTGTAATTGTTGTAGCAGGTAGTTAATAATTTAATACCACTCAGCAATTTGAGCAATATCTTTTCTATGAATATCTGGTACCCAACAATCCTCTGCTAAATAACCAACAGGAATTAATAAAAAAGGCTTTTCGTTTTCTGGCCTATTTAATAATTTACATAAAAAATTCATTGGGCTAGGTGTGTGAGTAAGGGCTGCAAGTCCGGCATTGTGAATAGCCGTTAATAGCATGCCACAAGCAATTCCACAACTTTCTGTAACATAATAATTTGGTTGTTTTTTGCCATCTTCCTTAATCTCATAATTTCTTTTAAAAATGATAATTAGGTAAGGCGCTTTTTCTAAAAATGGTTTATCCCAGTCGGTACCAAGTGGAGCTAAATCTTTGAGCCACTCTTCTGTCATTCTATTTTCATAACTTTCTTTTTCTTCAAGTTCTGCTGCAACCCTAATTTTCGATTTTAATTCTTGATTACTTACAACACAAAAAGTCCATGGTTGTTTATGTGCACCTGAAGGAGCAGTTGATGCTGATAATAATAAATTACTAATTACTTCTTTTTCTATTGGTTTATTAGAAAATTCCCTAACGGTCCTTCTTTTATTTAGCCAGTTATAGTATTCCACAGATTTTTCCAATAAAACTGAATCATCAAATGATTCTTTTGTATAGGCTATGTAAGGGTATCCATCAATTAATTTTTGTTGTTTCATAACATTAATTTACTGAAATTTACAATACTTTATTATTAAACAACTAATTATGCGATTTCTATTGATTACTTTAATTTCGATTTGTTTTTTTTATACTTCTACATATTCTCAACCTGATCGTTGGCAGCAAAGGATAAAGTACAATATAAATGTTAAAATGGATGTAGTGACCAACCGTTTTTCTGGTACAGAAAAGATAGAATATAGTAATAACTCTTCAGATACTTTAAGGCGTGTTTTTTTGCATTTATATTGGAACGCATTTCAGCCAAATAGTAGTATGGATATTAGAAGTAAGGAATTAGGTAAAACTAAAATAAGCGAACCAAATCCTAAAAGAGAAACCGACGGGTTAGATTGGGATCCACGAGTTAAAGATAGAATTAGCAAACTTACTCCTGATGAAATTGGTTTTCAGAAAGTAAAATCGGTAATAATTAACGGAATTGCTCAACAATTAAAAGAGCATGAAACAATTTTAGAAGTATTGTTGGTAAAGCCAATTTTACCGAAATCTAAAGTAGTTCTTGATATTGATTTTGAGGCTCAAGTTCCATTGCAAATTAGAAGAAGTGGTAGAGATAATAAAGAAGGAATTCGTTATAGTATGAGTCAGTGGTATCCAAAAATGGTAGAGTATGATTATCAAGGCTGGAATGCCAATCCATATATTGCTAGAGAGTTTTATGGTGTTTGGGGAGATTTTGATGTGCAGATAACTATCGATAAAAATTATATGGTAACGGCTGGTGGCGATTTATTAAATGCCAATGAAATCGGGTTTGGTTATGAAACTGCAGGAACAAAAGTAAGTCCCTCTTCAACCGCAACAAAAACATGGAAATGGCAAGCCAATAATGTGCATGATTTTATGTGGGCTGCCGATCCAAATTATAAAATAATTACAAGAACTGTTGCAAATGGTCCTTTGTTGCGATTTGTATATAAAGCGGTTGACTCAGTAGAAAATCGTTGGCAGAAAATGGCTGATACATGTTCTTTGGCTTATCCAATAATTGCTAAAACATTTGGTGCATATCCTTATAAAACTTACACATTTGTTCAAGGTGGAGATGGGGGTATGGAGTATCCAATGGCTACTTTGTTAAAGAACGCAAGTGTTGGTACAGCAATTCATGAATGGATGCATAGCTGGTACCAAATGATGATGGGCACTAATGAATCATTGTATCCATGGATGGATGAAGGATTCACAAGTTATGCAAGTACAAGAGTGGAAGCAGCTTTAAGAGGTAAAACTGCTTTTATTTTTGATGGATCATATAGAAGCTATTTTAATTTAGCGAAGAGTGGCATGGAAGAACCAGCTAGTACTCATTCCGATCATTATAATACCAATTTCGCACATACTATTGCTGCTTATTCTAAAGGAGCAGTTTTTATGGCTCAGTTAGGGTATATAGTTAGTGATAGTGTAAGAGATAAAATTTTATTGGCTTATTACAACACCTGGCGTTTTAAACATCCTAACCCTAATGATTTTATTCAAGTAGCTGAAAAATTAAGCGGGATGGAATTAGATTGGTATAAAGAATATTGGATTAGTAGTACCAAAACTATTGATTACAGTGTTGGTGATATTGCTGTTGCAAATAGTAATACATCAATCACTATAAAACGAATTGGTAAAATGCCAATGCCTATTGATGTACTTGTAACTTTTAAAGATGGAACTCAGGAAATGCACTACATACCACTTAATTTAATGTACGGCGAGAAGCCTATTGAGAATAAAATACCTAGGACAGTTCATGTTGAATGGAAATGGACTCATCCTGAATATAGTTTTGCTACAACTAGACAAATCAAAGATATCAAGTCGATTGAAATTGATCCTAGTATGCGTTTAGCAGACTTAAATAGAACAAATAATAAGTTGGTAATACCTGAATAGGTATTAGCGAGCAACATGCAAAATGAACTTCTCTTCGAAATAGGGTTCAGGGAAAATTTTGATAATGGGCATCATTTTTGGTCTTGCTCCACTTTCAAAAATTTCTTGTGCAAGATCACCTCCCTTTAAGCAGATAAGTCCATTTCTTAATGTATCTGGGCCGCTTGCTGCGCCAGGTTGTTTTTTTAATAAAGGCATACTCCATTTTATTAACTCTTTAAGAGGAGCCACGGCACGAGATAGAGCGTAATCAAATTTTCTATTTTTAATATCTTCTGCACGAGTATGTTGTATAGTAATATTTTTAATTCCTGCTCCTTCGCAAACTGCTTCTACTACTTTTAATTTTTTAGCGATGCTATCAACCAAATGGAATTTAACTTCTGGAAAAAAAATTGCTAGCGGAACACCAGGAAACCCACCGCCACAACCAATATCGATGATATTCATACCAGGCGTGAAATCAGCAATTGCTGCAATGCTTAATGAATGAAGAATATGGTGTAGATAAATACTTTCGATGTCTTTTCGAGACACCACATTTATCTTGGCATTCCATTCAGTATATAAATCGTTGAGTAAAGAAAACTGTTTGATCTGACTTTCAGTAAAATCATCAAAGTACTTAATAATTAATTCCAGTTTCTGCGAGGTGCTTTCCATAATGCGGGTGCTGTAAATATGAAATAAAAGAACATCCAAATATCTAATAATAAAAACCAAGGAAATAAATCTGATTCATTCAGTTGTTTCATGGTTTTAAAATAAACATAGGCTTGAACAAGTAAACGAACTCCAAAAATGCTCAAAGCTATCCACCAGTTAAAAAACACCATGCTAATAATAAGCATTGGATAAAGAAAAAATAAAGTAAAAGAGTAGAGGCTAAGTAAAAATTTATGAATTGGTTTATAATACTTGCTAGTAGTATAATGCCTATATTTTTGCGACATCCATTCGCCCCAACTTTGCTTAGAGTGGCTCAGCGTATGTGTTTCGGGGTCGATAATGATAGCAGTATTTGTTGAAGTTGCAACTTGATTAATAAATAAATCATCATCACCACTCGGTATTTGATTGATGGATGAAAACCCTTTATTTCTAAAGAAAACATTTTTCTTGTAGCTCAAATTTCTTCCTACACCCATATAAGGTTTGCCTGCTAATGCATATGATAAATATTGTATGGCGGTATGAAAAGTTTCGAAGCGGATAAGTTTATTTAATAATCCAGGTTGTTTATGGTAAGCTCCATATCCCAAAACAATTTCTATATCATCATTATAGGCACCCTGCATTTTTTGAATCCAATTTTCTGATGCTGGAACACAATCTGCATCAGTTAATAAAACAATTTCATACTTAGCACTTTTAATACCCATTGATAACGGAAATTTTTTACCACTAATCATTAATGCTTCTTGGGTAAGTTCAATCATATTCAAGTTTTTGAATGAACGCTTGAACTCGTCAATAACATATTTGCTTTCGTCTGTAGAATTATCGTTTACTAATACTACTTCATGTGTAGTTTTATAATTTTGGACTAATACTCCGGGAAGATTTTTTACCAGATTATGTGCTTCGTCTCTTGCACAGATAACTACAGAAACTGGGTGCTCAACTGTATTTTCTTTAACTGGCGTTATATAATTGGCTAATCTTTTAAAAAAATATAAATAATAAAAAAGTTGAATGGCTATTATTCCGCTAAAAACTCCAAAACAAATAGTCCACACAATAGAGGGTATGATCATGCGGCAAAAATAAGGCAAACTTTCTTGTATTTTTGCTGAATGGCCGAACTCAATTTTACGCTCAAAACAACATCTAATCAATCTGCAGCTAGGGCTGGAACAATTATTACAGATCATGGTGTTATTGAAACTCCAATTTTTATGCCTGTAGGAACTGTCGGAAGTGTAAAAGCAGTTACACAGCAGCAATTAAAGCTCGATATCCAAGCGCAAATTATTTTGGGAAATACCTATCATTTGTATCTACGCCCTGGAACCGAAGTGTTAGAAGCGGCAGGTGGTTTACATCGATTTATTGGTTGGGATGGACCAATATTAACTGATAGTGGCGGCTATCAGGTTTTTTCATTAGCAGCAAATAGAAAAATTAAAGAAGAAGGAGTTGTTTTTCAATCACATATTGATGGGAGCAAACATTTGTTCTCTCCTGAATCGGTAATGGATATTCAGCGAAGTATTGGGGCTGATATTATTATGGCTTTTGATGAATGTCCTCCTTACCCTAGCGATTATGCCTATGCTAAAAAAAGTATGGCACTTACACATCGGTGGTTAGATAGATGCTTTGAAAGATTAGCGGAAACGCCCGATAAATATGGGTATACACAAAATCTTTTTCCAATTGTTCAAGGTAGTACTTTTAAAGATTTGAGAAAAGAATCTTGTCAATATATTGCATCAAAAAATGCAGCAGGTAATGCAATAGGCGGACTAAGTGTTGGTGAACCAGAAGAAATGATGTATGAATTTACTGCATTGTGTACCGAAAATTTGCCAGTCGATAAACCCCGTTACCTAATGGGGGTAGGCACTCCATGGAATTTATTAGAATGTATTGATTTAGGGATAGACATGTTTGATTGTGTAATGCCTACTCGAAATGGAAGAAATGGAATGTTGTTTACATCGCAAGGTGTTATTAATATCCGTAACAAAAAATGGGCTAGCGATTTTTCATGTATCGATCCAGGAATAGCTTCTGATATGAGTCAATATTACTCAAAAGCATATATGCGACACTTGTTTGTAGCCAATGAAATTTTAGGATTGCAATTAGCTAGTATTCAAAATCTGAGTTTTTATTTATGGTTGATGAAAGAAGCGAGAAACAATATTATTTCGGGTGATTTCGTTAATTGGAAGCGCGACACTTTGGCTATTATTAAGCGTAGATTATAATTTTTACTTGCTCAGTTCTTTTGAATATGGGGATAACTCGCCCTATGCTTTATATTTATTCACTTTCATGAAAATGTTAAATTGATTGAATACTTCGGGGTAAGTTTACACTGCTTATTAATCCGTTATCTATTGAAGTCCTAAAGTTGTACATCCATATCTATGGATGTATTTTTTTGTGCATCTTTGTAATATCAATGAAGAAGCTGGATTGGTTCATACTCAGGAAATTTCTTACAACATTTTTCTTCGCAATATTTTTATTTGCGATGATTGCTATTGTAGTTGATATAAGTGAAAAAACAGATGATTTTGTAAAGTCGCAGTTAGGGTTAAGAAAAATCATTACTTTATATTATTTCGGTTTTATTCCACATATTATTGCTTTACTTTTTCCATTGTTTGTATTTATTGCTGTTATTTTCTTTACTTCCAAAATGGCGGGTAATAGTGAAATAGTAGCAATACTTGCAAGTGGAACAGGTTATTCTAGATGGCTAAGACCCTATTGGATTGGAGGAATTATTTTATCAATTATGTTGTGGTTTGCTAATCACTATGTAGTACCAAAAGCAAATGTTATCAGGGGAAACTTTGAAGCGAAATATATAGATGCAAATTCAAGCTACAACTCGCTTATAGGGAAACCCAACAATATTTATTTGCGTATCGATTCGTTTACTTATGCCGGAATTAATATGTATGATACTGCTACAAAGAGAGGAGGCCCATTATTTTTGTACACTATTAAGAACAATGAGGTAACGTATAATTTAAGGGCAGATTATATTAGCTGGGATACATCAACCAAAAAATGGAAATTAGAATCTATTGTAGAACGTACAATTCTTCCTATGAAGGAAACGGTATTTTTAGATGTAGTTCGTCAAATGGATTATACGATTAAACCAATAGATTTGAGCAGAGATAAATATACAAAAGATAAATTAACCACACAAGAGTTGAATCATTTTATTGAATTAGAAGAACTGCGCGGCTCGGAGGGTTTGAATAGTTTAAAAGTAGAAAGATATCGAAGAGATGCAACCTGTTTAACAGTTTTATTGCTTACTTTAATAGGTGCTATTGTAGCTGGAAGAAAGGTAAGGGGTGGAAGTGGTGTGCATTTGGCTTTAGGCTTTGTAATGGCTGCTCTTTTTATTATAACCGACCGATTTTCAACTATATTTTCAACTAAGGGCAATCTTCCTCCCCTAATTGCAGCTTGGATTCCTAATTTGATTTTTATGGTTGTAGTAGTATATATATACAGGAAAGCACCAAAATAAATTTTTAAAACTTTTTTAGAATTGAATTGGCATCAATTTTGTTATAGTCCTTACTTCAATTAACTTTACCAAAAATTGTTACCATGGGAATCTTTAAAGACAGATTTAAAGCCAAAGCAGACGCTGCCAATATTGAGGTTAAGGACATTTTAAAAGAACATGGTAATAAAAAAATTGGAGAGGTTACACTCGCACAAGTTTATCAGGGAATGCGCGGTATTACTGGTTTAGTAACAGAAACCAGTTTATTAGATCCTCAAGAAGGTATTCGCTTTCGTGGTTTTTCTATTCCAGAATTACAACAAAAACTTCCTTCTGCCATTGAAGGAGGAGAACCTTTACCAGAAGGGTTGTTTCATTTGATGTTGGTGGGCGAGTTGCCAAATGATGAAGAAGTTAATCATATTACTAACGTATGGCAAAGAAGAAGCCATGTGCCCAATCATGTTTTTTCAACTATTGATGCCCTTCCATTAACTACTCACCCTATGACTATGTTTGTAGTGGGTGTAATGGCATTGCAAACTGAAAGTAATTTTGCTAAAGAATATGCTAAAGGGATCAATAAAAAAGATTATTGGAGTTCCATCTATGATGATTCAATGGATTTGATTGCACGTTTACCAAGAATTGCTGCTTACATATATAGAAGAAAATATAAAAATAACGATCATATTCAGCCAAATGGTTTATTGGATTGGGCAGGAAATTTTGCTCATATGATGGGATATGAAGATGAAAGTTTTAAGGAATTAATGCGTTTATACATGACCATCCATGCCGACCATGAAGGTGGTAATGTATCTGCACATACAACTCATCTAGTTGGTTCTGCACTAAGTGATCCGTTTTTAAGTTACGCTGCTGGAATGAATGGATTAGCTGGCCCTTTACATGGCTTAGCAAATCAAGAAGTAATTAAATGGATCTATGAAATGCAAGAACAGTTAGGGACAGATAGTCCATCAAATGAACAGATTGCAAAGTATGTTCAGGATACCTTAACAGCTGGTAAAGTAGTTCCTGGATATGGCCATGCGGTATTGCGTAAAACCGATCCTCGTTTTGAAGCGCAAATGGAGTTTGGTAAAAAGCATATGGCTGATGATAAATTAGTTAATACTGTTTGGAAAATTTATGAAACTGTTCCACCAATTTTAAAATCTTTAGGTAAAATAAAAAACCCTTGGCCGAATGTTGATGCCCACAGTGGAGCATTATTGGTGCATTATGGATTTGTTGAGTATGAATTTTATACTGTGCTATTTGCTGTTAGTCGCTCTTTAGGAGTTTTGGCAAGTCTATGTTGGGATCGAGCATTGGCATTTCCATTAGAAAGACCAAAGTCGGTAACTACAGAATCTGTAAAAGCTTGGATTGAAGGTAAGGATGAGATTTGGGAATAATTTATCTGGCGGGTATAATAATCATTTTACTTGTTGTATCGGCACAACCGTTGCCTGTAACAATTAACTGTACTCTATACGATCTGCTAATATTTTCTTTATTGAATGTAGTTTCGATAAAACTGTAATAATCGTTGTTGGTATTTCCGTTTCCAAAATCCCATTTATAGCTATCTATTGTACTTGTAGGAATTGTTGATCTGCTATTGAATGACCAGCGTTGTGTGGTTGCATTTTGAGCAACTAGTGTTTCTTCAAACGATGCTTTTGGTCGAGGATTTTCACCTTTTGCATTCACTAATTTATTGGTAATATAAATTAATCTTCCATTTAATTTTACTGATAATATAACATCATAATCATTTGGATACTTGTATTTATAAGTAATCTGATTTCCTGTTTTTGCTTGTAAACCATCTGAAAAATCCCATTCGTATACTGAGCCTGTTGGTACGTTTTCTAATTGAGAGGTAAATTGTATTGTTTCATTAGTGCAAACATTAAATGATTCTGTTTTAAAACTTCCTTTAATAGGATACTTCGCAGGAATTGTAACAGGAATAGTGGTATCAGCTCTACATCCCCCATTTGTAGTAATGGTTAATTTTACAGGGTAGGTTTTATCTGTAATACTAATTGGAAATTCGTACCTGATTAAACCGACTGCACTTACTGTAGATTTACCATCGCCCCAATCCCAAGTGTGATAAGTAATGGCTCCTTGGTTAACGGCAGAAGTGCTATTAAATGTAACGTAATTTTCGTTAGAAGGGAAATCAGACTTTACATTAAAACTAGGTACAGGCTTAGTTTGTTTTCCTTTGGGTTTTACAGGAAATGCCAATCTAGCTATTATTGTGTTTTGGTCTTTCATCACCAGTAAATTTGCAATAGTAGAAGATGCAGCCTGATAAGAATAGCTTACCGAATTGCCAGTAGCAGTATTTCCATCTCCAAAACTCCAAATATAAAAACTGCCATCAGGAACAACACCTGTTGCCTTTACCGAAAAGTTAAATACTTCAGTGCTTGGGAAACAAGCAGAAGTTTGATTATATCGAATTATAACATCACCAAAGTTAATGATGGTAGTATCTTTATTAACTATTATGGAAGATGCTGTAACTGCTATAGCATTTGATATTAAATTATTCTCTACAGTAGAAGTAGTAGTCTCTTTTTTACAGGATATAAATCCTACTATAAAAAAGCCCAATAAATAATATGCAAGTTGTTTGTTCATTGAATATTTAACGGGCTGGTACGGTAATATTAGCAATAGCTGTATCCTTGCAACCTGTATTACTAGTTACTATAAAGCGAATTGTATAATTAGTTGGAGTTGCCCCTTTAGTATATTCTTGTTCAACTATAGTATTAAAGTTATCATTGATAATGTTGAAAGGCATTTCCCAACGATATCCAGTTAAAAAACCGTGCGGGATATTAGATTGGCTATAAAAAGCCCATTTTTCTGTTGTAGGAAAAGAGCTCACTACATTTTTTAACATCAATGCTTTAGGTTTAATATTTTGACCAAATACTTTAACTGGTTTGTGGGTTTTATAAATAATTTTTCCATTTAATGTTATGGTCATTTTAACATCATAGTCATTCTGATAAGTGAATTTTTTTGTAACCGGGTTACCAGTAACAAAACCTGTTGCATCTGCAAAGTCCCAAGTGTATAGCGCTCCAGATGGAACACCTGTAGCAGTTGGCGTAAAAATGAAATATTCATTAGTACAAGCTTCGTACTGAATAGCATTAAAATCTCCTGTAATATTATAAACTGCAGGAACAAAAACATTAATGCCCGCAGTGTCTTTGCATCCAGAGTTTGAAGTAACAATTAATTTTACAGGATAAGTTTTATCCTCTGCAACATTCGGAAAATTCTTTGGAATGAAACTATTAGAAGTGCTGCTGGTAGTACCATCTGCCCAGTTCCAAAAATGGTTGGTAATAGTCCCTCCATTTGGTACAGAAGATCTACTTGTGAAAGTCATGTTGTTTAAAATGTTAATATCAGCTAGCGCAGTAGAAAAAACTGCAGTTGGAGTAACTTGTTGACCCAATGCTTTAACAGCAATAGAAACTTTGTGCAATTCCTGATTAATGCTATTTCTTACAGTTAATATTACTGTATAATTTGCCGGATTGCTGTATATATTTTTTACTGAAGCCCCCATCAAAGATCTTCCATCTCCAAATTCCCAAATATATTTTGCATCCGATGGAACACCAGTTGCAACTGCTGTAAATGAAAATATTTCATTGCTTGGGAAGCAAGCATCTGTTTTGCTGAATTTAATATTCACATTTCCTTCAATAACAGTTGTAGTATCTTTAAAAGCAGATGTAGTGCCTCCAATAGTAGGTGGAATAGCACTAAGCGTGTTAGTGATGTCCGCTGGTGTATCTACCTTTTTATTACATGCAATTAGTATTACTGTTGCAAAAAGACATTTTTTAAACCATGTTGAGCTGCTTTTCATGTAAAAGTACTTATCACTGTACCTAGTTAGAACATATTTGAGAGCTTATTATTGCTAAAAAAGTTGAATTTTAAGGCTTTAGTAGGACTTAAATATGTCTCTCAGTTATCTCTTGAGTAAAGGATTGTAAACTATTCTAAATAATATATTTACTTTTAATGAAATTAACGAAAGATGAAGCATCTATTTTTGGCACTAATAATTCTTGGCTCTTTACAAAGTTGTAAGCAGAATACCAAAGTTGAAGCTGCCAATGAGAAATCAATGATAATTGACTCTTCAAGCCTTTTAGATAAAAACTCTTACAAAGATTTAGTGTTTGATGATAAAAAAGACTTGGTGTGCGGAATGCCCACTTCAGCAGGTGTTTCTGATACTTTGCATTACAAAGATAAAGTGTATGGATTTTGCTCAAAAGAGTGTAAAGATGAGTTTGTAAAAAATCCTGCTGCTTATTTGGCTGCAAAATAAGTTCATCTTTTTATTTCTTTTGTAAGATTATAAAAAGCTCTGATTCTTTTCTTTTTATAAATGAATTGTAACAAGGGTCAAAGACTTTGAATGTAAATTCATTTGAAAATAGTGAGGAATATTCATTGATATTTCCACCAAACGGCGGCCCTTCTTCAAAATTCCTATTAAAAAGTAAACCTACCAATTTGCCTCCTGGCTTTAGTAATGAGTGCATTTTATTTACATATTCTTTGCGTAAAGAAGGGACTAATGCACAAAAAAAAGTTTGTTCAAAAATTAAATCGAATGATTTGTTGAGTATAAAAAAATCGCCAGATATAATTTGAATGAAAGGGTTGTTATTAAATTTTAATTTTAATTTTTCAACCAGGTTTGGTGCAATATCTATTATGGTAATATTGGTAAATCCTCGTTGCAAAAGGTATTCGGCTTCATAACTATTTCCACAACCTGGTATAAGAATACTACAATTTTTATTGGTTAATTGATTGATGTATTCTTTTAAAGGTGGAGAAACTTCATTTAAATCCCAAGAAGTAGAATTAGTTTCATAACGATTTGACCAGTATGATTCATTTAAATTTTCAGTGGAATTCATCATTTAAAAATTAATTTTTTACCTACCCATCCAACCACCATCAACTGTTAAAATAGTGCCGTTAATATAATCTGAAGCGGGTGAAGATAAGAATACAAATGCTCCTGTTAAATCATCTGGGGTACCCCATCTATTTGCAGGAATGCGTGATAAGATTGCAGCACTTCTGTCTTCATCTGCTCTAAGTAATGCCGTGTTATCGGTAGCAATATAACCTGGTGCAACACCATTTACCGTAATGCCGTGTTGTGCCCATTCATTGGCAAATGATTTTAGTAGGGAGGAAACTGCGCCTTTACTAGCTGCATATCCAGGTACATTAATACCGCCTTGAAAACTGAGTAAAGAACAAGTAAATACAATTTTTCCGTACTTGTTTTCTAACATTTGTTTACCAATTTCTCTAGTGATGATAAATTGCGCATTCAAGTTTATATTGATAATTAAATCCCAATAATCATCTGGATGTTCTGCTACAGGTTTACGCATAATATGGCCTGCATTGTTAATTAATATATCAATTTTTGGATGGTCTTCTTTTACTTTATTTAAGAAAGCATACAATGAATCTCTATCAGAAAAATCTGCTTCATATCTATAGAATTTTCTTCCGGCAGCAATAACTGCTTTTTCTGTTTCAGAATCTGCAGGAAAGCTATTACTTACTCCAATAATATCTGCACCACTATTGGCTAATTCAATAGCAATAGCCATTCCAATGCCTCTACTACTTCCTGTAACTAAGGCTATTTTATTATCAACTCTAAAGTTTAACATGGTATGATTTATTGAAGTGATTTAATGTTTACTGGATCCATATCAGTGAACGACATATTTTCTCCTGCCATAGCCCAAATGAAGGAATAAGAAGCTGTTGCAACACCACTGTGAATACTCCAAGATGGAGACACTATTCCTTCTTCATTGTTGAGGAACATATGCCTAGTTTCGTGTGGTTCACCCATAAAATGTATTACTCTTTGGGTAGAAGGCAAATCGAAATAAAAGTAAGCTTCCATTCTTCTATCGTGTAAATGCGGCGGCATCGTATTCCAAATACTGCCTGCTTTAAAGTTTGTAACTCCTAGTACCAACTGACAACTTTGCAATCCATCTAAGTGAATGTATTTATTGATGGTTCTATGATTAGCAGTTTCTGCACTTCCCATTTCTGCAGGCGTTGCTGCTGCTGATTTCATTAATTGTACAGGATATTCTGCATGTGCAGGACAAGAGAAGAATATGAATTTTGCAGGAATTTCAGAAGCGTCCGATCCTGAAAAAATAATCTCTTTTTTTCCTTTACCAATATAGAGGCAATCTAATTTATCTAAAATGTAAGTTTCGCCATCCACTGAAATTGAACCTGTTGATCCAATGTTAACAATTCCTATTTCTCTTCTATCCAAAAAGTTTTCACTCTTTAATGCATCATAAGAACCTAAGGTTAATGCTGCCATAGCTGGGGTTGCAGCTCCAATAATCATTCTATCATAATGCGTATAAACGCAGTTGATGGTATTTGGCACTACTAGATTTTCTAATAAAAACTTTTCTCTGATTTGCTGTGTGTTGTACTTTACAAAATCTTCTGGATGTACTTGATGAATAATTTTCATGATTGCTTATTTTAAATTGGTTACATATTTATTTTCGGTAACAGTACCTGAATTAGTGAATTGATTATTTTTTTGCAGATGTTTTGCCCTTACATTATCTGAGTATTTTAAAGCAATTTTACTTAAATTAGATTGCAGAAAATAATTATTAGCAATATTGGAAAATTGAACTCCTTCTAAATTTATTAATTCTTTTTCATTATTACAGTCGATGAAAATATTATCATTAACATATAACATCGGCCCCATAGTACTTTCATCGTTACCGGTTCTATTTAATCCCAATATTTGTCCTTTATTATTAATAAATTGGCAACGATTAATGCTCATTTTTTCTACATTGTAATATCCTTTTTTTTCTTGTTCATCTGTCAGTTTAAATAAAGTAGTATTGTTGCTAAATGTAGATCTAGAAATATTGATATGCGACGCATAAGAGCTTCTGAAAGCATTTAGTAAAATAGTATTTTTTAAATTTAAAATTCTTGAATTATCTATTATTAATCCATAATGAATACATGAACCAGTGCTGTCTGCGGCTATCAGTTGATTTGCTTTAAGTGATGTTGCATTCATGTATAGATCTGTTATGTTGAGTTGTGTATTTGCACTCATTTCAAAAACAGATCCAATTGTTTGGTTAGAGTTGAAAGAAATCTCTTCCTTATTCCCTTTGATACTTGTATTTTTTGTGAGCTTAATAGGACGATCAAAAGTATAAGATTGTCCCGTTAGTTCAACTTGATAAGAAGGAAGATCTTTTGACAAGTAATTATACAATGCCTCGGCATCTCTACATGCTTCGAACTTAGTGTTTATTGCAATAGTTTTTTCTATCGGCAAACTCCATTGAATACCTAGTTTTTTTGATTGATTGGATAATGCAATGAAATAAGGTAAACCAACACAACCAATATTTGTTGAAAAGCTTGTCTTTAGTCTTTTGCTTTCTTGCATTTTAATTGAATCAGGTAATTCAATTGAAGACTTCCCTTCAATAAATGAAGGGAATGGGTTATCGCTAAACATAGAAACCAGTATGCTTTTTTGTTCAAATCCTTGCTGAACAGTTTTGCTTATTTTTGAATTCATCACATTTCCTTTGAAGTAAACGCTGTCGATTTTATCGAAATATTCAAATGAAACTACTTCTTTATCTGAGTAAAAAAGGTTGTTAAAAATATATACATTTTTTGGGGCAACACTTCTTTCCGCATCACTTCCTTCACAAATACTAAAAGGTGTGCAATTGGAGAAAGTATTCTTGGCAATTACCGCATCTCTCACTGGTAAATAGCGATTAGGAGGAGAATTAAATACGCCATTCATAATGGCCAATGGTGATCTAAATCCTTCGCCCCTGCAATTGGAGAAATAATTATTTACAATCCAGTTTCCTTCATTAATTACTCTTACACCTCCTGTGCCTTCTTTGCCATTGCCTAAGAATAAATTTGATTCGATGGTATTATTATTGCCATGTCTTAAAACCACAGCACCTTGGCATTCTTTGAATACATTGTTTCTTACAACATTGCCGCATGATTTAATAGAAATAATTTCTGTTTCACCATCGCAATATTCAAATAAATTATTTTCAATTTTAGTATTTGAATAAAAAGTACAATGTTCTGAAACACCTATTCTAATGATTTCTCCTGCATTGCTACCCAATGGTTTTCTATAGCCGAAATAATTACTATCTATACTGTGGTTATTGAGCCTGCTTTTGTCGTCTTCTAAAATAACAGCCATTAAAACACCTAAATTGGTTTTATCGATAAAATTATTGTGGTCTATTCTGTTGTTTTTTCCAAAGAGTGCAACCCAATAATTTTCTTTCATTCTGTTGGGGTTATTGAAAGACTTTATCAAGCAATTGGTAATTCTACAGTTGTTTGCTACTTGATTATTTGCTTTAAATTCCCATGCATTACCGGTAGGAGCATGTCCTTCCGTAAATGTTAATCCATCTATGATAATCCAATTTCCTCCGATTCTTAAATTACTCAAACCCTTAATAATTACTTTTCCCCTGGTTTCTGATTTTACGAGGATTGGTTTTTGGGGACTGCCATTACAAGTTAATTGGATACTGATATTTTCCCAGTTACCATTTTTTAAAATAATAATATCACCCTGTTTTGCTCTGTCATTAGCTGATTTTAATTCAGCTTCATTTTTCACTTTCATGGTTTCTGCGTTTGCAGAAAAAATTGAAAAAGCAACAATAAAAAAAGGGGCAATAAATATTTTCATTGTACTAGTTTAAAGGGATTCTTAAAGAAGATTCTCTAATAAATAATTTTGGTTTAATAACGATTTCTTGTTCAGACATATCTTCTTCACTATTTAGCATTTCAATAAATAGTTTGGCAGTTGCTTTGCCAATTTCAAATGCATACATTTCTACACTTGAAATTGAAGGGGTTACTAAACTTGTTATAGGCTCATTGTTAAATCCTACTAATCCAATGTCGTTGGGCATTGTAAGTCCTTTTTCTTTTATCGCTAACATTGCTCCAATTGCCATTCGATCACTAATAGTAAAAATGGCATCTGGCCTATGTTTCATAGCAATTAGTTCTTTGGTTGCTTGATATGCATACTGCTGATTAAAATCGCAATGGACAATATAATTTTTATCTGATTTTAAATGATTAGCTTTTAAAGTTTGAAGATATCCTTCCATTCTTTTGTTGCTGATATTTAAATTTTCAGGTCCAGCTAGTATGGCAATTTTTTTATATCCTTGATCAATTAAATGTTGGGTTGCTTGCATTCCACCATCTACATTGTCGAGCCTAATTTTGGGAGCTTTAATTGAATTGATTACACGATCGAATAAAACAAGTGGTATTTTTTTATTTTGAATTTTTTTGATGTGCTCATATACTTTTGTTTCACTTGAAACAGAAACAATAAAGCCATCTACTAAACTTTCTAATAATCTATTGGTGTTAACAATTTCTCTACCAAAACTTTCATCGCTTTGGCATACCATAACCGTATATCCCGCGCCTAAAGCAACTTCATCAATTCCTTTAACCATTGTTGCGAGTACATAATCTAGATTTGGAATAATTACACCAATACTATTGGTTTTTCGATTTAATAAACTTAGTGCTAATTTGTTTGGATGATAATCTAGTTGTTCCGCCAAAGCTTTTATAGCTCTTTTCGTCTCTGGCTTTACATCGGTTGCATCTCTTAATGCTCTACTAACGGTAGACGTAGACACATTTAATGTGCGTGCAATGTCTTTTATGGTTGTTTGTTTCTCCATTTGGCTCGTTAAATATAAGTGCAGTTTACAATATTTTTCGGGAATTTGCCGGTTTCGTTGCCGGCAAGGTTATCGGAAATAAAATTGTCAAATTATTTAATGAAAATTCATATTACTTAGATAATATCTAATTAAGATTGTAAAAAAATAGATAATATTTATGATTTTCAAAATTGAATTATTGATAAATACTGCTAATATTATTGTTCGATTGTTTTTGTATGGTGATTTCTGTATAATTTAAATGCGCTTTTGCTTTTAAAATTAGTTGATTCATTCTCCTGAATAATACATCGAAAATTTCTTAATTATTAAATATATTCAATGCAAGTCTTAACAAACAAAGTTGCAATCATAACTGGGGGATCAAGAGATATTGGTGAACAAGTGTCTTCAAAAATTGCATTAGCTGGTGCAAAAGTTTGTATTAATTATTTAAATGACGAAAAAAAAGCACTGGAAACTTTAGCTGCTATTAGAAGTCAAGGTGGTGAAGCAATAATTGCAAAAGGAGATATGACAATTTCATCTGATGTAGAAAAAATTGTGCAATCATGTATTGAAGCTTTTGGAAATACGATTGATATTTTAGTGAATGTAACTGGAGGATTAATTGCTCGTAAGCAATTAGCCGATATGGATGAAAATTTTTGGGATGCAGTAATGGAGGTAAATGTAAAGTCAGCTTTTTTAGTTACTAAAGCCGTTGTTCCTTACATGACTAATGGAGGAGCTATTGTTAATTTTAGTAGTCAGGCTGCTAGAGATGGAGGTGGCTTTGGTGCAATAGCATATGCATCTGCAAAAGGCGCTATACTCACAATGACAAAGGGTTTGGCTAAAGAGTTGGGTCCTAAAGGAATTAGAGTAAATTGTATTAGTCCCGGTATGATTAACACCAATTTTCATAATACATTTACGAAAGATGAAGTAAGAAAAAATGTTGCTGCTGCCACTCCATTAAGAAGGGAGGGTGAAGCTACAGAAGTTGGTGATCTTGCATTGTATTTGGTTAGTGATGCTTCTTCTTTTATTACTGGAGCGAGTATTGAGATTAATGGCGGAACTTATTTTGTTTAAATAATTATTTTCTTAATAATGCAGAAACAGGTATTTATATTATTCATATTCCTTATTTCAGTTGGACATTTGTTTGCCCAGAATCATCCTGTTGCATTTGCAACAAAGGCTGATCTTTTGAAAGTTAAAAATGGATTAGCTGGTAACCAGCTTTTACAAAAATCTTACGACGATATTAAAAAATCGGTAGATAAATGGATTGATAAAGATGTAGATGTTCCACTTCCAAAAGACCCTGCAGGTGGTTATACGCATGAGAAACATAAAGAAAATTATACATTGATGTTTAATGCTGGTGTATTATATCAAATTACAGGAGATAGTAAGTATGCATTGTTGGTAAAAAAATTATTTGTTAAGTATGCATTGTTAAATCCCACACTAAAAAACCATCCGGAAGCTACTAGTTCATCTCCTGGAAGAATTTTTTGGCAAGCTTTGAATGATGCTAACTGGTTGGTATACGCTGGATTGGCTTTTGATTGCATCCACGATTATTTAACCTCAACCGAAAGAGTAAATATAGCAGATGGCGCTTTTAAACCGATTGTTGATTATTTTACAAAAGATATAACCAGTTGGTTTAATTTAATTCATAACCATGCAGTTTGGGCATGTGCTGGTGTTGGAATAGTTGGAGTTGCAACAGATAATGAAGACTATGTAAAGATGGCTTTATACGGAACTAAGAAAGATGGATCTGCTGGATTCATTGCACATATGAATGGATTATTTTCACCTGATGGTTATTATAATGAAGGGCCTTATTATACTCGATATGCTATTTTGCCTTTCTATTATTTTGCCAATGCAATTAATAATACAAAACCTGAATTAGGTATTTTTAAACTTCGCAATAGTATTTTACAAAAAGCTTTAAATGGTGCACTGCAACAAACTAATTTAAATGGTGGTTTTTATTCTTACAATGATGCATTAAAAGATAAAACCTTTATATCAAGTGAATTGGTTGTTGCTATTGATATTGCTTGGCAAGTATATGGACCGAATCCGGCTTATTTACCTGTAGCTAAAGCGCAAGGCAAAGTAATTTTGAATTTAGGTGGACTTGCAATTAGCAATGCGTTAGCTAAAGGGAAAGTAGCTCCTTTTTATCCTTATACACCCATAGAGTTTGCCGATGGAGGCAAGGGAGATAAAGGTGGAGTAACAGTTATGAGAATGGGTAGTAATAAAAACCTTACTTCTCTAATTTATAAATATAGTTCGCATGGAATGGCTCATGGTCATTTCGATAAATTGAATATTAATTTATATGATAATGGCAATGAGATTTTGCAAGATTATGGTGCTGCTAGATTTATAGGTATTCAACAAAAATGGGGGGGGAGGTATTTGCCGGAAACCAAAACATATACTCAACAGACAATTGCACATAATACTGTAACCGTTGATGAAACTAGCCATTATGATGGTAAAGAAGCAGAAAGTGAAAAAAACTGGCCTTTAAAATTGTTTAGTTCAATTGATAGTAAAAAGGTGCAAGTAGTTGCAGCGATTGACGAAAATGCATATAAAAATGTAAAACTACAGAGATCTATTTACATGATTCAATTACCAGGAACTGTTAAGCCAGTAATTGTTGATTTATTTAGATTACTGTCAACTTCGTTACACCAGTATGATTTGCCATTTAATTATTGTGGATCTGTTATCAGTACTAATTTTAAATACAATCCATCATTGGCTTCTTTGAAAACTTTGGGAACCAAGAATGGGTATCAGTTTTTATGGAAAGAAGCAGAAGCAAAGTTGAATACTTCTATGGCTCAATTTACTTTTTTAAATGATCAACTTTTTTATACAATTTCTTCTTTAGTAAAAGATTCCGCTGAAGCTATTTTTACTAGAATTGGTGCGAACGACCCTAATTTTAATTTGAGAAGAGAACCTTCCTACATATTAAGAACCAAAGCTGCCAATCAAACATTATTGAATGTAATTGAGCTTCATGGCGGCTATAATGCAGAAGCTGAAATTGCTAACGGTGCATATTCTTCAATTTCTTCAATTAAATTATTGCAGGATAATGAAAGCTATACTGCTGGTATGGTAATAATTAATGGAAAAGAATTGGTTATAATTCAATCTAATAAAGTCTTTGATACTAAAGCAAAACATCAGTTTAACAACGGCGGGTTGAATATTGAATGGATTGGTCCGTATGCTGTTTTTTATTCCAATCAAATTATTAAATAATTCATTATAAAAATTAAAATGTATGTCAGTAACAAATGCTATAGTGCAACATAAAAATTTTATTGAGAGTAAGTCTGTCGAATGGCAGCAAATGGCCGTAGGAGTTCGTAGAAAAACTTTGACATACGACGAAAAAATTATGTTGGTAAGGGTGGAGTTCGAAAAAGGTGGAATTGGCACCTTACACCAGCATCATCATGTTCAAGTTAGCAATGTAGAAAGCGGTGTATTTGAAGTAGAAATTAGTGGAATTAAAAAGGTATTGCATGCTGGAGATGTATTTCATGTGCCTTCAAATGAATGGCACGGAGCGGTATGCATAGAAGCCGGGGTTTTAATTGATGTGTTTACACCAATGCGTGAAGATTTTGTTTCATAATATTTTATAACAACAATGAAAAATTCAATTTTAACTATTTTATTTATTTCTTCTTGCTTTTTTGATCAGCAAGTTATTGCTCAATTAAATGTATTTGCAATAGATGGAACTGTACTTTTAAATAATAAAAATAAGATCAGTGAAAATGATGCTTCTCTAATACCTGCATATAATCAGTTAATAAAAGATGCAGCATCTGCTTTAAAATATGGTCCTGTAAGTGTAATGGAAAAAACTTCTGTTCCTCCTAGTGGCGATAAGCATGATTATATGAGTCTTGCTCCTTACTATTGGCCTGATCCTACTAAGCCAGATGGGTTGCCATATATAAGAAAGGACGGAGAAACTAACCCAGAAGTTAAATTATACAAAGACAAAGAGTACTTGCCTAAATTATGTGAATCAATTTACACTTTATCATTAGCATATTATTTTTCAAATGATGCTAAATATGCCGATCATGCAAATACTTTATTGCGTGTTTGGTTTTTAGATACTACAACAAAAATGAATCCGAATTTAAATTTCGGTCAAGCAATGAAAGGTCATAATGATGGCAGAGGTGCCGGATTAATTGATACCAGGCATTTAATAAAAGTTGTTGATGCAATTGGATTATTGAATGTAAATGGAAGCATGAAGAGCGAGGATTTTATTGGCTTGCAAAATTGGTTTGCTCAATTTTTAAATTGGATGCAGACTAGTAAAAATGGTATTGATGAAATGAATGCTAAAAATAATCATGGAGTTTGGTATGATGCCCAACGATTGTCTTTTGCTCTATTTACTAGTCAATCTGAAAAAGCTAAAAACATTATCAATAATGTTCAAAAACGAATTGATACGCAAATGAATTCAGATGGTTTTTTCCCGGCTGAATTATCCAGAACTACTTCATTGCATTATTCATTATTTGTAGTTGAACCTTTATTATTAATTACCCAAATGGGCAACAAAATTAAGACGGATTTGTTATCCTATACAAGTTCAAATGGTAATTCAATTAAAAAAGCAGTTAATGCTATTATTCCATTCCTAATTAAAGAAAAAATATGGAATGGGCAGCAAATAAAGCCTTTTGATTTTGAAGAAGGAATTCCGCTTTTAGCAATTAGTGCATCAAAGTTAAACTGTACTAATTGTATTCAACATATCAAACAAATTCATCCAAATAAACCTGAACAACTTCGAATATTTTTACTAACTCAAAACGATTAGAAAACCAAAACTGCTATTATGAAAAGAATTCAAAGCATGTTGTTATTAATACTACTGTTTGCTTGCAGTAGTATTATAGCACAAAAAACAGTAACCGGAAAGGTTACTAACAAAGAGACTGGTGAACCATTACAAGGAGTATCTGTGTTAGGCGATAAATCTTCCGGTGGAACTGTTACTAAAGAAGATGGCACTTTCTCTATCAAATTAAAATCTGGTGCCACTAATTTAATTTTTTCTTATGTTGGATTTGGTTCATTATCCCAACAAATTAAAGATCAAACAACATTTAATGTTGCCATGATTTCTGCTCCAATCGATAATAATGAAGTTGTTGTTATAGGATATGGCACACAGAAAAAAAGTAGTATTACTGGTGCTGTTGCAAAATACAAAAATGAAAGATTAGATGAAATACCTGTACCAAGATTAGACCAAGCTTTGCAAGGTAAAATGGCGGGTGTTGTTGTTCAAAACACTTCTCAGTTAGCAGGTGAAGCTCCAAAAATATCTATTAGAGGTATAAGTTCTATAAACGCTGGCGCTAGTCCATTAGTTGTAGTTGATGGTCAGCCTGTACCAGATGGTTTGGCATTTGTAAACCCTGCTGATGTTGAGTCGGTTGAGGTATTGAAAGATGCGGCATCTGCAGCAATTTATGGTTCTCGTGGTGGAAGTGGAGTAATTTTGATTACTACTAAAAGTGGAAAGGTAGATAAGCCAAAGTATAATGTTAAGTACTCTTTAGGACAGAAAAGAGATTATAGGCGATATGATATAATGAGTAGTACAGAGTACGTCACTTTGTTATTTAATGAAGGAAAATTGCGCTCCCAAGATTCTGCTGCATATACTTTAGGATTTACTCCTGCTCAATTATTGGCTTTTAGTAATAATAGAGGCAACATTACAACTGATGGTGAAAGAGCAGAGTATGTAGTTGAAAAAGATATGTTAGGTGGGCAAGGAACTGACTGGCAGAGTGAATCACTTCGTCCAGGATTATTTCAAAATATTCAGATGAGTGCTTCTGGAGGAAAAAAAGATGTACAATACTATTTATCTGGAGGATATCAGCGTGATGAGGGCATGATGTTTAAAAGTGATTTTCAACGTTATTCACTTAGAACAAAAGTGGATATTAAATTAAGTGATCGTGTTAAAATAAGTATGAATCTAAATCCATCTTATTCTAGAAGGATTACCCCTTCTGAAAACTTTACCAACTTTTACCGCTTCCCAGGATTTTTACCAGTTTACCACAATGCTTTAACTGCTTCTGCAGTTAATACTGTATCTCAATGGGCGGGTGTTAGAGCTGGTGATTTTGCTCATCCAAGGCAGTTTTCATCTGTAATATACTCTGGTATTATGCCTGATGGAACTATGTGGGCTCCTGGTGTTGCCAATAGTCCATTTGGGTCTGCACAGAACAATCCAAAGTCTTCTGTTTTAGGAAATGATACTTATGTTAATGAATATCGTTTGCAAGGATCATTTGATTTGAATGTGAATATTTTACCTGGTTTGGATTTTAAATCATTAGCAAGTGTTTATATCAACGCAACCAATGGGTTGAATTTTACTAATAGAGGTGCAACTTCAGAAGGATCAGTTAACAGAGGTATTTATTCTAATTCTAACTTAGTTGATTTGTTAACTGAAAATACTTTTACTTATAAAAAAGTTATTAATAAACATACTATCAATGTATTAGCTGGTTTTACTGCGCAAAGAACTAATACCAATGTAGACAGAACTACTGGATTAGATTATCCAAATGATAATATCAGAACTTTAAATAATGCTACGTTGCTTGATTTAACAGGAACATTTGGAACAAGAAATCAAATTGGTTTAGTTTCTTATTTGGGAAGAATTAATTACGAGTACAATAATAAATATTTATTATCTGTAAGTTTTAGAACAGATGGTAGCTCTTATTTTGGACCTGGTAATAAGTGGGGATCATTTCCTTCTATATCAGCTGGTTGGATTGCATCTCAAGAAAATTTCTTAAGAGATATAAATTGGTTGAGTAGATTAAAGTTCAGAGCTAGTTATGGTGCAACAGGAAACAATAGAATTGCAGATTTTTCTTATTTGGATTTGTTGAGCCAAGGAAATTATTCTTTTGGAGCTGGAACAGGTACAAATACTACTGGTTTGGTTACTTCTCCTACAAATATTGCTAACCCATCTATCACTTGGGAAAGAACTTTTCAATCCAATTTTGGAGTGGATATTTCAGTGTTAAAAAATAGAATAAACTTATCAGTAGATGTTTATCAATCAAAAACTGAGCGACTATTATTATTGCAATCGGTTCAAGCTATTGCAGGTGTTCCTCAATATTTTAATAATATTGGAAGTCTACAAAACAATGGTTTTGAAATTGAATTATCAACAGTGAATATTCAAAAGAAAGATTTTAAATGGACAACTTCTTTCAACCTTTCAAGTAATAGAAATAAAATATTAGAATTAGGGAAAGAAGCATTTTTACTTAATCAAGGGGAAAGAACTGAAGTATACCAGAATAAAGTTGGAGATCCTTTAATTCAATTTTTAGGTTTTAAAACAGATGGTGTTTGGAAAAGTCAGCAAGAAATTATTGATGCAAGAGCAAAAGGTTTAACAAGTACTTTAAGCAACGTGTTTATTCCTGGTGGGTTAAAAATTGTTGATGTTAATGGTGATAATAGACTTGATAATAACGACAGAACTATTATCGGTAATCCTTATGCAGATTTTAACTGGGGTATGACCAATACAGTGAATTATAAATCTTTTGATTTTAGTTTTACTTTTCAGGGTATACAAGGTGGTGACATAATCAATGGTGATCCTAATTATAACGAGTCTAAAAGAAAAATAAGAATTTACAATGATAATAGATGGGTTAGTCCAATGTTTCCTGGTGATGGTAGAACTCCATATTCAACAGTTGGTTTCAACTGGATGTTAACAGATTATGTTGTTGAAGATGGATCTTATATTTCTTTGCGTGAAGTAAATCTCGGATATAGACTACCAAATTCAGTTGCTAAAGCAATTAAATTGAGTTCATTGAGGGTTTATTTTGCTGCTCAAAATCTTTTCTTTCAATCTGCAAAAAATTTCCGAGGGTTAAATCCTGAAGGAAGATTTTCAAGTGGACCATATGCTTCATCCTTGTTAGATGGTTATCAAAGAGGAAGTTTTCCAGTTCAAAGAACTTTTGTATTTGGAATTGATATTAACTTTTAATCTTTTAAACGAATTAGTATGAAAATTATAAATTTATTAATAGTTGCATCTACAATTAGTTTGATTGGATGTACAAAACTGATTGATCTGGAACCTCAGTCGAATATTAGTGTAAATAACTATTATTCAAACCCTACTGAGGTAAATGCTGCTTTGAGTGGCTGTTATAGCGGAATGCAAACTCCATTAAACAACGAATGGTCTTTAACTGAACTGAGAAGTGATAATTCTGTTCAAGGTTCCGCGGCAAGTTCATCAACTCCAAATAGAGATTTAAGCGATTTGGATATGTTTTTTCCACAAGTTTCTCATCAAGGTCTTTTTACATATTGGTTGAATACTTATTACAATATTCGAAATGTAAATTTTGTATTGAATAGCTTGGGAGTCAATTATTCCCCAACTTCTGGAGCACTAGTTTTTGATCCTATAACTTCAGCTGTTACTGCGGCCGATGTTAAGAAATTTTCTGCTGAAGCTACTTTTATTAGAGCATATCATTATTTTAATTTAGTTAGGTTATATGGAGATGTTTTTTTAGTGACTGAACCAATTAATCCGGAAGAAGCCAAATTAGTAAATAGGTCGGGGGTCACTGAAATTTATAAACTGATTATAGCTGATTTGTTGAATACAATTAATAATGGAACAACTGCAAGATTTGCTTCTATACCCGCTGTTGATTTAGGTAGAGCAAATAGCTGGAGTGCAAAAGCTTTATTAGCAAAAGTTTATTTAACCTTAAATCGTAAAACAGAAGCGGCAACAATTTTGCAAGATATAATTGCAAACAGTGGGTATAATTTACAAGCATCCTACGTTAATTTATTTTCTATTGCTAATGAAATGAATTCTGAAATGTTGTTTAGTATTCGCTTTAAAGCAGGAGGACTTGGATTAGGTTCTACATTGCCTAACTTATTTGCACCCACTAATAGTGGAGCGGCAGTTGTAATTGGAGACGGAAGAGGATTAAATACACCATCTCGAGAATTATATAATTCATATACTGCTATTAATGCTACAGGTGCAGTTTTAACTTCTTCAAACAATGTAACTCTAACTGCTGCTAATCCTTTAATAACAGTGGGAATGCCAGCAACGGGTTTGCAACTAGCGCAGGGCACAACTGTAACAGCAGTTAGTGGAGCTGTAGTTACTTTATCAATAAGACCAACATCGGCTTTGGCAACTTCATTGCTTGCATTTGGTGGAGACGCTAGAAGAATTACCAATATTGGCATTTATATCGGTAGAGTTCTTTATCCTAATAAATACATGTCTGCTGTGGCAATTATAAATGATGCTGAAAATGATTTTCCTGTTATTAGGTATGCAGACGTTTTATTGATGTTAGCAGAAGCGCAAGGTAATTCTGCAACTAGTATTGGATTAATTAATCAAGTTAGGGTTAGAACAGGGTTGCCTGCTTTAACAACTGTAGCAATTAATACTACAGCATTATTTGAAAAAGCATTAGCTGATGAAAGAAGATGGGAATTTGCATTTGAAAATCAACGTTTTTTCGATTTAGTAAGATTCAACACAACGATGACTACTATTACAGCTGAACAAACAATGAAAGCACATTTTGCACTTATGTATCCTTTCCATTATTTATCATATCCAGCACCTAGATTAACAGCATTAGATTTACAAAACAATGTAACAACAGATAAATTATTGTTGCCTATACCTCAAAGGGAAATAGATAACAATACAGCTATTTTAATTAAGCAAAATCCAGGCTATTAATTAAATTAATAAGAAATGAGGTTTTATTTTCTAATACTATTTTATTGTCTGAATGTATCGGCAGTTTCCTCACAAGAAATTGTTGATACATTGATTAAACCAGTTGTATTTCCTAAAGGATATTCAGCAAGCTTAAATGTTGTATATACAAAGGTTAATGATTGGGAGGGAAAATTAGATTTGTATTTGCCTCCAAGTTCTAATCAAAAAACTCCAGTATTAATTAACATTCATGGTGGAGGATGGAGTAATGGATCTAAAGAACAACAAGGAGGATTCAACCCTTTTTTTAAAGAAGGTTTTGCTGTTGCAAATATTGAGTATAGAATGCGTAAACAGGCAACTGCACCAGCTGCGATTGAGGATGCAAGATGTGCTTTGATCTATTTAATTAAAAATGCAAAGGCTTTAAACATTGATGTAAATAAAATTGTGGTAATGGGTTCCTCAGCTGGCGGGCATTTAGCTTTAATGGTTGGGTTGCTTGAAAATAATCACCTTTTTGATAATAATTGCAGTGGAGTAGAAAATGTAAAAGTAGCTGCAATTATTGATAAGTATGGCATTACAGATGTGTGGGAGTTATCACATAACAACGCTTTTATCACAAGTAAATCTTCAGCCAACTGGCTTGGTGATAAAAAAACAGATTCGATTTTCGGAAAATCAGTTTCTCCGATAAGCTATGTAAAAAAAACAAGCCCGCCAGTATTTATTATTCATGGAGATGCTGACCCCAATGTAGATTACCAGCAATCTGTTGAGTTGTATAAAAAATACCAATCAGTTGGAGTTAAGTCAGAATTTATTACAGTTCTTGGTGGGTTACATGGGAAGTTTGATAAAGAAAAAAACACCGAATTAAATATTGCAATCATGAAATTTATTTCAGAAGTTATCAAGTAATCTTTTTAAAAATATTTGATTATTAATTTGCAAAAGTCAAACATTAATTAACAACTATGAAAAAGTTATTTTGTTTATTTTCTTCGATAATAGTTTTTGCGGTTTCATCAGTTTCAGCTCAGCCAAATAATAAACCCAATGTTTTGTTTATTGCAATTGATGATTTAAAACCAATATTAGGATGCTATGGCGATAAAATGATAAAAACCCCTAACATTGATCGGTTGGCAAAAATGGGAACCGTATTTTCAAGTAATTATGTTCAACAAGCAGTTTGTGGTCCAACTCGTGCAAGTATCATGACTGGCATGCGTCCTGATTATACAAAGGTTTGGGATTTGAAAACAAAGATGAGAGAAATGAATCCAGATATTGTAACCATTCCTCAATATTTTATTAAACAAGGTTATGTTTCTTCAGGAGTTGGTAAAATTTATCATCCATCTTGTGTTGAAAAAAATGATGAATCATTTTCTTGGACTATTCCTTATTTAAAACCTAAAGCAACTGATTTTACAAATGGTTTGGGTCAACCAAAAGAAGGTCATTATCAATCTCAGGTAATTAAAGATGCCATCGCAAAAAAATTAGATGAAAAAACAAAACCAGATGAAGATGGAGAAACAGGGGGTAGTAAAAAAGGACCAGCTTCTGAAAGTGTAAATGTTCCAGACAATGCTTATGAAGATGGCGTTAGTGCATTATTAGCAAGAGAGCAAATGATTAAATTTTCTAAATCAGCTAATCCATTCTTTATGGCAGTTGGTTTTCGCAAACCCCATTTGCCTTTTGTTGCACCAAAAAAATATTGGGACTTATATAATAGACAAGACATGCCTTTGGCTGAATTCCAAGAGCATTCAAAAAACGGTCCATTAGTTGCATATACTGGTTCTAACGAATTAAGAAATTATACTGATATCCCTGAATTTGCTACAATGTCTGCTGACTCAAATAGAATTGGAATAAAAGTTGAGAAGCAAAGAGAATTGATTCATGGTTATTATGCTGCTGTATCTTATGCTGATGCTCAGGTAGGAATATTATTAAATACTTTAGATTCTTTAGGCATTTTAAATAATACAATTATAGTGCTATGGGGCGATCATGGCTGGCATTTAGGTGATCATGATCTTTGGAACAAGCATACAAATTTTGAACAAGCAACACGTGCCCCATTAATTTTTGCTGCACCAGGTTTTAAGCCTGGCAATTCAAATTCTTTATCTGAACATGTAGATGTTTTTCCAACTCTTTGTGATTTAGCAGGAATTCCTGTACCAACTTATTTAGCCGGAAAAAGTTTGGTTCCAATAATGAAAAATAATAAATCAATAGTAAAAGATTTTGCTGTAAGTCAATACCATCGAACAATTAAACAAGAAGAGGTTAAAAAATTAGGATTAGCAAATAGAAAAGTAGAAGGTTATGCAATACGTACTAATAAGTACAGATATGTATTGTGGTTGAATAACGATTTTCATACAAATGAAACCTTTACAGAAAATCGAATTTATGCTGTTGAATTATATGACTATGAAAAAGATCCGTTAGAAAAAGTAAATGTTGCAAATGAAAAGCAATATGCAGCTACCGCTAAGGAATTAAATACCAAAATGCTAGACTTCTTTAAATCACAGAAAAGGAATTAATGAGAAAAGTTATTTTAAGCAAACTGCTGTTATTATATTTTATGTTTCTAGCTTTTTTACTTTCTGTAAACGTGATAAATGCACAACAAAAAAGTATTAAGAAGCCCAACATTATTGTTATTTTAACTGATGATATGGGTTATTCAGATATTGGTAGTTTTGGATCAGAAATTAATACACCCAATATAGATAAGCTAGCCAATAATGGTTTGAGATTTACACAGTTTTATAATACTGCAAGATGCAGTCCTAGTAGGGCTTCATTACTTACAGGACTTTATCCGCATCAAGCAGGGATGGGACATTTAAGTACAGAAAATTTTCCTGAAACAGGTTATGTTGATGACTTAAGCAAGAATGCTGTTACCATGGCTGAAGTATTTCAACAAGGTGGGTATGCTACTTACATGGTGGGCAAATGGCATATTTCTAAAAATATTAAAACGGAGGGCAATCAATCTAATTGGCCATTGCAAAGAGGCTTTCAACGTTTTTTTGGAACATTAAATGGTTCAGGTAGTTTTTATGATCCAGGTACTTTAATGAGTGGCAATCGTTTTATTGCACCGGGCAAAGATTTTTATTATACAAATGCAATAAGCGATACTGCTGTTAAATTTATTAAAGAGCATAATAGCAAAAAACCATTTTTCTTTTACGTTGCATATACAAGTGCGCATTGGCCATTGCATGCCTCCGAAAACGAAATTAAAAAATACAATGGTGTGTATGATAAAGGATGGGATGCTATTCGTGAACAAAGATTTAATAAATTAAAAAAGCTAGGTATTATCGATAGTAAATGTGTTTTAACTGAAAGAGATGTAACAGTACCCGAATGGAAAAATGCACCACTTAAAGATTGGCAAATTAGAAAAATGCAAGTATATGCTGCTATGATTGATGTAATGGATCAGGGAATTGGTAGAATTATTGGAGCTTTAGAAAAGAAAGGTGAATTAGAGAATACCATTATTTTTTATATGCATGATAACGGCGGATGTGCAGAAACATTGGATTCTGATAGACCATCAATTCCTATGACAGCCGAACAACAAAAAGGTAAATACTATTCTCCTGATTCTATTTTTTTAGATAGAAAACCAACTTATTCTCGTGATGGCAAATTTGTAAGAAGTGGTATGAATGTAATGCCTGGAGCTTCCGATACTTGGGTTACTTACGGAATAGAGTGGGCTAATGTTAGTAATACGCCTTATAGATTATACAAGCACTGGGTGCATGAAGGTGGCATTGCCTCTCCTTTAATTGTTCATTGGCCAAAAGGAATTTCTGCCAAAGGAAAATTGAGTAACCAGCCTGCTCATTTAATTGATATTATGGCTACTTGTTTAGATATTAGTGGAGTAGCTTATCCAACCCAATTCAAAGGAAATAATATCATTGCAAAAGAAGGGAAAAGTTTAGTTCCTGCTTTCACAAAAAAACAAATTGTTCGCGAAAGTATTTTTTGGGAACACGAAGGAAATAGAGCGATACGAGTGGGTAATTGGAAATTGGTATCGAGAACAATAAAAAATAAATCATTTGTTGCAGCCGATGAAAAAGCTTGGGAATTGTATGATATGATTAATGATCCATCGGAAACAAAAAATCTTGCAACTGCTAATCCAGATAAGGTAAATGAATTAGCAGTCATTTGGGAAAAGGAAGCTAAACGAACTTATGCTTTACCTTGGCCTTGGAAATAGTTTTTTATCAATTTAAATAGTATGATGAAAGTTAAAGGTCTCAGGTGGTGGATCATTTCACTAATTGCTATTGCAACTATCATAAATTATATCGATAGAAGTGCAATTAATATTCTTTGGCCATATATATACAAGGATTTTGGAATAGCGGATGCCGACAGCAAAAACGCACTAGCATTGATTACTACATTTTTTATGATTGCGTATGCATTAGGGCAAACAGTGTTTGGTAAAATAATGGATTCGCTTGGTACCAAACTTGGATTTGTTTTATCAATTGTTATTTGGAGTATTGCAATTGCATTGCATTCATTTGCAAAATCACTTAGCTCATTTAGCTTCTTTCGTTTTTTATTGGGTTTTGGAGAATCTGGTAACTGGCCTGGAGCTACAAAGTCTAATGCAGAATGGTTTCCTGCAAAAGAAAGAGCAATAGCTCAAGGAATTTTTGGTGCCGGTGCTTCATTAGGTTCGGTTGTTGCTGCTCCGTTTATTGCGATATTATATTTATCTATCGGTTGGCAAGGAACATTTGTAGCTATTGCTGCTTTAGGTTTATTATGGATTATTCCTTGGTTAATAATAAATAAATCAACTCCAGATAAACATCCTTGGATAACAAAAGAAGAACAAACACATATTTTGGATAGTCAAATTAATGATTCAAATAATACATCTACAATAAAAGTATTTAGCTGGAAAGAATTAATACAATTAAGAAAAACATGGGGTATCATTCTCTCAAGATTTTTTATTGATCCTGTTTGGTGGTTGTTTGTAACATGGTTGCCTACTTTTTTAAAAGAACAGTTTTCCTTTGATTTAAAGCAAGTAGGTGCTTTTGCTTGGATGCCATATCTACTTGCAGCCATTGGAGGATTAGTAGGCGGATATTTTTCTTCTTATTTAATTAGAAAAGGAAAAGATGCAGCTAAAGCAAGAATATTAGCTATAACTATTGGTTCTATCATCATGTTGATTTCTTTATCAGTTACCGCCTTTTTATTAGATTCATTAAAAAATGAACCAAGCTTAGCAATTGGATTGATTGGAGCAACATTGTTTGGATTTCAATTTATAATTAACAATATTCAAACTTTACCAAGTGATTATTTTAATGGTAAAAACGTTGGCGTTGTTTCTGGTATGGGCGGTACTGCCGCAATTCTAGGAGTCATTATCACAACATGGATGGTGCCAGTTTTAACAAAAACAAGTTATGTTTCCTTTTTTGTTTTAGCTGCTTTGTTAGTTCCAGCTAGTATGGCTGCTCTTTATTTTTTTTCTAATAATAATACAATCAAAACCTCAAAATAATAAAAGTGTAATTATGAAAAAAATTATCATTTCTCAACTGGTCATTATACTCCTTTTTTTTAATTTTTCTTCTGCTCAAAACAAACCCAATATCGTATTTATTCTTGCAGATGATTATGGAACAGCTGAAGTAGGTGCTTATGGAGCTGATAATTATAAAACACCTAATATCGATATGCTTGCAAAATCAGGAGTACAATTTAATCATTGTTATACTGCAGCTTTATGTGGTCCATCAAGAGCGCTGATATTAACTGGTCGTTATGCTTTTAGAACAGGAGCTACCAATCAAGATAAAACTGGGAAATTTACCCCAAAGGATGAAGTAATGATTCCTGCAATGTTAAAACAAGCTGGTTATATTTCTACGTCAATTGGCAAATGGGGTCAACTACCATTAATGCCATCAGATTTTGGATTTGATTCTCATTTAACATTTAGAGGAAGCGGTATATATTGGAATACACAAGGTAAAGGGAAAAATTATTTTATGAATGAGAAAACTATTCCTTTTAACGATAATGAATATATGCCAGATTTAATGCATCAAAATGCAGTTGAATTTCTTGTTACAAATAAAAATAATCCCTTCTTCCTATATTACTCTTTGTCTCATGTTCATAATCAAATATTGCCAACTCCGGATAGTAAGCCAGGTAGTAATAATTTATATGCCGAAAATATAAGTTATATGGATAAATTGGTCGGCAAGCTAATGCATACATTAGATAGTTTGAACTTATTGAAGAATACTTTGGTGATTTTTATGGGAGATAATGGAACTGCAAAAATGCATGCTGATAATGCAAAAATAAATGGTAAAAAATTAAGTGGAAGTAAAGGAACTATGCTTGAAGGTGGTGGTTTGGTGCCATTAATTGCATATTGGAAAGGAGTTTCAGCAGAAGGTAAAATAAGCAACATGATTGTAGATGCTAGTGATGTATTCCCTACAATAATGGAATTGGCTGGCATTAAATCTGCAGTTAACAAAATTGACGGTGAAAGTATTTTACCAGAAATCAAGGGTAAACCGTCAAAACATAGAAATTGGGCCTATAATCAATTGGCCAATATGTATTATGTAAGAGAATTGAATTGGAAATTGAATGAAAAGGGAGAGTTGTTTAATATGACCAAAGCACCATTCGAAGAAATATTAATTCCATTAGATTCAAAAGATAAAAATGCTATCGAAGCAAGATTAAGACTCCAAAAAGTTTTAGCCACAATAAATCCAGCTGGTGGAATTATAGATGATGGCGATGGAACAGGAAGGCATGCAGGTAAAAACAAAGATTAATATAATAATTATTAAAAAATATTTTTCCTAACTTAAAATTTAAATAATCAAATTATTTTTTAAAATATTAGTAATAAGTTTATTGGTTAGTCAATCTCCTGTTGCGCAAAAGACTCCAACAAATGTGTTATTCATTATTGTAGATGATTTAAATACTATGTTAGGATGTTATGGCGATCCCAATGTTAAATCTCCTAATATAGATAGGTTGTCAAAAATGGGAGTTCGTTTTGATAGAAGTTATTGCCAATATCCTTTGTGTAATCCTAGTAGATCCTCTTTTTTATCCGGTAAAAGACCAGAAAATTTAGGGATATACAATCTTACAACTTCTGCTAGAACTGTTTTACCGCAAGGTATTTTTATGCCAGAATATTTTCGCAAAAAGGGCTATTTCACTGCTGGTGCTGGTAAAGTCTTTCATAATGTAAAAATGAATGATACACAATCTTGGGATTTTTATGAAGATGGTCCAAGCAAAGATCCTCAAGAATTAAGTGCTTTAAAAAATAGGGCTGATGTAGCTGATGGAAGACCAGCTTGGCAAATATTAGATGGTGATGGTTCCTTAACACGTGATGGTATGAACAGGGTTACGATTGCTAATTTTATTAATTCAAAGTCTACTTCGAACCAACCATTTTTTTTAGCAGTAGGATTTCATAAACCCCATTTGCCTTGGACCGCACCAAAAAGGTTTTTTGATTTATATGATACTGCAAAAATAAAAATAGTTAAAGAGCCTGCAATGAAAGATATACCTGCCATTGCAATGCAAACAGAGCTTACTGGCTTTGAACAGCCAAGTACAAGGGTACAAGCAATGAAAGCATATTATGCTTGTATTTCATCTACAGATTATCAGGTTGGACAACTTTTAAATCAGTTAGATACTTTAAAATTATGGGATAATACAATTGTAGTTTTGGTAGGTGATAATGGATTTCATTTAGGAGATCATAATGGATTATGGGCTAAACTGAGTGCATTTGATAATTCTACTAGAGTGCCAATGATTTTTGCTGGGGCGCAAATTAAAAAAGGAAAAGTTGTTAATTCACCTGTTGAGTTAGTAGATATTTATCCTACACTTTTAGAACTCTGTGGATTCGAAAAAAATGACAATTTAGATGGTTATTCTTTAGCTAAAACTTTAACAACAAATGCAGCTTTCCATTTAAAATATGCGAAATCGATGGTGTATCATTTTGATACTTTTACTCGGAAAGATGTATTGAGTCAAACAGTAATTGCTCAACAATGGCGTTACACCACTTGGAATAATGATGATAGAGGGATTGAATTTTACAAAAAAAATAATGTAGGTGAATATATAAATCAGGTAAAAAATCCAGCAATGAAAGCCATTGTGAAAGAAGCATCTGATATAATAAAAAAAGCACCTCCAATTAAACTTGGTAAAGCTAATAGACCTAGGGCACTAACAACTGCTCAAGAAAAAATAGATTAATCAAATGAAAAGTAAGTATTTTTTTATTGGTATTCTTTTTTTACAATTGGTTGTGCAATTGAAAGCACAATCGAATGATGGTTCTTTGGCAAAAACCGTATCTGGTACTTTAAAAGCTGAGATCACTAAAAATGGTAATTGGGCAATTGATCAACAACCAATCACTATAACTGCTGAGCAATGTTCAAGATCTGCTGGTGGTGTTCATGATTTTTATTCGGAAGGAGATTATTGGTGGCCAGACCCCAAAGATGCTTCAGCTCCATATATTCAGCGAGATGGACAAACAAATCCTAACAATTTTACAGCACATAGAAAAGCAATGATCAGGTTTAGTCAAATTATTGGCTCTCTTGCATCGGCTTATATCATTACTAAAAATGAAAAATATGTGCAAAAAGCATTCAAGCATTTAAATGCATGGTTTATTAATGAAGAAACAAAAATGAATCCATCACTTCTATATGCACAGGCCATAAAAGGAAAAGCTACTGGTAGGGGAATAGGTATTATAGATATGATTCAAATGATGGAGGTAGCACAGGGTACTTCTGTAATGCAAAATGCTAAATTGGTTGATAAAGTAGATTTAGTAAAAATAAAAAATTGGTTTAGTGAATATTTAAAATGGGTCACAACTCATCAATATGGAATTGATGAAAAAAATGCATTGAACAATCATGGTACTTGCTGGACCATGCAAGTGGCAGTATTTGCAAAATTTGTAGGTGATCAAAACTTATTAGACACTTGTAAACTAAGATTTAAAACAATCATATTGCCTAATCAATTGGCTCAGGATGGAAGTTTTCCCTTGGAATTGAAACGAACAAAGCCTTATGGATACTCTCTTTTTAATTTAGATGCAATGACTACGCTTTGTCATGTTTTATCTTCTAAAAAAGATGATTTATGGGAGTATACTTTACAAGATGGGAGAACGTTGAAAAAAGCCATTGAGTTTATGTACCCCTTTGTTAAAAATAAAAATAGCTGGACTTTTAATAAAGATGTAATGTATTGGAATGAATGGCCGGTAGCGCAACCCTTTCTATTATTTGGATACCAAAAATATAATAATGAAGATTGGTTAGAAACCTGGACTGGCCTAAATCATAGCCCAATAAATGAAGAAATTATCAGAAATTTACCTATTCGTAATCCTTTGATTTGGGTTAATTTAAATTGAATAAAAATATGAAAATAATTAAAAATATTCTTGGACTTTACATGTTGCTCCTGTTCAATGTATTTACAGTTCAAGCTGGAATAATACATGTAAAATCGATTGCCGAATTACAATTGGCCATAAAAACTGCAAAAACTGGCGACGAGATTATATTGGCTAACAACACTTACAGCAATTCTGGAGGCATTCGTATTAATGCAAATGGAATTATGGTAAAAGCTGAAACTCCCGGTTGTGTTATTTTTACTGGTAATTCTTCAATTAAAATAGAGGGAGAA
>Ga0209702_10000578_pt1 | contig 76859 bp, 61 predicted proteins | sample FRY01_FD_187210 | JGI IMG/M metagenome (GOLD analysis project Ga0209702, IMG submission 187210) | Freshwater microbial communities from Lake Fryxell liftoff mats and glacier meltwater in Antarctica - FRY-01 (SPAdes) (version 2) | ecosystem: Environmental > Aquatic > Freshwater > Ice > Glacier...
CGATATCCCGGACTTCACGGACGCATCAGATCTCACCGGGACCGAGTTTCGTGAACTCGGAAAGTCCCTGGCCAGTCAACTGCCGGAAGAAGCCCTGACGGCGCTGCTGCCGGATCAATGGGCTGCCGATCATCCGAAACAGGTGCTGGTGCATCGAATCGAAGAGGCACGCCAGGTGGCCAACCGCAAACGCGACGATCGCCAAAAACGCCGCGAGAAACTCGCAGCCGCTGACCTCCGCCCAGCGGACGCTGTGGGCAACTGAACGCGGCCCGAACAAATGGGTTCCCCGGACGCTTACGATGATTCGACAAATTGCGATTTCTCATGATCAACGCCAAAGCAATTGCACCGATAGCTATCATCGCACAGTTTACAAATGCGGGTTGGAAGTGAAATACAATGCTTGGAGAAGCCATTCGGTGGTGATCGATTGTTAGGCATAGTGGAACGCCAAAGCTGGACCGCACTCCAGGTGTCAGTGGTTCAGAAACACCTAATTGGAGCAGGACACCGACGAGGAATGGAGAAAGCAACAAAGCACGAAGTAACGTTCTGCAACTGCGATGGATCGTAGGCCACGTACGATCGGCATTGAAACTAGGAGCCTGGAAGGGGTTCTCAGTGTTCATGAATGTTGACCCAAAAACGCATTGCGATCTCTGCCGCAGCATGGATGCAGACGCAGCGAGAGTGTCTTGAATATTTCCGTTTGGCGTAGCCGTGTGTGAGTGTGGGTGAGTGACAAACTACGCCCGCGATTTACGCATTGGCAAGTGCAAGGCAACGTCGATTCTTCGCAGGGCGACGTCGATCACAAGGCAAAATGCTGCCACGGTGAGCAGCCATGGCCAGAGTGGTGTTGGTCGAGTCGCCCATTCTGTGGTGCGTTCAAAGATTTTTTCCGGAGCGGGATTGAACTGACCTCCGGAAATACTGGCCACCTCCTGAAGCAGTGCTTCATTTGTCGGCTGGATGCGTAATTCATCGCTGTAGCCGACAATCAATCCACGCGATTGGCGATAGACAACCTGGTCACCTTGCTTTAAAGCAATCTCCATATTGTAAGCACCAGATTGCAATGTAGTGAAATCAGCGTCGTAACGGCCGGGGGCCGTTTGCTTCATCAGCGATTTTTCGCGACGCAACTGCGGATTGATCACAGTGAGTTCAACTTCTGAGTTGTTCAGAAACTGCCCGATTTCATTGACGGCATCCACGGAGATTTCGGCCAGCTTCCCATCACGTGAAACCGCAACCTGAATGCCGCGTGTGTCACTCTTTCGCATTGTTTGACGTACGACTTGCGTCCAGAATTTTCCATAGCCCGGCCATGTTAACCATTCGGCGGCCCAACGGCTTTTGGCATCGGAAGTGAACGCTGCCGTCATTCCCAGGCCATACCGCCACCAAGCCAGCAACGGATCGCCTTTTTCTGTGGCAAGGATGACTTCGCTGGTTGGCTTTGGACGCGTCATGACGTATCCAAGTAAAAACGGAGCAGCCTCCATGTCGATCTCTTTTAACGCATGTGTCGCGCGGACGACTTGTGGAACGAAGGGCTGTTCGTCGATGGCCGACTTGCTGGCTGTGACAGTTTCCTTGGCAAAAATCTGTGGCACTTGCGACGGATCTTCTGCAAGGTAATACCGCCCCTTGCCGACTCGCGCGATGGATTCCAGAAGTTCGGTATCGGCACCACCAAGAGCGACCGTCGAGACTGTCATCTTTGCGGACACCATTTGCTGCGCCATGCCTTCGAAGTCGCCCGAGTTCGAAACGCCGTCTGTGAGCATGATGACGTGTTTCAACTTCGCCGAGGTCGAATTCAGGATCTCAAATGCCATCTCCATCGATGGATACATGCTGGTGCCACCGCCGGATTCAATGCGAGCGATTTCGTCGCTGACTTTGCCCTTATTGCTGGCCGACTGCATTTCACTTATGACATACGTTTGGTCATCGAACGCCAACACGGCGACTTGATCGCGGTTGCCCAGAAGTTCAACCGCCGAGCGTGCTGCTGTTTTTGCCATCTCCAGCGGATCGCCGTCCATGGAACCAGAACGGTCAATCACGATCACCATGCCGAGTGACGGCTTTTCTTTTTCCTTTTCAAAGTCGCTGCGCACGGGCAAAATTTCTTCCAGCGTGCTCTTGTAGTATCCGCCCAGCCCAAACGATTGCTCGCCGCCCAGCATGATGAAACCGCCACCGAGTTCCTGAACGTACGTGCGGGCAATCTCCATCTGCTGTTGAGACAACGCTGTCGCCGGAACATTTGACAGCATCAGCAATTCGTAATTCTGAAGTCCGGCGAGCGTATCCGGCATGCCCTGCGGCGGACGCACATCGACTTGAATTCCTTCATCCTCCAAAGCGTACGCGAGTTCGCGAATGAGATTTGGATCACTTTCAATGATCAGGACTCTCGGTTTTCCTGCGGCATATACGAGGCCAGAATCAGCGTTGTTGTCGAGCAGCGTGTCGTTCTTCAAGCCCGACAGACGCACTTTAAAGGCCGCCATGCGGTCGCGTTCAATGGACTGCTGAAAACGAAACTTGTTCTCGCCAGTCTTCAAAGGGCGAGTTTCACTGATCACTTTGTGATCACCTCGATACACCTCAACCAAACCCTCGTCGTCGTGGTTGGAGTGAATGGTCACATCGACGAAAAATGGTTCACCTTCACGAACTTCGGCCGGCACGTTGACTTCGGAGACCTGAACTTCCGGTTCCGTACGAGTGGGCAGCGGAATGGTCGTGATCGGTACGCGACTTCGCGACGCAGCCGCGATGGCATTTCCATCCGTCTGATTACCATCGGTCAGCACAACGATTCGTGGCACGTATCCTGGTGGCATGTAACCAGCGGCGGCTTCGATAGCAGCGGCCAGATTCGTGCCGTCACGTTTCGCATTGATTTCTGCAGGTTGCAGAGTTCCCGGTACAGCAGGATCCGCTGTTGCATTAGGTTTCCCAAGGATTGATGGCGTCGGGCCAAACAGGACAGGTTCGTCCTGCACGTTTCCGATCGACGCAGCAAATGGCATATAGGCGATTCGGTTAGATCCTTTTTTCTCGGCAGCGCCCCTGAGGAAATCATTCGCAGCGACTTCGGCGTTCTCACCGACACTCAGGCTTTGATCGACCACAAACAGCACAAATTGTTCATGAGTTCGGTGCAGCCATGTCAGTCCAGCAAGCGCGAGGATCAGCAGCAGGCCGATAAGCGATCTCGTGACCAATGACCAAATCCGCTGCGGCTTGGGAAAGTCGCTCAAACTGCGAACAAACCAAATTCCCAGCACGATCGCAAATGGAACGATCAGGATCAGCAGCATTGGGCGAGTGAATTCGAATGGCAACATTACGAAATCAATCTCCGCTGATACAGGAACCATTCCACGGCTGACAGGATGCACGCCAGCAGAATCAGATAAAACCAAAACGGCCGACTGAACCAACCGGCCGTTGTGACTTGCGTTTGAGGGGACTCAAAAAATTCCTTCAAAGGTCGCAGATCCGTTTCGCGTGCGTTTGCAAGGTTGACCGCGACTTCTGCCAACACTTGAGTGGATTTAATCGACCAGACGCCGACTTGAGTCAGCGGCCCGATCGTGGCTGAAATAGACGAGAAATCTGCGACATCCGCAGTTGCGGATGGATTCTCAATCGTTGCAGTTCCGGTTCTCATAACGACAATCGGCGAACTCGTCCCGTCCGGCGAGGCCAGCTCAAATTCATCGCCACTGTTTGTAGTATCATCAAGTAACACTGTCGTCACTGTCCCGGTCGGAAATGACTGCTTCAATTCCCCTGTCGAGCCGGAAAACCAGCCAAGCGAATTTGCTACCATGATTGGAAAGGCTGTGCGGAACGCCAAGTCACCGCGATCTAAATTGACGTTCAGGACCAGACACTTTCCGTTGGCTCGTTTGACTTCCGCATACACAAATTCACCGGACAGTGTTTTTGCGAGTGAATGGGGCGGCGTCTTGAATTGCAATTGCTTCGCTTCCGGCATCATGACATTGTCCAGACGAATATGATTCATCAACGGCGACGTCTTGTCCTGTTCAGTGACGATGGGAGTTTCCATCGTTTCGCCCAGTTCCCAGAGGTCGCAACTTCCAGCCGGATCAACAACAAATACATTCCCAGGCGGCAGCACTGGTGGCAGATTTCCATGCAATACGATGATGGAATCTATTGGCCAGGCGTCTGGAAAATCTTTGCGAACGGTGACTTCCACGAGCGGATTGGCTTCGAACACTTTCCGCAGAAACAGATTTCCCTGCGAAACGATCAATACGCGCTGAGTCTTTCGGCCTGGCAACAATGCCCAGGCGGTGTTGTCGGTTTCAAGGTAATCCAGAACGCTTGCAGCGGCGACGTCGGGTTTTGCGCTGGCTTCAGTTTCTGTGCCTGTTTCAACTTGTGTGCCAGAATGAATCTGCGTCAGAACTCCACGCAAACGACCGCCTTCGAGCGACGTTTTTTCAATTGATCGAGTCCACAGTTCCTCAGGCTTCAGGTTCAATGGAATCACATCAACAGGGATATCGTCAAGCGATAATTCAAGCCGACACGAAACTGGATTCGCAGATGCATTGCGAACGGACGCCAGAATTTCGTAGCCAAGAGGATCAATCAAGCTTCGGCGGGCCTGCAACTGAGTGATGCCGATGTTGGCAGCGTCCGTAGCAAAGATACGGTATTCAACGGAAAGCTCCGGCGTGATCTCCGGGGAGCGGGGGACGTCAGTCCCTCGGTTGTTTTCTGCGTCTTTTATGGGCTCCTCAGCAGCGTCATGTACCAGGGGATTCACATCCCCCGCTCGCCGGGAGAGTTCGTCTGCTTCGATAGCTCCATCGGTCATGACAATGAACTGTCCGTGCGGATGCTGACCGACAAGTTCACGTCCCAGTTCAATCGCTGACGAGAGTTGAGTCGGATTATCAGAGAACGTGATTCCATTGATCGCATTTCTCAACGTCGGCGCGTGGCCCGACATGCCAACGATGACTTCCGGCGTGCTGCCGGCAAGCACAATCGCAACTTCATCGCGGAACCGCAGCCCATCGACAATCTGCTGTGCTGCCGACTTCGCCGCTTCAAGCCGCGATGGCGCCACATCGCTGGCCCTCATGCTGGCAGAATTGTCAATCACCAAAACCAGCCGCCGTGCTTGCAGGACTTGCCAGGAAAAATACGGATCAGCGATCGCGAGCACAATCGACAGCAGCAACAAAAGCTGTAGCAGCAACGAAATCAAATGCCTAAAGTGCTGCCAGATTGATCGCGGCGGTTTCTCTTCGTAGATTTGCTTCCAGAAGAGATTCGTCGAAACGGGTACTCGCCGCAGTCGCACCTTCAAGATGTACAACGCCACAATCGGCAGCGCGATGGCTGCAAGAGTGAATGCGATTGGAAGGGCGAAAGACATAGGATAATGAATCGTTCAAAGTAGTTGTTCTTGTTCCAGGGCTGGAGCCCTGGAACGCGTATTCCTGGTCCCGCCCGGCAGGCGGGACCAACTTCACCGGCCCACACCAGATTCTCTCATCATTCTCATCACCAAATCATCAAAACGAATCACCGACGGTGATTGAGTACACCCAAGATTGTACGTATGGCAATAGTCGCGTACCGCCGTCTGGTGTTCCGTAAACAACTGTTTGTACTTTTTCAAATTGCGTTCCGTCACAGTCACCTTGCGAACAGATTCCGATTCCACATCCACAAGCTCGGCATCACCCAACAACGCAGGATCGGCTTCTTTCGGATCATGCAATTGAATCACATGCGCGTCAAATCGACGGTAACGCAGCTGGTCGAGACCACGTTGAAATCCATGTTCGTCGAATAAGTCACTCACGACAACTGCCAAGCCCGTTCTGGCTCCGCGATGCAATACTCCCTGCACTGCCTTTTCCAGATTTGTACCATCACCAGACGTTGGCAGGTCTTCCAGAAACTTCATGATCGGAAGAATACGAGCCTTCCCGCGCGTCACGGGCAATTCCGCAAACACACCGTTGGCATACGCGATAATGGCAACGCGATCAAGATCCGCCAGCGCGATGTAGGCCAGTGCGGCGACCAGATGTCTGGCCAGATCAAACTTCGGCGGACTGCCAAACGACATGCTTCGGGAACAATCAAGCATCAGGTAGACGTGCAGATCCTGCTCTTCCTGAAATCGCTTCAGCAACAAATCGCCGTGGCGAGCGTAAATGTTCCAGTCGAGATACCGCAAATCGTCGCCGCTGTTGTATTCACGATGATCCGAGAACTCAATCCCCGACCCCATCTGCACCGTCCGCCGCTGCGCCAGTAATTGGCCTCGGAAAACACGTTTCGAAATGATCGAAAGGTATTCCAGTCGCGTTAGAAAATCGGAAGGAAACAGCATTGAAGATTCTTAATGTGGTCAGCGGGCAGTGATTCAATCCGTAAGTTTGGATCTTCGGAACGCAATACACCGTTGGAAAAGCCAGCGCAAGATACTCGGGGAACGCACCCGCCGCAAATTAGGGGCGATGAAATATCTGTGCTGCCGCATGAAGTCTATTCAGGCTCTTCTGTTTCAGGCGTCCGAGGCTGACCGAACGTGAGCGTCAATTCCTGATCTTCGCGAAGGCGCTTTGAGCGGATCTTGATCCGGTCTTTTACCAGATTTCTAGCCCCAGGCACGACGATAATGATCTGCACACGATTGTCAATCACGTCGATGCTGCTGGAAGAATTGATCACTGTTTCCTTCCCGTTGGCAGCCGGCGCACGAGAGGCGGACGGAGTGTTCTTATCATATGGCAAGAACTGTTTATAGCCGTCCGTACCAATGACCTCGCCCTTTAAATCGCTCACGCGATATTTCTTAACGTCGCCAGGCAATCGAACTTCAATCACAATTCGATACGGCTTCATCGGTGCGGGAGTCGCAGGAATTGTGAAGGCGGTGAAGCTGCCTTTGGTAACCGCAAATCCCTGCTCTGGAATCTTCAGCAGGATTCCGCCACCTTCGTCCCCTTCGCCGTTGGATTCCGCTGACGAAGCATTTACAAGATCGTCGTTGAGTGACTGCAGCCATGCGGAGTCCGATTGTTGGAGATGTTGAGACAGTTGCTGCACACTGCTTTTGGGTTTTTGCACCTCGACGTCTACGCTACCGACCATTTCGAATTTCGGCAATTCGTCAAGTAAATTTTCGTCGCCCAGCGAAGCCACAATCGGCTCTTGTGGCGTCTGGATCAGCTCCATCCAGTCGAATCCGAACAGCGGCAACAAAACCAACGCACTGACCCAGACGATGAGGTGAATGAACGCCGACGAAACAAAACTCATCGATCCCAGCGAGGTCAATGCCGCCGCAATGTGGCCAATTTTTGCGCCGGGTTCAGCATCGTCGTCGGCCGTTTCAGCAGAATCGTGAAATTCAGGAATAATGACGGCAGGTTCGGACTCATCAAGTGCGCGAGCCGACAGCGGAGGAGGCGACAGTTTCTGTTGGCCACCTTGCAGTGAATCATGCTCCGCAGCAGACTCCGGCATGAGAATCTCTCCGAACCCGCAGGATGTTGATTTAGTGAGCCGCAAGGCGCTAGCTGCGGGTGAGTGTAAAAGACAAAGGAAAAACACCCGCGGCTAGCGCCTTGCGGCTCACGATTGTGACTAAATCGACAGCCCGCAGGATTGCTGCTTCGATCAATAATCCTGAATTTCACTTAATCCCGTCGGTTTGCCACCACAAGTCAACCGCCTAGGAATCATGTGAGCATGATGGCAGATCATCGCCGATTGCGTAAGTGTGACGCCTAATTATCGATTGTCACACAAAAAAAGCCCGGCCATTTCTGGTCGGGCTCTGATTGAATGCGTTTTTTATGATGGCGATTACTGAACCGTAGGGCCCGCACATCGAATCAAATGGTCTTTGTCGATGTAGACGACTTCAACAGACTGGTCCACGTGGCTGAATGGGATCGGCCAGTATGCTCGAATAGTTTTGTCGTAGTACACTGTGCATTTATAGTGGCAGTGGTGCAAGCGGCATGGACCTACCAGTGGATACACTTTACATTCATCAAGTCGGTCAACCATTGGCTCGACCACGATTCGCACGTTGTTTATCTGCGTTTCCTGAATAAACGCAAATCCACCGGCTGGTGTGTCTGGCAATGATCGCATCACCTGATCTTCACTCGGTGGATCAACGCAGAACACGTCGCCTTCAACCGGATCAAGCACTGGCGTGCGATCGTAACGTTCCTGTGTCCACAATTTGTCTTCAATCTGCTGGCTTTGATAAGCAGAAATCGGGATGACTGGAAGCGTTCGCCAGAACGTCATACCTCGCCAGGCAACATCGATGAATCCACCGGTGAGGAGACATCCACTATTTGTCATCGTAGACAGACAAATGACTGCCACCACTATGTTGCGTCGCAACTTGCTGCCAAGCGTCTGCATGGGTTTCTTCCCGGTTTTCATCGAAGGCGAGTTCATGGATCAAATCCTGGCTTTAGGGTTAGATGTCGCCGATTTGCAACAACCAAACCCAGACTATGCACGCCAATCCTGCGGCGTCTGTCTGTGTATCGAACAATCATTTCTCCTGACTTGTGAAAATGTTTCGATTTTGCGGATCAAGTTGTAAGAATCGAAGATAACGATCGTGACGGCGCTGCATGAAACTGCCGAAACCGTGCTGTGCCACGACTTTCGGCGTCTCACCGGCAGTTTTTGCTGGTATTCTGCCGCATTTTCGCCTCCGGGTTCATCCCCCAATGGCGTGGACTTCAGGAAAAATTATACACTTCACGGCTCGACCGACCCCGCGTCGGCTGACCGCCGACTTGCAAGCTACGCCGTTTGACGCATTACCAGGGGTCAACGCAATGTTTCCCGCCCGAATCGCCAAGGTTGTTAGCGTTCCGGCCTGAAAGGCCATGGCATGTCAGCCCAAGGCAACGCCTTGGGTTCGAGATTCAACAAAAAACAAACGCCCTGTAAGGGCATCGCACAAATTGCTTTGCCCTTTCAGGGCAATGTCCATTAAATATTTTGTCAACCTGAGGCGGCGTTCATCCGCATTCGCGGATTCAGTTGCCCCAGGCTGACATGCTGAGCCCCGTTGCGGCGAAACGCGGTTTTTTGGCCTGAAAGATAATGATGTGTCAGCGCAACGTCCCTGTCCGCCAAGGGTTAAACGTAACCGTGCTACTCGCAACCCCAGTCATTAAACGGCGCATTCACTCGAAATTCATCACACGCTGGCTGAAAAACCGCTATTCGGCTGTCGGTTCGAGATCTCTGTTCCGCCTTGCTGCGTCCAATTCCTTAAACGCTTTTCTATTGATGCCGTCAGGAAATTGAAGTTTTTCGTCGTTTGGCTTTCGGATGCGGAGTGACATTATCTCGTGTTTCGCAGTATTTTGGAGGAGCAAACATTGCTCGCGCGTTCCCAGGAGCCTGATTTGGCGTTCACGATTTTCAGTAGGCTCCGTTGAACCATCGACCTCAAGGCTTTCGGCGAGAATGCGTTGAAGCGGCGTTCCGTTTGGAAGCGTCAATGTTGCGAACACATCCACTATGGTCCCTGGAAGCAACTTTCCATAGCCGGTGTTTTTGTCATTGCCGTTCAGAAAGAACAGTCCCATTCCATTACTTGGTTTCCCGCTGTCGTAGTCGTCTGGAATCTCGCGAAGACCGCGTTTCCAAGTGTTCGTATGATCCCCTTTTGAGATCAGTGTTCCACTCGCAGAGTCGGTACACGTGTATTCGGAATGGATCGTTAATACATCACCAGTGAGTTCGTAAGTTCCCTGTTCGGAAACGATTTGATTCGGCAGACCGCCTTTCACTTTCACGGCTCCAAAGACGATTGTCTTCGCACTTGCATCCACAACTACGGAACGAGACACAGACTCTCCCGTCCAATGCGTCACTGTCTTTTGATTCGCTCGAATCGTCATGTTCATCGGCCGACGCTCGGTTTGCCATTTGTCAATATATGCAACACGATGCCATTCGCCTTCGAGTTCCGTGACGACACTTGAATCGACAGCCTTACTCGATCCCGGTTGCACTGGAGGCTTCAACTCAGACTGATTCTCGAGCTCTCCGCTCAATGTCTGTTCCCATTCCAACTGCGGATTCAGCAAGTCCTTAACTCGTCGATCCACGATCTGATCGGCGATGCGTTCTCGCATGTCGAGCGAGTGTTGAGTCTGCAACAGGCGAGTCTGCATCTCCAGCAACTCGGCTCGCAGCAGGCTTTGCCGCAGAGTGAAAGTCCGTTGCACTGCCGTTCGCAGCTCGGCCTTCTTTGCAGCGTCTGGAGTTTGTCGAAGCGACTCGGCGAGGTCGCGAGCCTGCCTGTTGGCGGTTTCGTAGTCGGTTCGCAACTCAGCGACCTGTTGTTGAGGTGTCTTTGACGGATCTTCACCAACTGCTGACTTGCCGTCTTGCTCTGGCTTGGCACTCAGTTCACGTGGTGTTTCATCAAGCTTCAGCAGTAGTGCCTCCACCGCCTGCAATTCTTCCGCCGACCCAGTGACGACCACGGAATTGTGCAGCTCATCAGCGTCAGCTCGGAACGGTTTCGCTGTAAAGAGTTGCAGCAATAAATCAGTTGTCGAAGTGGCCTGGCTGTTCTTGAGTGCGAAGATTCTTATTTCACCAGCTGGCACTTCTCTTGCAGCTTTAAACGCCGCTTTCGTTTCGTCGATCGTCATACCAGCTCTCAGACTCACGTCACGTTTATGTAACCAGTCACGCAAGAATGAAGGCATACGATCGATTTCTACCTGATCGACGATACCATTTCCGTCCGCATCAATCCCGGGCCTACTCGGACCGCGCGATTGACTGCCGCCCTCCGGAGTTGCACCAGTGGGCTTCTCCTGGCTGGCTGCTTCCGAAACTGCTGGGCCAACGCCTATGGGCGATTCGGCGTTAGCGGCCGGTGGCTGTTCCTGAGCTGAGCCGACAGAGATCGCGAGGCTCCAAAGGATGCCGAATAGAATGAGATGGTTGATGGCGAACTCCCGATGGGAAAGATGGGAAATCGTGGTGAAAGTTGTTGGCCGAGCGTTACTTCTGTTTGACCCGACTCGAAGAGAAGGTAGGGCTCTCGGCACCTCCTCTTCGAGTCGGGTCAAACGAGTAATTCAATTGCCACGGTCTGCGACTTGTGGCCAAAGTGGGGAACTGAATCAATTATTTGTCTGATCATGGCAGTGGTTCCTCCCAGAGCTTTTCCGCGTCCTTCTGCCACTTGTTGAAATCGCTGCGGAGTGGTGAGACAATCTCTTCGCCGGCATCCCAACTCGCAGACGTCTCGGTCGAGATGACTGTTGGCTCGCCGGATGACGGAGGCTCAATCGTTACTGGTTTCTTCGAAAACAAACTCATTCCAACGACGCCGGCCAAAACGCACATACCGATGACCAATAACCAACGCCGCAACGAAAACAGCCGCGTCGGCACAACGGGACATTCCTTCGGCAGTGGCACAGTCGCCGGTTGCTGAACGTGAGCCAGACATCCTTCCAGCAACTGAGCCACCTCAGTCGCACTTGCGAATCGATCGCCGGGACTCTTCGCCAGCAGCTTGTACACGATCATCTGAAACCACGCCGGAAACTGCGGCGAAATCTCACGCAACGGACGAGGCGACTCATCTGTCAACCGTCGAAGAATTCCATAAGTCGACTCCGCACGGAACGGTGTTCGTCCCGTGGCCAGCGTGTACAGCACAGTGCCAAGACTGAACAAATCACTGCGAGCATCCACGGGTTCGCCACGAGCCTGCTCGGGCGACATGTAGAGCGGAGTGCCTGCGATGATTCCAGTGCGAGTGATGCTGGCATCGTCCATGGCTCGAGCGAGTCCAAAGTCGGTGAGCATCACTTTCTCAACGCTGATCTCCAGCAAAATATTCGCGGGCTTCACATCGCGATGAACCAATCCCTGAGCATGAGCCGCAGCGAGCCCATTCGCAGTCTGCATGCCGATGCGAAGTACGTCGATCAGTTCCAGCGAGCCCAGTCGATCGAGCCGCTGCTGCAACGATTCGCACGCAACGTACGGCATGACGATGAACGGCAGCTTGCCGCTGGAATGGACGGTCAGAATCGGCATAACATTCGGATGCAAAATTGCGGCCGTTGCCTGAGCCTCGCGAGCGAACCGCTTTCGAGCCGCTGCACTGACAGCCAACTGCGGAGCCAGTACTTTCACCGCAACGAGGCGTTTCAATTCCGGCTGATAGCCCTTGAGCACCACGCCCATGCCGCCATGTCCGATGACTTCCTGAATCTCGATGTCGCCGAGTCGCCCGATGTATTCCGACGATGTTGATGGTTCGAGACACTCGACGGCGAAGTCACTCGCTGTTTCGTGATCGACAGAATGTTCGACACCGACACTGGAATGATCAGCCGCCTTCAACGTGGTGCCGACACGATTCCACGCCGCTGGCTGCCCCGCAAGTCGTTCCAGTTCACGCTGACAGGCGTCGCATTCGCAGAGATGTGCAGACAGCGATTCCTCTTCCGCCTCGCTGAGGCTTTCGTCGAGTGATCGTTGCAAAAGTGTGGGATTGCATTTCATGTTACTTCGTCATCCAGCACTTCCTCAATCCGATTCCGAATGCGAGCAAACACGCGGCTTCGCGACATATAAACAGCCCCGGTTTTCACGCCGAGTTCTGCAGCCACATCCGCCACAGATCGCCCCTCAACCTGCGTCTCCCAAAATGCTCGCCAGGAGTTTTCGCGGAATTCGCCTCGCACCTGCTCAGCCGCCCAGAGTATCAATTCCTGCTCGTATTGTTTGAATTGTTCTGCATTGATTGACGCGTCTGTCAGGCCTTCCAGTAGATTCAGGAAATCAGATCCGCCTTGTCCTGTGATCTGCTTCCGTTCTCGCATCATAAACTTGATGACCACGTTGCGTGCAACACAGCCCAGCCATCGTCGAAACGACGCCGACTTTCCGTCCGGTACCCAGCCATCGACCGATTTTGCGATTGCGATCAGAAGCTGCTGCGAGACGTCCGCCACATGCCGTTCTGGTGTCCCCTGCTTTCGTACAAGCCGCAGTAGAAATGGTTCATAGACGCAAAGGAACTCGGTCCATGCGAGATTATTTCGCTGATCCTTCAGGCGGACGATCAGGCTGTGACGAGTTTCCGGCGGTCGCATCGGCCTCTGTCAGAAAAAGGCAAACAAGGGACGGGCAGTCGAGCCTGTCTATTGTAGTGAGTCCTCGATTGTGTCAGATACTCACAAAGAAAACCCGCGATTCCGAAAAAAGGCGACACGTATTGCGTGCTCTTGTGTCAGGAATTGCCGTCGCAATCTTTGAGCTGCGCATTCGCAGAACACTGAGCGTCAAGAACGGACGATCGCAGGCTGTCGTCATAGGGCAGAATTATTTCGGCGATTCAAAACCGAACGAGGAGACTTCGAGTCGGTGCTGAGGATCGAGCGGCCTTTGGGGGTCGCCTTTCGCTCGATGCTTAGGCCTTATTTCCGATGCAATAGACATGCGTGTCGGTACGCAGGATAATTTTGCCGTCAATGCAAACTGGGGATGCGACAGTGTGTTCTTCCGCGATCGAATTTTCGGCCAGAATCTTGAATTCGCTGCCCATAGCGTCGAGGACAAATACGGTGCCGTCCTGGCGTGCGATGTAGAGTTTTCCATCCGCCACAGTCGGCGATGATCGATATGTGTTGCGATTTTTAGGGAGCACGCCGGACCAGATCTTTTTGCCGGTGAGCAAGTCCAGGCAATCAATCGTTCCCCGAGCATCGCCAGTGTCCCGGCAGTTGAAGATTCGTCCATTGGCAATCGCTGGTGTCGGAACGTCAGCAGATGTTGCTTCATTGAACCATGCGATGTGGCTGGATGTGACGTCGCCCTGGCCGCCCATTTTGATCGCTGTCAACGATTCTCCGCGGGCGTAAGGAGCCACGACAATTCCATCGGAAACGGCTGCGGAAGCAATCGATCGGAAGTATTTGTGATTCGTTGGATTCAGGCCACCGACGCGCCAGAGTTCTTTGCCATCGGCTGCGTTATGTGCCGTGACGTGATCCGCGCCAAGCACGACGATGACCTGACGGTCAGGCTCATCAACAACAACAGGTGTTGCATAACTTTGAGCTGCTTCTTCCGGTGCGCCAAGATTTCGATCCTGCTTCCAGATGACTGAACCATCCACTTTTGAAAATGCAGCAAGGTAAGAAGGCCCAGTCTGCATACAGGCGATGACGACAGCGTCTTTTGTCAGGACCGGCGATGTACCGAGGTCCCACCACAGAGTGTCTTCGCCGTATTCTGTTTGAAGGTTTTTATGCCATTTTTGTTCGCCAGCAACTGTGTAGCAGCCAAGATCGCCACTCTTAAAGTACGCGAAGACATAAGTGCCATCGGTGATCGTGGATGGATTTGCTCCAGTACCATCCTTACCCGGTTTTCCTTCGACGGCTGCTCCCAGTGTAGATGACCAGCGTTGTTTGCCGTCCATACCGATGCAGATGATCGTGTTTTGACCATCGATCGTTGTCGTTACAAAAATCGAATCACCAGCGATGGTTGGTGTCGAGGCACCGCGGCCATGAAGTTCATACTTCCAGATGATGTTTTTGTCCGCTGACCATTCCGTCGGATAACCGGCTCCGTCGGCAGTTCCGTTGCCATGCGGTCCGCGCCAGTTAAGCCAGTCACCGCCCATTGAAGTGGAGGAGCCCATTGAAGCGGAATACAGCACCAACATGGCGAGCAGCGTGAGTTGTTTCATCGGAGAGTATCCTGGCGGGAGGAGAGTCGGATATAACGGCAGGTATTTTATCTTGTAAACGCGGTTAGTGAGCGTGTGCGACGTGACCGTGATCATGGCCAGTATGTCCATCGTCATGACCGTGTCCATCGTCGTCATGCCCATGGCCGTCATGCCCATGCCCATGGTCATCTTCGGCAGGTTCTGCCGGGAATTCTGTCAGTCGTCCGAATGCTCCTGAGAGCTGAGCGGAACCGCAAAGTAGTGCGATGCATGTGAGCATTGTGACGTAAATAAACTTCCCGGCATGATTGCTGACAGAAAGTCCCAGCATCAAGTGTTTACCATTCGCCGGTGGAGCAACCGCGCCCCAGACAATTACCGTGACGAACATCAGCAGCAGGATACCGATAAATCCACCACGCCGAAGTATTGGAAACGCTTTGGCCCAATTTACCGCAAAGGTCCAAAATCCTACCCAAGCCAGCAGTGGTAGCCATGGCAGGATGACTCGCACAAGATTCACCACAACATCCAGCAGTGACCAAAGTACATTGACCAGACTACTGAAAAGATCGAACAGAGCATCCATGGATTGTCACCGAAGAATGGGATTTTGAAATGCTGAAAAGTTGTCTGCTGATTACCAATAACCAAATTTTGCGATGTGTCTAACCGCAATTACTGAGGTCACAACTGCCCTCAAAAGCCGGTCTGTGCCGTTTCAGTGGAGGAGAGCAACTTTGTAAGTCTAGCGTTTTTCAACGTGAATCTTCCAGTAAGCCCGGCCATGATTCTCGCAGAGCGCGCTAGTACGTGTGACTTCGTAGACTCTTAGGGGCTCTCTCCAAAACTCGGGAAACCCTTTCCCGTGAAAGAAGGACCTGTAAAAAACAGATCCCAGCCGTCCTGGTTTGTAGCCGCACGGGAGTGTTGACGGGTCGTGAAAGATGGCGTAGAGTTGCAAATCCATGGTTTTCATGCCTCGCGAACCGTTTTTCGCCATCCGTCGCGCTGAGGCTCTGTGGGAGTTCCGTAGGTGTTAATTGCCGATACGGAAGCTCAAATGACTCTCTGGTTGGCGGAAGATTCTGGAATTTGCATTGGACGTACCGACGGAAACAATTTCAACATTTGCACAGTTGGGTCTTGCACCCGCAACTCTTAAAACAATCACAAAAATTGGCTACGAGACGCCGAGCCCGATTCAGGTGGCCTTCATTCCGATTGCTCTGACTGGTCGTGATTGCATTGGTCAAGCCCGCACGGGGACTGGAAAAACGGCAGCGTTCATGCTGCCAGCTTTGGAACGTCTGGATGTTTCTTTAGGACGCGTTCAGCTCTTGGTGATGGCACCGACAAGAGAACTCGGTGAGCAGGTTCATGCGGAATCGAAGAAACTGAGTGGCACATCAAAGCTCAAATTCGCCCTTGCAGTTGGTGGTCGTCCGATCGGTCGACAGATTGCAGATCTGGAAGGCGGGGCTCACGTTGTGGTCGGTACGCCAGGTCGAGTGATAGATTTGTTGCGTCGGCAGCTTCTGAAACTTGGCGATTTGAAAATCGTTGTGCTCGATGAAGCCGACAGAATGCTTGACATCGGTTTCCGCCCGGACATCGAACGTATTCTGAAATCGTGTCCTGCAGAACGCCAGACGTTGCTGCTTTCGGCCACACTGCCGCCGCCCGTTGAGAAACTGGCTCAGCGTTATATGATCGAACCTGAAATGGTCGATCTGTCAGAAGATCGTGTTGTCGTCGATACGATTGAACAGTACTACATCACAGTGGACGAAGATCGTAAGAAAGCGCTTTTGTTGCGGGTGCTTGCGAAAGAAAGGCCGCAGCAGGCTATTGTGTTCACTCGTACAAAACGAGGCGCGGATGCTTTGTTTAACGAGTTTACGAAACGCCTGAAGTCCAACCGCATCGCAGCGATTCATGGAGATCTGCCGCAGCGAAAGCGTGACTCCGTGATCAAGTCGCTACGGGCCGGTGAACTACGCCTGCTGATAGCCACGGACGTTGTGGGACGCGGTATCGATATCAGCGGGATTTCACACATCATCAATTTTGATATCCCTGAGTACTGTGACGACTATGTACATCGCGTCGGCCGAACCGGACGACTTTCGTCGGATCAAAATGGCCGAGCGATTACGTTTGTGACTCTGCAGCAGGGCGGCGAGCTGACAAACATTGAAAAACGAATCAACACGGTTTTACCAGAATACAAAGTCAATGATTTCGAAGCCTTTCGAACTCGAGAGCGTCCAAAACGGACAATTCGACGTTATGGCTCGCCGGACGAATAATGTATAGCTTGTTCCGGGGCTCTTGCCTCGGGAACACTCTGCTCCGGAGGCTCCCGCCTCCGCTGTCGAGGCGGGAGCCTCCCTTGCATTGCGTTCCGAGGCTGGAGCCTCGGAACGAGGGTAAAATGAGTCCGGCGAGCGGAGCGGCGTGAGCCCTGTGGTATCTCTTTTTTGTACCGGCAAGCTGACGCATGCCGCTCGCCAATTCTCTCACCCACGACCGCGTGGAGTATAGCCCACCATCTGCTTCACCAATGGCACGAGGCCATTGGGCTCGAACTAAGGGCGATTTTTTCGTTTAACGGCAAGCGTGTCCGGTGGGCCGCAGGTTGTTATTTACTGATTCGGCAGATTCTGCTTGAATTCGCCAATTGGACTGTATTCACGCATGCGGCAGATTTCGATTCGTCTGCCGTGCTTGAGGTTCCTAGCCAATCCAATCCATCAAGTCATTTCCAGCAGGGAGGTTGTCGAAATGAAGTCCGTCTATCGTTTGCTTTTCGCAATTTGCGTTGCGTTTCCCTTTACTGGACTCGTGTGGGCTCAGGAACCGCCACGGGTAAACGTGCTTGTCGGCAAGGAACTGGACGAATATCAATTTCAACGACTTGTTGATTTCAAACCCAATTCAGCCGAGCCGTTCATCGTTAATCCGGCTGTTGCCGATGATCTGATAAAAGAAGACAATGAACTCGCAGATGCTCAACTCAAAAAGATTAAACAGGATATTGAAGATTTGATCACGAAGCATCCTGAAAGCCTGGCGGCAAAAGAGATGGCTGAGGTGCTCGACAAGGCTGAGTTAAGGATTGTTCCTCAATATGGCATCTGCTCTAAGTATGTGTTTTTCTCTACGGTGCCTATATATCGGTAGTTGCGGAATTTTCATCGCTGAGTTTGTCGTCGATGCGGGCCTGTTACCATACGACGACGCATCACGGATGCAGATCTGAGGACAGATCTGCTTACGTAGTTCGACCTGTCTCAGGTCGAATTCCTTCAGCGTGGTAACTTCACTAAATTTGCCTGTTTCTGCAGCGCGTTTGAATATCACAGATTCAAGGATGAATTTTATAGTGGCAAGCAATTGGAATTCGAATCGCAAACTACAAGTGGCATTGAGCTGCTTTGGCTTAGCACTATGCCTCGTCGCAGGAAGACTCTTGCATGCGTGTCCGTTTTGCCTTTCGCCACCGATGACGCTGGTGGAAGAAATCAGTACGTCAGACATGGTTGCGATTGTCGAACTGCTGCAGTTTGAGGTTGTTCGGTCGGGTCAGACCGTGATTCCTCAATCAACCGTCCGCATTCGGGAATTCCTGCAAGGCGCAGACCTTGCCACGAAATTCGGTCGCTTACAGACTGGTCAGGCATTCGTCGTGCGTCAGGAGGTTGCCGGGGAACCGGGCGACTTATTTTTGCTGTTTGGTTCGCTGCCGGACAATAGTTCGTTCACAGGCTCTACGTTTGCATCGAGCGATAGTGGAGAGTCGAACGCTGTTGAAGAAGGTCGTGTCGTCACGGCCGACGTGAAGTCTGATGAGAATGCTGCGAAGAGAATCCAGCGAACGTCGCTAATGATCCCTGAGTTGATTCTATGGACATCATCGACTCCGGTGTCACAAGAGGCGATACGCTATATCAGAAATGCACCGTCTCAATCATTGGCTCAGGCTCAGCGCTTGATTTATTATCTTGGCTTCCTGGAACATCCAGATCCGCTGCTGTCGATTGATGCATGGGCGGAATTTGCGAATTCGACGTATGACGACGTGAAAGCAGTGAAGAGCGAAATGCCTCGTGAGAAGCTGAGGCAGTGGATCGCCGATCCGATGACGACTCCCGAACGACTCGGACTCTACGGCATGATGCTGGGGCTCTGTGGTGACGCAGACGACGCGACGTTTTTGCAGGCCCAAATTGGCGATGTTCCGCCAACAGGGAAAGATGAAACGCAGTTTTTTCGATACGGCACTGACGGACTTATGGGTGGCTATCTGCTGCTGACTGGCGAACAGGGAGTTGAATTTCTCGAAAGAACCCGCCTGCAGCCGGACGTCCCGACGGACAGTATTCATGCCGCCGTGCAAGCCATTCAATTTGTTTACAGTTATGAGAGCAGTCTGGTTCCTGAAGCCCGACTTAAAGTGACAATGCGGCAATTGCTCTCAAATAATGAGCTTCGAATACTCACGATCACCAATCTTGCAAGATGGAAGGACTGGGAGAGTTGGCCCGAACTCGAACGCATGTTTAAAGAAGAGTGCGTCAACGATCGGGCCACGCGGAAAAGTATCGTGCAGTTTGCTGAAGAGTGTCGCAAAGCGATCGCGTCGGATGGCAGTCCTCTGGCAGTTGCCAGTGTTGCAGATCAATTTCTGAAGGGAGCAGAGCTTGAGCATCCGGAGTTGTTCAAGGCCGTCAGCAATGCTGAGTTCCTGTCGCCGTAGGATGGACTTCCAGTCCGTCTGAAGAATGACGGACTGCAAGTCCATCATACATTTTGCAAACCCGCATATTGTTTCGGGACAGTTACTTCTCGGCAGTCACCTCAGGTTTGTTGAAGGTTTCGTGCCATGTCTTTATCAGGCCTGGCACAGCATCGTACGTTGCTAAAATTCCGATGCTAAGAAAGAAAACAGCACCAAGGACCAAGCCTGTTTTTTGCCATAGTTTCGGTCGTAGTGCATGAGGCAACAGCGTGCAGTTGATCACGAGTGTATGCAGGCAGCTAAATCCCAAGGCATAGTTGTACATCATGCCGGTTGCTGTCACGAGCAGTTTGTCGCCGGGAACAAACAACAGCATGCACAAGCCGAGCACCATATAAACACACAGCACGCTGAAATACAGGCGTCCGATATGTCGAGTGTCCCACTTCTGAAGTCTCTTACTGGACGTCCAGAAGGCGTCTACCCAACGACGAAGGACTCCATCGGCAGTCGCGACCATGCTGGTCCCCAGAATGAGCAGACCGCAGAGAAGAGTCATGTACCAAAACGCGCCGCCAAGGGAAGGATTCGTCGCTGTAGCAACGGCGTCGCGGACGCCATCTGCCGTCATCGCCGCAGCCTGCCACTTATCATCTGGCACAGTTCCTCGTTTCAAAAATTGTACCGACAACATACTTGGCAGCGCCAAACCGACGAAGCACGCGGGTAGCCAGACAAGATACTGTTCACGTTCAACATGCGCGATCCAGCGGACCCACCGTTTCAGTGAGTCCGGAGTGATATGAAATACCTTGCCTGAGTGAGAAAGTTCAATTTCGTGTCCGCCCACCATGCTGGGTATCGCTCCCACATGTTTTCCCATTCCCCATCCCTGATCGCGAGTAAATGAGCTGATTGGTGTATTTGTCAGCCCGCCGTTTCCTGAGATCGCAGCCATGGAAGCAAGGATTCCGACAAGGGCGAAGTCGAAAGCGATGGATCGTTCTGCTCTCCATGCAGAAAAGACATTATCGACGCGTGGTCCGTGCTCTGCTTCGCCTTCGTCCTGCTTTCCGTTCTTATTCAAGTCTTCGGCAGGAACGATTGGCACATTGCCGAATTTGAAGAACCCCGTCCCGAGTTCTACCCAGGTTTGTCTGGTTGAAAAGCAGACCGCAAGCAGCGTAAGAAAACCCAGGACAATAATCAGCTTGAGTGTCATAATGACTTTGATGGAATTGTAGACTCGTCCGCCGATGCAGAGTGGCACAAAGACGGAAAGGAAAATACCGCAAGACAATATTTTTAGAAGAAACGCATCTGCGGCAAGGCCAGGATCTGGGATATGGCCGCGTATTATCGCTGCCAGTGGGATCGCAGCGTTTGAAGCCAGGTACGGTAGAATTGAGCCAAAGTCCAGGATCAAATAGAGGACCACCCAGAACATCGGATGAGGCGCAATTCGGAACTTCCCTGTGAAAATCGGCTCCCCGCTGTACAGGGTGTAGCGGCTGATTTCCACGTTATAGATGACCTGAAACAAAACGCTGAGCGTCGCGAGCCACAGTAAGGCTCCTCCGTAGCGGGCAGTCACCAGCGGCCCGGTCAGCCATTCACCACCGCCGATTGCTGCACCACCCATCACAAGTCCAGGGCCGACCATCAAGGCCAGTTGACGCCAGTGGAATCTTGGCGCCTCCGGGAGTTCACCAACTGTCCATGCTGGCATGTGCGCCGTGCCAGGTTGAGGCGAAAATGTTTCTTCTGGCGGGGCGTCGGCCCTGGATTCAGCCATTATGTGGGTTCCTGGTCAGTGGGGGGGCGTCCGAAGTCCCAAGCGATCGGATTGTCCGAACTGAGCGATCAGATGCAAGGCACCCGGCCGATTTGTAGGGGCTCATGTTGCAGAAAGTTATTACAAAATAGCTGGCGGGCAGGTGCTTTATGGAGGCTGTTTATTGGGAGAGATGGGTATTCGCCCATGAATTGAAGAATGGCTTGCTTCATTTAGAAATGCTTCAGGTCGTAAATTGACGACGGGATTGCTTCTTCGGGCAAATAACCGGTCCATCGTGCTTTTCTTGATTTGACGTCGCCACTAGAATGAGCGATGGTTAAGCAGCGAAGAGACATGGTCTGAAACAACTGGATTGAAGGAAAATCGAATGCAGGTGGCAATTACTTGTCGTCATGGCAGTATCCGACCCGAACTACGTGAATACATTACTCGAAAAGCCGAAAAGCTTGTCAAGTATCTTGATACCGTCAGTGAAATTGACGTCACTATCGAATTCGAAGGTCCGCGCGTCGCGGTTGAAATGCTGGTTGAAATCGATGGGTTCCACACGATTGTGGCACATGTCGAGGGTGAAGACACCGGTGCTGCGTTTGACAAAACGCTTCACAAGATGGAGCAGCAAGTTCATAAACATAAAGAGAAACATCGCGACCATCGGCATAATACATCAGTCGCCGATGCTGTTCTGCAGGCCGAAAAAGCTCTGGAAGTGAAAGAGATGGACGGGCCTGCCACGGCTGAATAGCGAAATGGGCAACTTTTGTTTCCCGGTTACAGTTTTCCCATGGGTTCGTGTTAAAACCCCTTGAGGATGATTGTCTGTTGTTTGCTAGAATGCCGACGATTGTGAACTGTCGGTAGTTCCGTTCCGACTGGTCTTGTTGCACCAGCGGTCTTATTTTTATGTGATCTGTATTGGTCATACATTCCGACTGTTGCTGATCTGGATATTGTGAGAGACAAAATGAAATTGACTGAGTTTGTGATTCAGGAAGCGATTCTGCCGGACCTCAAGGCGACGACAAAAGAAGAAGTTATTCGTGAAATGGTGGCTCACATGAGGGCCGCCGGTGCGTTGAAAGCCTCTGATGAAGATGGTGTTGTGGCCGCTGTTCTCAAGCGAGAAGAGTTGGGTTCCACGGGCATCGGCAATGGTGTTGCTGTCCCACATACGAAGCATGCGTCGGTAGAAAAGCTGTCTGCCATGGTTGGGATTTCACGCTCTGGCGTGGATTTTTCCAGCTTGGATGGTGAAGATGTCTTCATTTTGTTTCTGCTGATCTCACCGCCGGATCGCCCTGGTGATCACCTTCGCGGATTGGAAAACATCTCTCGACACCTGCGAAGTCAGGATTTCTGTAATTTCCTCAAACAGTCCGCAACGACCACTGATATTTGGGATCTGCTGACGGAAGCAGATGACGGCGATCGCGACGCATAAGGCGTCAAATTCCCTGAAGGAAAGGGGGCGGCTCGTGGCGACTGAGGACGTAGTTTGCCGGAAAGTGAAAGTGACGTCGGAAGATGGATTACATTTACGGCCGATGCAGTTGTTGGTGCGTAAAGCGTTAACGTTTCCGTCTGTAATCAGTTTGTCTTTCGACGGTCGCCGCGCGGACGTCAAGTCAGCGTTAGATTTGATGATGTTGGCCGCGCCGACGGGCGCGATCCTGACTCTGGAAACGTCAGGGGCAGATGCAACTGCCGCAGCAGACGCGATTTGCGAACTCTTTGAGTCTGGCTTTGCGATATCTGGCTCTGAGCTTCGCTGAGTTGTTTGGCGTAGTGTAAGACCTTAAACTGGCGGCATGAAGGTCTTCACAGGAATCGCTGTTTCTCCCGGTGTCGTCTCTGGTCCCGTATTGGTCCTGGGGTCGGAGAATTTTCGTATTCCCCGAAAGTATGTCAGCCGCGACGCCATTGATGATGAAGTGCAGCGTTTTCACGCCGCACTCGAACACGTGTGCCACGACATCAAAGCGAATGAGCAACTGGTATCGGCCCAGTTGGGCGCTCAATACGGAGCGATCTTTTCCGCTCATCTGCAAATGGCTCAGGACCCACGCCTGGTTCGGGAAGTGGAAGCGTTGATTCGGGAACAAACGCGATCTCCCGAATTCGCCGTCAGCCGAGTGCTTCGCAGTTATGCCGAGCAGCTTGAAAAAATGGGAGACAGGTATCTTGCCGAACGCGCGTTGGATATTTTTGATCTGGAAAAACGACTGCTGCGTCAGTTGCTCGGTGAAAGTCGCGAAGAGCTGAAGAATCTAACGGAGCCTGTCATCGTACTGGCTCATGATTTGACGCCCAGCGAAACAGCGACGCTCAATACAAAATTCGTGCTGGGATTTGCAACGGAAGTTGGCGGTCGCACAAGTCACACCGCGATTCTCGCCGGAGCGCTTGAGATCCCTGCGATCGTAGGGCTTGGCCGGTGCGTTGCCGGTGTGTCCGGTGGCGAAACCGTCATCCTGGACGGCGACAATGGTCGCTTCATTATTGATCCCGATAATGAAACGGTCGCTCGTGTTCACGAGATGCAGGCACGCAGTGAGCGAATTCGCGTCCGACTGGGGCTCATGGAAGCCCTGCCGGCGGAAACTCTGGATGGTCAACGCGTCACAATTTGTGGCAATATTGAATTTCCTGAAGAGGTGAGTCACTGCATTAAACGCGGGGCTGATGGTGTTGGGCTGTACCGAACCGAGTTTTTGTTTTTGAGCGGAAACCGCGAGCCGTCAGAATCTGATCACTACGAAGCCTATTGCAAGGTCGTTGAAGCATGCGGTGATCTTCCGGTCGTCATCAGGACTCTGGATATTGGTGCCGACAAGGTGCCGCAGCTTCTGGAGTACCAATTTTTGGAGGTTCAGAATCCGATGCTGGGGCTACGCAGTATTCGTCTCAGTTTGCTCAATACACCCATGTTTAAGCGGCAATTGCGGGCAATCTTACGAGCGTCCGTACATGGTAACGTGCGAGTCATGTTTCCGTTAATCTCCACGCTGCTTGAGTTTCGGCAGGCAAAGATGATACTCATGGACGTGATGGAGGATTTAGAGGAGGAAGGGGTCCCGTTTCAGCGGAACATACCGATCGGAATGATGGTCGAAGTTCCGTCCGCCGTGATTCTGGCGGAAGAATTCGCGAGAGAAGTCGACTTCTTCTCGATTGGTACAAACGATCTTATTCAATACACTCTCGCGTGTGATCGTTCGGATCCGACGGTTTCTAACCTGTATCGCTCGGGTGATCCGTCAATCCTGCGACTCATTCAGATGGTGCTTCGCGCTGCAGAGAAATATGGAAAACCTGTGACCGTCTGCGGACAAATGAGTTCTGATCCGCGGTTCATTCCGCTGTTGCTGGGAATGGGATTGCGAAGTCTAAGTGCAACACCTCAGGCAATTCCGCGGTTGAAAGAAGTCGTCAGAAACCTGTCGATTTCCGAAGCCGAGCGAATTTCTCAGCATGCGTCTTCGCTGGATCTGGCTCGTGACGTAGAGCATTATTTGCAAGGTGAACTTTCGCGACTGTGTCCGGACCTGGTTGATACTGTCGAGTTTTAAGTAGGAATACAACCGAGGCTGTCGACGTTCGGCGGCCCATTTGAAACAACAAAAGCCAGTGATCGTGCTGGCAAGATAAAACGAACATCGCGTCCATGAAAAAAGAAATGTTGATCAATGTCCTCCAGCCGGAGGAGAGCCGTATCGCCATTGTGGAAGACGGAGTATTGGAAGAATTGTATGTTGAACGCAGCAGTGCGGAAAACTACGTTGGGAATATCTACAAAGGTAAAGTTGTAAATATTGAACCCAGTATTCAGGCTGCATTCGTGGATTTCGGCGTCGGCCGAAATGGGTTTCTCCACGTGAGTGACGTCGAGTATCAATACTATAAGCACCTCGTAAAAGATGAACCAGAAGAGGAGCGTGAAGAACGCGAACCTGGTCGTGGTGGTCGTCCCCCAAAGCATCTGAACGAACGCAACGCTCGCAACAAACCGCCCATTCAGCGGATTTTTCAACGGGGAAGCGAAGTTCTGGTGCAGGTGATCAAGGAAGGCATTGGTAACAAAGGCCCTACTCTTTCCACCTACATCTCAATTCCCGGCCGATATCTGGTACTGATGCCGGGGCTGCAGAGAGTCGGCGTCAGTCGCAAAATCGATGACGAAAAAACGCGTCGCCAGCTTCGTCAGACGATGAAAGCCATTCAGCCGCCAGAGGGACTGGGGTTCATTATTCGAACGGCTGGGATTGATCGAGAAGAATCTGATCTGAAGCGAGACTTGAACTATCTGCTGCGACTTTGGGAGACCATTGTGCTGCGGCTGAAAAAGACCGCCGCACCGACGGATATCTACGAAGAAAGCGACATGATTATTCGAACCATTCGTGACATCTACACGAATGAAATCGACACCGTGCTGATCGACGAAGACGGCGCGTTTGAACGAGCTCGCGAGTTCATGAAGATCGTCATGCCGACTCACGTCAATCGCATTCAGCGATATGAAGGCGCGGAGCCGCTGTTCAACAAGTACGGTATCGAAGAAGAAATCGCTCGCATTCAGGATCGGCACGTGCCACTGCCAGGTGGCGGTTCGCTGGTCATCGATCAGACTGAAGCGCTTGTCGCGATCGATGTGAACAGTGGCAGTTTCCGAGCGGACAATGACCCGGAACGCAGTGCCTATCAGATGAATCTGAAAGCCGCCGAAGCGATCGCGCGTCAGATCCGATTGCGAGACCTGGGTGGAGTGATCGTCAACGACTTCATCGACATGCGTGATGAACGGCATCGTCGAGGTGTGGAACATGCACTTCGTGATGCTGTTGCACGCGACCGTGCTCGAACCCGTGTGTTGCGAATCAGTCCGTTTGGTCTGATTGAAATGACGCGCCAGCGTATTCGTCCGTCTCTTCGACGCAGCGTTTACGAAAACTGTCCTGCCTGTAATGGTGTTGGTCAGGTCAAAACGGCGGAAAGTCTTTCGATTGAAGTCATGCGAATGGTTCTGTCGTCATCCGCGCACGAACAGGTGACGAAGATCATGATTGAAGTCCATGATCGAGTTGCAAACTACCTGAACAATCGAAAACGCAAGGAACTCATTCGGATTGAAGACGAGCACGAAGTTGAAATCGTTGTTGTCGCAAAGTCCGATGTTTGCCTCGAGCACATGACTTTCCGAGCCGAAGATACGAACGGACGAGAAGTCAATCTGGGCTAACGCAGGACCGGTTTGAAGCCCGGTCCTGAGATCAAGTTCCTTCCGGACTGGCAATCGTTCCCGTCCGGCGTCACACAAATCCTAAATTTTCGGCACAGAATCACGCTGCAAACCCGCCGAATTCTAAATTCCTGTTCCCAAGTCGGAAACTTGCGGCATTTCCGACTCGAACATTCTAAAACTGATCGCTACACTTCGCGACTCCTTTGAACATGGGCTGTGCAATTTGTTGTTTTGTACGGATGCCGCAAGGCAGGTTCCCTGTGATTTGAATTTCGTTGGCGACGTTGGTTAAAGGTGATTTTTCGATGTTTGCTGTGATCGTAGACGGAAATCGTCAGCATCGTGTTCAGGAAGGTTCTTTCCTTTCCGTGGATTATCGAAAGGAAGTTGAAGCTGGTGCTTCGATTACTTTTGACCAGGTCTTACTCGCCAACGGCGGTGGACCAAGCGTCATCGGCGCTCCGACAATTTCCGGGGCGTCAGTCGTCGCGGAAGTTGTGATCGCCCAGGAAAAAGGGATTAAACTGGAAATTCAGCGTTTACGAAAACGCAAGAATTCTCGCCGCCACACTGGCCATCGCCAAAAGCATACTCGCGTGCAGATCAAGTCGATCACTGTACCCGGGATTCAAATTGTTGAACAGAAGCCCGCAGAGTAGTTAGCGGTCTTGGATTAAAGCAACGTAAACATACAACGAGACAGGTGAAAGCCTGTCTCGTTTTTCGTTTTCAACGCCCCGGTGGCAGTCCTGCCTTCGTTCTGCGATTCCTCTTAATCTTAATTCTAATCCTAATCGATTAGGATTGTGAGTAAGAGTAGGATTATGAAACGCAGCAAGCTTCATCACGCGATTACTGATAACTGACAAATTGCATCATGGTCATCACACTCATCGGATATCGAGGCTGCGGAAAATCCAGCATCGCTCCGCGCCTCGCGAAGCGATTGGAATGGAACTGGATTGACAGCGATCGTGTGATTGAAGAACGCGCTGGGTGTTCCATTCGGCAGATCTTCGAAACCGAAGGCGAAGTTGGATTCCGCAAACGCGAATCAGAAATCATGGCAGAACTACTGCAGCAGGATCGTCTGGTTCTGGCCAGCGGTGGTGGCGTGATTCTGGTGGAAGAAAACCGCATTCGGATGAAAGCATCTGGTCCTGTCGTTTGGCTTCATGCCTCCATTGACGCGCTGGCAAAACGCCTTAGCCGCGATCGTTTCGCAGGCGAAAATCGACCCAGTCTGACGGGTCGTCCGATCGCGGAAGAAGTCGCCGAAGTGATGGCAATTCGGGAACCGTTGTACCGTGAATGTGCTACGATTATCGTCGATTCCGAGCGTGAGTGGCCGGAGCAGGTGGCGCGCAGGATTGCACGGCAAATTGATCTCCCAGTGTCTGACAGGCCGCACGACGAACAATACCCGGACGCAGAACACGAAGGAGACGAGCTTTGAACTACTTCGATTTGCCTCGGCTCTTCGTACTGCCGTTTCTGTTCATATTTGGACTCTGCATCGGCAGTTTTCTAAACGTTTGTATTCACCGCTTTCCATCGAAGTTACGTCTTCGTGATCAATTAAGGTCACTCACCAGCCATGGCTCCGGTTGTCCGCGTTGCTCAGCATCGATTCAATGGTACGACAATATCCCTGTAATCGGTTGGCTTTTGTTGCGAGGAAAATGTCGCAATTGTCGGCGTTCGATTTCAATTCGATATCCACTGATTGAATTACTCACCGGCGTTCTGTTTGTTGTCGTGTACCAGATTGAAATGCCGCCCCAGAATTTTTGGGGACCAGTGACCGGTGCAGGATTGTTCGATGTCGATGGTCCGCAAAATATCACGACAGGGGCATCGTTTCCGGTATGGCTTCATGTCCGCTATCTGCTTCACATCCTGATGATCTGCTGTCTGATTGTGGCGACGTTTATCGATTTTGAATTGCGGATTATTCCGGACGGCTGCACGGTCCCGATGATGCTCTTTTCGATTTTGTTCTCGACAGCCTCAGGTCAGACATTCATCGTGCCACTTTGGTTTCAGGATGCCAGTGTCGCCAAAACCCTGCGATCGATTTCGCCGGATTGGTTACGGCCAGCCTTGTTTTCGTGGGACTGCATGCCATTCGTGGCAGAACATCCGCACATCCACGGGTTTCTGGTCAGCATTGCTGGACTGATTGTCGGCGGCGGAATTGTCTGGATGGTGCGAATCGCCGGATTCTGGGTACTCAAGCAGGAAGCCATGGGATTTGGCGACGTTGTTTTGATGGCCATGATCGGCAGCGTCATTGGCTGGCAGCCTGTGATTGCCGTTTTCTTTTTGGCACCAGTGCTTGCTATCTTTGCTGCATTGGTTACATGGATTACGAAACGTGATCGCGAGATTCCCTATGGGCCATGGTTAAGTCTGGCGACGTTGTTGCTGATTCTTTTTTGGCCGACCGTCTGGCCATTGGCGGAACGGATTTTTGACATGGGGCCATTTGTACCGCTCATGGGATTGTCGATGTTTGTGTCGCTGCTGGTCAGCCTGCAATTGATTCAAATTGTGAAACGGTTGTTCGGCATCTCTTCAAAAACCGACGCAGGACTCGGCGACGGAGGCTGGTTATCCGCCGATCATCTGTTTTACTACAACAGCGAACGGCCTGATGAGCAAACTGGCCTATGGGATCGATCCGCTTGGCCAGGCGGCCGAACTGGCCGCGGGCTTGGCAACTATCATCAATGGCGCCACGGTCGCCGCGATTGAGTGGATCAAAGATACCCGAGGCTAGCCGCGTGTTGATTTAGTCTCAGCCAAGATCGCTCCCGTTTAACCCGACTCGAAGAGGAGGCGGGGCACTCAGTACCTCCTCTTCGAGTCGGGTTAAACGATTAAATCAACACGCGATCGCGACTAAATCAACACGCCGCTCGCCGATTCAGACGATTTCCAAAATCGGCATACCGTGATCAATATCCAATCGCTTGCGGCCCGGGATTTCCAGCCGTCGTGAATCGAGTCCCAACTGATGCAGAATTGTGGCGTGCACGTCGGTCACGTAATGTCGATCCTCAACGGCATGAAACCCGATTTCATCAGTCGCGCCATGCACAATTCCACCTTTAACGCCGCCACCAGCCATCCAGACTGAGAAACCATAGATGTGGTGATCGCGGCCGTCGGCTCCCTGAGTCCCCGGCGTGCGACCGAATTCACTTGCGAACACGACAAGCGTCGAATCCAGCAGTCCTCGCTGTTTCAGATCCTTCAACAGCGCTGCCACCGGCTGATCCACGGCTTTGAAATTATTTTCATGGTTAGTCTTCAGGCTACTATGAGCATCCCAAACACCTGCCCCCCCTGCCCCGTGTTGAACCTGGATAAAGCGTACACCGCGTTCGATAAATCGCCGCGTCGCCAGCATCTGCATTCCGAAATCCCGCGTCGCAGGATCGTTGAGACCATAGCTGTCCTGAGTCGCCTGCGTCTCGGTACTGAAGTCCAGAGTCTCCGGCACTGACGATTGCATCCGAAACGCTAGCTCGTAAGCCTTGATTCGTGCGGCCAGCGCGGCATCATCCGGATATTGTTCGCCCTTGATTCGATTCAATCGACCGACCAAATCAAACGCCAACTTCTGTTCTGCATGAGTCAGCCCTGCCGCAGATTTTCCGTAGTCCAGCGGATTCGTTGGATCAACCTGAATCGGCACCGCATCGTGCGCTGGTCCCAAGTAGTGCCCATCCTTCGCGTTCCAGTATTCGCGTTTGCCCATTGAGATAAACTGCGGTAAATTATCGTTGAGCGTTCCCAATCCATAATGGACCCACGCGCCGAGTGTCGGGAATTCACCGTCCAGCATGTGCCGGCCGGAATGAAACTGCGTTTGAGCCCCATGATTATCGTCAGTCGTGAACATCGATCGAATCACGGTGATGTCATCGACGCAGCTACCGACGTGCGGAACCCAATCACTGAGCTCAATTCCCGACTGGCCATACTTCTTGAAACCTACCTGCAGTGGATAGAGCTTGTTCCGCTGCTGTCCGTTGGCATCGTTCACTACTGTGACTCGTGCAAGCTTCAGCTTTTCTGGATTCTGAACGTCGGCGAATGGAGTTTCATTGATCGATTTGCCCCCATACTTCGTCAGCATGGGTTTCGGATCAAACGACTCCGCCTGTGAAACGCCGCCATTCATAAACAGCCACACGACGCTCTTTGCTTTCGGAGTGAGATGTGGCAGCCCGTCCGGCGGTTGCCATTCCAGAGGATGGTCGGCCCGTGCTCGATCTTCCTGAGCCAACATCGCCGCTGCGACGAGCCCACCAAATCCAAGGCAGGACGAATTCAGAAACAATCGTCGGTTCGGTTCTGAAAAGCTTTTCGTAGCGATGCGAGGCATTGGCAAACTCCGAGGCGGGATAGGATCGCGGGCAGGAATCGTATTCTAATCACATCAACGACAATCCGAAACAGTTGATCCGCGAAATCAATAATGTGGTGGGCGATCCGATTCGGCATCGGTTTTTTCTGTCGCATCATTGAAAGTATGCAGTTCATGTTCCAGTCTGACAAAACGACTATCCATTTCCTGCAAGCGACTGAAGTATCCCAGCAATGCTTTATTCAAACTGTCGACATCGTGCTGCAGATGTGTAAGAGCAGATTCGATGCGTTCGAGCCGTGATTCGATGGATTGTTGTTGATGTTCGGGGGAAGACATTGTGAATCGTGTTTCCTGGTGCTTTGTCAGAGCCTGAATTTAGGGGAGTGGATTTCGCCAGAAATCCGCGCTATGCGTGATGTCATTCCATCCGCAACCGAGCACCCTAAAAGATTGTAACGCCCTACTCTCGAACATCCCACACACACACAACGATCCGTCAGTCTGGATAACACACGTTCACTTACTGAAGTGACAAAATGTCGGAGACATATTTCTGGGGAAGTCTCCAAAGATGGTTGGATATCGCGTGCGAATCGATTGAAATACGGAGACCAACTTTCAAACCGGTGACAGGAGATCTCGATGCTCGTTCAATCATTCACAAAGGTCAAAGCTCCCATTAGATTCTCACTCAGTTTTGCTCTGATGTGTTTACTGCCACTGCTCTTAGCAGCAATTGTGGCGAGTGAAACAGGAAATGCGGCTCCCGATGAAAAGCCAGCGGCTTCAAATGAAATTCGACATTCCGACCTGAGTGTCTATCTTGCCGATGACGGAACCCCGAAACCAATTCGCACAACTGACGATTGGGAACTGCGTCGGAGGCAAATCATTAAAGGTGCGGAAGCGGCGATGGGAGACATGCCAACGCTGGAGAAGCTGCCATTTGATCCCCAATTGTCTGAAGACGTACGAATCGGCGATGTTCGACGTGTCACGATGACGATTGCAATCGAAAATTCCGACCGACTGCCGATTGATCTCTATTTGCCGAAATCTCTGGCAAACATCGTCGATGTCAACGACCTGTTAAATGCCAAGTCGCCTTCGAAGCTCGCTGCAATTGTGGCTCTTCATCCCACGGGAGCCGCCGGAAAACGCATCGTTTCCGGTGAGGGAAAGCAAGGCCGTCAATACGGAGTCGAACTTGCTCAGCGTGGATACGTCGTGATCGCGCCGGACTATCCGTCGTTTGGGCAGTACGACAAATATGATTTTGCGAACGACAACTACGTTTCCGGCACGATGAAGGGAATCGTCAATCATCGCCGATGTGTGGATTTTCTGTCAGCGCTGAGTTTCGTAGATGCAGATCGAATTGGAGTCATCGGTCATTCGCTCGGCGGTCACAATGCCATCTTTCTGGGCGCGTTTGATCCGCGACTGAAAGTCATTGTGTCCAGTTGCGGCTGGTGTCCGTTTCACGATTACTACGGCGGTGACATCAAAGGCTGGACAAGCGACCGCTACATGCCGCGTCTTCGCGATGTTTATGAACTGAATCCGGACAAGGTGCCGTTTGATTTCTATGAGTTGATTGCCGCATTGGCACCGCGAACCTTTGTTTCAGTGTCTCCGGTACGTGATGCCAATTTCGATATCAATGGCGTGAAGAAGGCGATCCCGGTTGCGGGTTCCATCTATTCGCTGTTCAAAGCTCGCGAAGAGTTGATCCTGCTGACGCCGGACTGTGAGCATGATTTTCCAACGGACATGCGACTACAGTCTTACAATGTGATGGATCGGGTTCTCAAGCATACACCTGATGAATTCGAACCTGACTTCGCCGCAGAATTGCCGCGTATTCCAGCGCGATCGCCAGCGGAAGCAATGGCGTCGTTTCAGGTGATTGACGGCTATGAACTTCAACAAACTGCAGCGGAGCCACTGCTGACCGATCCCGTGGCAATGTCGTTTGATGCCGATGGGCGTTTGTTCGTCGCTGAAATGAACGATTATTCAGAACAGGCGACCGAACATCTAGGCCGCGTGCGTGTGCTGATCGATACCGACGACGATGGAAATTTTGACGAAAGCCATCTTTTCGCCGAAGGACTCAGTTGGCCCACCGCCATCATCTGTGCCAATGGCGGCGTATTTGTTGCCGCCGCGCCGGATATTTTCTTCCTGAAAGATACCGATGGCGACATGAAGGCGGATATCAACGAATTGGTCTTCACTGGTTTCAATCGCAACAACGTGCAGGGGCTGATCAATAGTTTTCACTGGGGACCGGACAATCGAATTTACGGTTCGGCCAGCACTGTTGGCGGTTCGATCACGTGTCCAAAGCATCCTGATCGCCCGGCACTGGAATGTCGCGGCCGAGACTTTTCGTTCGATTCGAAGACGCTGGAGCTTCGCACTGAGACCGGCGGCGGACAGCACGGGATGTGCTTCGACAATTGGGGCCATCGCTTCGTAAGCGCGAACAGTGATCACGCTCAGATGATTGTTTACGATGATAAGTATCTTTCACGTTCGCCACTTCCATCCGCCGCGCCGGCACGAGTCAGCATTGCGGTTGACGGCAGCCAGGCGCCGGTGTTTCGCATCAGTCCTGTTGAGCCATGGCGAATTGTGAGGACACGACTGCGGGCTTCCGGACTATCAAAGGGCCTCGTCGAAGGCGGTGGTCGACCTGCGGGGTATTTCACGGGTGCCACCGGGATCACGATCTATCGCGGCGATGCATGGCCGGAAGGTGATCGTGGTCTCGCCATCGTTGGTGATGTTGGCAGCAATATTGTGCATCGGAAGAGACTGACGGCCGACGGCGTGATCTGGACGGCAGATCGTATGGATGTCGGTCGAGAACTGGTCGCTTCAGACGACATCTGGTTTCGTCCGGTACAGTTTGCAAACGCTCCGGATGGATGCCTGCAGATTCTGGACATGTGTCGTGAAGTCATTGAACATCCGGCAAGTCTGCCGCCAGAAATCAAAAGGCATCTGGATCTGACGAACGGACGCGATCGCGGTCGGTTGTATCGCGTTGCGCCGACGGGATGGAGGCCGCGTCCAGTGCCACATCTAAGCGACGTTTCTACAACGGAACTCGTCGCACTGCTGGAACATCCAAACGCATGGCATCGGGAAACCGCGTCTCGGCTGATTTTCGAGCGGCAGGACAAAACCGCGATTGAAGAAATTCGACAGTTGCTGCGTTTTTCATCATCGGGGCTGGGGCGATTTCATGCCATCGGCAGCCTGGAAGGTCTGAACGCGTTGACGGCTGAAGATGTGATTGTTGGATTGAAGGATTCGGCAGCCGGGGTTCGCGAGCGTGCGATTCTGGCGAGTGAAAAATTTCCGAAGTCAGATGAAATCCTCAAGACTCTAGCGTCGATGACGAGCGACGAAAATGCCCGAGTCCGAATGCAATTGGCATTTTCATTGGGCGAATTCTCGCCTTCAGCCATCCGCCGCGAAGCATTGCAGAAGCTACTGGCAGGTTCCGGACAGGATCGCTGGATTCGCACTGCGGTGTTCAGTTCACTTGGACCTGAAGCCACGGATACGTTTGCATCGCTGGCCACAACTTTCGATTCCAAATCAGTCGATGCCAATCCGGCCTTGATTGAACTGGCAGACTTGGTTGCGCGACAGACATCCGGCGAAGCCGACTGGAACAATATCGCCAGTGTCATCGGCTCACGACACGAGAGTCCCGCGATGCAAGTGAAGTTGTTACAGGCGATTTACAAGGCAAACAAAGCCGCAAAGGACATCCCGGCGTTAACTCAGCTTTCTTCACAGATGTTGCAGTCCGCTCGCAAAAATGCTGGCGATGTCGATCTCTCCGACAATCAACGCGCGGCCGCGCTGTCCACATTCAGCCTGTCGTCGTTCGCAACTGATGGCGAATTGTTGCTGAATGCACTGGAATCCGTGCAGCCGCCTGTGATTCAAAACGCAGCACTGGCCACACTTCTACAGTTTTTAGATGAACAAGTCGCAACGCAACTTCTCGACCGCTGGTCGGGGCTGTCTCCAAAGCTCGCCGAACGCGTACGCGATGGAATGCTGAGCCGAACATCATGGTCGGTTTTGCTGCTTGATGCAATCACCGCTGGTCGGCTGCCTGCAGCAACTCTTAGCCCTTCGGATCTGCAACGTCTGGCCAGCGTCCCCGATGACGCTCTTCGATCGCGCGCGATCAAACTGTTGGAAACAATGGTCAGTTCCACTCGCGAAGATGTGTTGCGATCATATCAGGTTGCATTGACGCTTAAGCCGGATCGCGAAAAAGGTGCAGTGTTGTTTAAACAACAGTGTTCGAACTGTCATCAGATTGGCACGGTTGGATTTCAGGTCGGCCCAAATCTTGCAACGATGAAGAATCGTGGCCCGGACGCAATTCTGACGAATGTGCTGGACCCAAATCGCGAAGTCAATCCCGCATGGCGTGACTACATCGCCGTGACAACAGATGGCCAGACTCATAATGGAGTGCTGATTGCGGAATCTGCCAGCACGCTGACGTTTCGTAGGGCTGAGGCCAAAGAAACGAGTCTGCTTCGAAGTGACCTCGAAGCCCTGCGTGACACCGGACGTTCTCTGATGCCGGAAGGTCTGGAGAAGAATCTTGATCCGCAGTCGATGGCGGATTTGATCGGCTGGATGATGACGCTGGAGTAGTTCTCTGTAGGACGGGTCTCCAGACCGGTCCGAACATAAAACTCATCTGATCAGGACGGGACTGGAGTCCCGTCCTACAAAATCGCAAATCGCCGAAACACCTGCGGATTTTCACCACGATTTCGCGTATATGTCACACGGCGGCATGATCTTCGTGTCGCAAGATTCAAGCAACAACTCTCCAGGCAGTGACATCATGGCACAGGCAATAGTTGACCCAGGCGAACTTCGACGCTTTGCACAGATGCTGCGACGATTCAACGAAGAAATCAACGAAAAAACTGCCGCCGTCGCGGGACAGCTCAGCCATCTTGGCCAAAGCTGGCGTGATCAGGAACACCTGCGGTTTTCCGAAGAGTTCATCGGCAACATGAAAGCACTCAGCCGGTTCACGGAATCGAACGAGCAGTTCATCCCGTACCTGCTGAGGAAAGCTCAGTTGGTGGAAGAGTATCTGCAACAGCAGTAGTTGATAAGAACGGCGAGCGGTATGCGTCAGCTTGCCGGTACGATGCGATTCTTTCGCGATCGTCAGCCTGGTCAAGTCGCATTGTACCGGTGGGCTGACGCCCAACCGCTCGCCTTTGAACTGGAACTACTTCAACTGCCATTTTTCATCGAAGAAATCCGCCTCAACCACTTTGCCTGGCCAGACGCTGTTTGGCGGAGTGTCGAGATCAATCACGGCCCAGTCGGGCAGCATTGGAACCTGGCGAGCGTTGTTGAGGTACGCGTAGTCTCGAAAGGTGAAACTGCTGTTGAGCACGACGTAGCGGTTCAGATTCAGCGGGTTCGGATGAATCAGAATCGGAGCATGGTTCTTGGCGTCGTAAGATTTTTCGCCGACCGTGATCCTGTCGGCCGTCCATTGAATCGGCAATTTGTCAGCGATCTTAGCCATCACGCTGTTCGACTTCGGATCGCCCCAGAGAACAATGTTGGAAGATTGAATCATTTCGTCGGTCAGATCGACATCCTTCACAACTCTCGCGTCACCTCGAAAATGCCGCCGCCAATGTTCGATGGCTCGAGTCAGCTCTGCCTCTGCCCACTTGCCGACGGCTTCGTTGGATGCTGCACCGGTGGGGCGGACGAAGATGAAGGAGTCCATGAAGGCATCATCGATCGGACCTTGGAGATTGTGGCGTTTGTGAAGGCCCTCAGGATCACCTTCGACCGCTTTCCATTCGCCCTTGTCATTCAGTCGCAGTCGGACATGCCAGGATCCGTCGGACGACGCTGGAGGGAAGTCTCGAATCTCGCTCGATTCAACAAAGACCTGTTGCGCAACAGGAAAGGACACTGTACCCGGGGGAAAAGAAAATGAAACATCCGTGACATTTTTGAGACTGTTGAATCCCCCATGAAAGAAGGGAAGTCCGTTCTCATCTTCCCTGGAAATAAATCGGGCGTTGACGAATGCTCGCGAGCCAAAGTGTTCGCGAATACCGTGGACCTGAACCCACGCCATAGAATTGTACTTCAGCGTTGATGTTTCAAATGAGATGAACTTCTGCATCTGACGGCGTCCGATGCGAGCGAGTCGATCAAGTGCGTCCGAAACGATCTCTTTTGAACGGGCGTCATACCGATGCCCCATGCCTGCACCGATGATGTGGCGCAGTCGAATGCCGTGCTCTGCGAGCGACTTCTCCATGACATCTGCCGCCTGCTTTTGTGAATCGTTCTCGCCGCTATACGCAATCGTCGGACAGTGAGTCAGGTTCAACGCCCATTTGTCGCAGTCGTAGAGATTCCACAGCGTCTGCTCCCAAGTGGTCGGTTTCAGTTCTTCCTTTTGAAACACTTTCAGAAATTGCGGCGTCTCGGAGAATCCCGCTCCTGGATTCGCCGCAAACCAGCGGTCGGAGTAGTGAGTTGCAAACTGCCAGCAAGCCGCTCCGCCCATTGAAAAACCTCGCACACTGATGCGGTCTTCGTCGATGCGGTAACGTTTCTGAACATCCTCCAGAGCTTCCAGCACATCGACTTCGCCAGCGAACTTGAAAGCGTTGCAGTAGCGACCGTACGGATGCAGCATGATCGTGTGATCCGGAGTGAACTCACCGGGGTTCTTCACGCGATCCCACAGGAAGTTCACTTCGCTCAGCTTTTCGCCTCGCCCGTGAAACCAAATGTCGCAGCGAGTCGGCACGCTGTGATCAATGGCGTACGTCGGCGGAATCACGAGGCCATACGGCTGCACTGTGTTGTCGATGCGGCTGATGTAGCCACGGACCACGAGCCCCTTTTGAGAGATCCATTCGGGATTGCCAGCGAGCAACTGATCGGATCGCTTAATGCCTTCTGCCAGCAATGCGTCGGCCTTGTCGAACTCCTTCACGTCGAAGAACTCGTTGTAGTCCAATGCACACCGAACGGCGCGTTCGAAGATCATGACATCCGGCAGCAGAGCAATCTTCGTGGCATCTTTACTGGCCTTGGTTGTAGCGATCTTTTCCTGAAGCTGCTTCAACGCACCTCGCATCGAAGTCGCTCGATCGTCTGGCACGGCAACGCCGAGTTCCGGGATACGACGAACGTTTTCCGGGATGTTGTCCGGAATACCATCCGCTCGGGCTGGAATCAATACGGAAGCGATGGAAAGAAGAATCAGGACCGACCTGCCAGCTAAATCGACAATTCGCGACATCACACGACTCCATAAAACACCACAAAACATTCGCTGCGGCTGAGTATGAAGATCATGCCCGAGAAGTCAAACGACGGTGTGTCGTCGTCCGACCTGTCCTCTGGTCGGATACCTGATGGTGTCGAATGGCTGACATGAATCGCACGATCTCCAACTTCCGCTGAAGGTAGGGTGAGTTTTCTGGTGATGTGATGCTACGGAAACGAGATAGCTGGTTGGTTGCCGATCTGAGACAGATCGGCGTACGTCATTCATCAGTTTCTCGTAATCACTTCATGCAGATTCAGAATGGTTCGGGCCACGCTTGTCCATGCGGCGAGTTCTGGTTTGGGCAGATCTTCGGCTGCGGGTTTGGCTCCGACTGACAACACTTCCGCCGCAGCGGCAGGATTCGCTTCGTATTCGGCAAGATGTGATTTCAGCAGCTGTTCCAGAACGGCTAGCTCATCCGTAGTGGCACGACGTGAGACCGCTCGGCGGAACGCGAAGTTCAATCGATCCGAAGTCGTTGCACCGCCCTGACGAATGGTCATTTCTGCAAGGGCGCGGGCGGCTTCGACGTAGCTTGGATCGTTCAACAGAACCAGAGATTGCAGAGGAGTATTTGAGCGGGCTCGATCAGCCGTACACTCTTCTCGGTTAGGTGCGTCAAATGCCAGCAAGCTGGGATGTAGATATTGACGTTGCCAGTGCGTGTAGAGTCCCCGGCGATACAACTTCTCGCCAGTGTCGTTCTGCCATTCACGCGCCGGAAAATTCAGATAGGCCCAGTAACCTGCTGGTTGGTATGGAAACACGCTTTTTCCGCCAACGGAATTGACCAGCAAACCGCTGACTTCCAGCGCGTTGTCGCGTACAAGTTCTGCGTCAATACGAAACCGCCCCTGTCGCGCGAGCCAGCGATTGTAGGGATCGGCTTCACGCAGCTTTTCATCGGCCAGTGACGATTGCTGATATGTGTGACTCATCACAATCGCCTTAATTGTGCGTTTGAGATCCCAGCCGTGACTGCGTAAATCATCCGCTAGAAAATCTAAAAGCAACGGATGACTTGGCCATTCTCCCTGAGCGCCAAGATCATCAAGTTTGGGTGAGATACCCGCGCCGAAATAGATCTTCCACAAGCGATTCACGATAACCCGCGAGGTGAGCGGATTTTCCGGAGCGACAATCCACTTCGCAAGATCCAATCGATTCAGCCGTTGATCTGTTGTTGGCCCTGGAGACAATGCTTCCGGGAATGCAGGTGTGACTTCTTCACCGCTTTCGTCCATCCAGTTACCGCGCTTCAGGACTCGCACCATGCGTGGTGCGACGGCTTCGGTGACCAGCGTGGAAGGAATCGCTGCGTCAAGCTGACCGCGTTTCTTTTCCAGCGAAGCGAGTTCATCACGAAGAGGCTTCAGCAGTGGCGCAACGGAACGATAGTAAGTCTCCAACTCAGATTTCTGTGCATCGTTTCGCTGATCTGCAGGCAAAGCAAGGATGGCAATGAGGTTTGCTGGTGGGGCATCGGTGGCTTTGATCGGACGCGGCGACGTGGACACAGACAATCGAAAACAACCGAGATTATGGCCGGGATTGTCAAGATTCTGTGCCATCGCGATCTTGAGTTTTGCGCCTTCGCCAAGAGTCAGATCAGCGGCTGTTTCAAAGACAGCGAAGTTTGGCTGACCGGCTTGTTCCATGATGGCCCAGCCCCAGGTCTTGCCTTTTTCGTCTTTGTCGATGGCCGCTGCGACTGCCCATTTTTTATAGGGATTTGCTCCCGCCGCTCCCGTTTGTTCGTATGTTGCGGTGGCATTTTGGAGCGGGACAGGAATTTCTGTTGTGGCTGGTTTTTCTTCGGCTGGAACTTCTTCGGCTGGCTTTTGGTCATCCGGCTTGGCTTCGCCTGCGGGCGGAATGACTGTCACGATCAGTTCGGACAGCACAAAGTTGCCGTTTCCAGCTCGGCCCGGTCCTTTGTTCGGCAGCGAGTCATCTGGCAGCACTTCCAGTCGAAATGCCGTGACGTTTGGCGGCAGTTTCGAAAACGTCAGTTCATAAGTGTCCGTGGCGGGATTCTTGTCGCTGACCAGAATCGCACCATCCGGGCGCAACGTCATCTTCGCTTCGCCAAGTGACGTCATGGAATCGGCGGTCAGTTGAGTCCATGGGATTTGTGATTTCTCCCATTCGGCCTGTGCCTTTGTGAGTTCCGGCGTGTCAGTGTCGAGCGTCGTTTTTGTCGCGGCGATCTGCTGATCTATTGCCGCCAGGTCCGCAGCTTGTTGTTCGTTCGGGACCTTTACAAATGGTCCCCAGTTGCCGTCCGAGTTTGCTCCGGAATACAGCCCGCGTTCTTTGATGTCTGCAAAGAATGCTTCGAAGCGATAAAAGTCGCGTGTGGTGAGCGGGTCAAATTTGTGATCGTGGCATTCCGCACATCCAAGTGTAATCCCAAGCCACGTGCCGGTCGCATTTCTAACTCGTTCAGCAATATATTTTGCGAGGTATTCTTTGTCCTGGACGCCACCTTCAGCGCTCATCATTCCCAGTCGATTGTATCCCGATGCGATGCGTTGTTCGCGAGTTGGATCGGGCAATAAGTCCCCTGCCAGTTGTTCGATCGTGAACTCATCAAACGGCTTGTTTGCGTTGAAGGATTGAATGACATACTCACGAAACGGAGACACGCTCATCATCTGATCACCGTGATATCCAACTGTGTCTGCGTATCGCACGAGATCCAGCCACCACATGGCGAGTCGTTCGCCGAAGTGCGGAGATTTGAGCAGTCGATCGACGACTTTTTCATAGGCGTTCGGCGACAGATCATTGAGAAACGCGTCAACTTCCGGAACTGTTGGAGGCAGGCCGATCAAATCGACACTCAGACGACGAATCAAAGTTGTGCGATCCGCTTCAGGGGAAGTTGGAAGTTGGTGCTCCGCCAGCGATCGGGCAATATGGTTATCGATTCGAAGACTGACAGAGTTGCTTTGATCTGGCGCATTTGCAGCGGCATCATGGTCGTCCGTAGGAATTGGCAGAAATGCCCAATGTCCTTCGAACTGGCCGCCTTGTTCGATCCATTTTTTCAGCAACTGGATGTCATGTTCGGTTAGCAACTTCCCGGATTTTGCGGGCGGCATTTTGGTTTCCTCATCCGTTGAGATCACACGCTTGAAGAGTTCACTTTCTGCTGGATTTCCAGCCACCAACGCGCCCGTTTTTCCGTCGGAGCCGTGCAGGCCGCTTTTCGTATCGAGCCGCAATTCTGCTTCTCGTTTGTTCTTGTCTGGCCCGTGGCAGAAAAAACAATTGTCGGAAAGAATCGGACGAATGTCGCGATTGAACTCGACAACTTCAGGCAGCGATGCTTTTGTGGAATCTGCATCCTGAGACAACGCTTGTTCCGGCATTTCGAGCAGTAAGACGGAGGCAGTGATGAGAACAAGAGTTAATGATGCACGACACATACGAAACCTCGGTCAGGATCTTGATGACTGGATCATTCAGAAGCAGTCAAAAGGTGGTTGAAATTGTGCCGCAATGAATGCGGCGTGGCGGGAGTCATACAATTGAAGAATGCACACTTTCGCTTGAAGATCGCGTGAGGTCAACTGAATCACCTGCGACTGCGTAAATCTGCGGTAGGATTGGCGATTCCACAAATCTCGTGAAATATACTGAAGTTTCCGTTATACTGATCAGGAATTCGAGCACTGGCATTGCTGGCGTAAAACACATATTGAAGGAATGTTGCATGCCTCTGATCTTTCCGGGAATGGACCCATATCTGGAAAACCCGGCGATTTTTCCGGGGATCCATAGCAGAATGATTGTTTATCTCGCGGACCAGATCGCGCCTCGCATTCGTCCTCGGTATGCCGCATCAGTCGGAGAACGAGTCTATGTGGAATCTGCGGTAGGCGGGCATTCGCACGCGATTATTCCGGACGTCTGGGTGCGCCAGACCGAATTTCGAAGTCACAATGACGGCGGTGTCGCCGTGGCAACGCTTCCGGAAGTGGATTCGCCGATTGTCATGGAAGTTCCCGATCTGGAAATTCACCAGCCCTATATCGAAATCCTTGACCGCGAATCCAACATGCGAGTCGTGACGGTCATTGAACTTGTCAGTCCCAGCAATAAACATGCTGGCCCTGGACGAGATTCCTATGTCGCCAAACAGCGCGAAGTGCTGAACAGTGGCACTCATCTGGTTGAAATCGATCTGCTGCGTCGCGGACCGCATGTCGTCGCCGTGGGAGAAGCATTGGTCGCGGGACGATTTGACTATGATTCTTTGGTCTGCGTCCGTCGAGCCCATACAACACGAGTTGAAGTCTATCCACGCAGTATTCAGCAGCCATTGCCGTGCATTCGCGTCCCACTGGCTGGCAATGACCCGGATGTCGCTCTCGACATTCGTGCGGCACTGGAACAGGCTTATGACGCGGGCAGCTATGATCAGCGGATCGATTATTCGAAGCCATGTCAGCCGCCATTGTCGCCGGAAATGCAGACATGGGCGAATCAGTTGGTAAGTTCGTCGAAGCAAATGACAGCAGGCTGATACCTGGATTTCAACGAAAGATGGCCATGTCAAATGACATGGCCATGCGTGTTCATAAAGTCGATTTCAAGAGGTCCCGTTACGCGGCTCGGCGGAACATGTCGTTCATTGGAATTACGTCCGCTGGAGCTGCTTCTTTGATTGCGGCATCGATGAACGCTTCAAAGATCTGCAGGTCCAATGCAGACGCTGTGCTGCTTTCTGGATGCCACTGAACACCAAGGCAGAACCAATCATCTTCGATGGATTCATAGGCTTCGATGACACCATCCGGACAAATCGCACTCACGCGGAAACGTGATGATAAATCTTTGCAGGCCATGTGATGAGCACTGTTGACGCGAACTTCGCCTGGCCCGTAGATTCCGTCAAGGCGAGTTCCGGGAACAATCTCCAGGACATGGCGAAGATTCTGCTCAACAGGATCACGATGATGCAGAGCCCGTGGAACGTCTTCTGGAACGTGCTGGTACAATGTGCCCCCGCACAGAGCGTTTACCAACTGCATGCCGGAACCGATCGCCAGGATTGGCAGACGTTGTTTGATCGCCATTTCTGCGACACGACGATCAAAGTCTTCACGTCGCTTTGGCATGACTTTGACAGATGGATGAATGTGCATTTTCATGCGTGTAGGATCCAGGTCCAGATTGCAGCCTGAAATGACGACCCCGGTGACGTTTTCCATCATGCGATTCAGGTCTTCGTCGTTTTCGAGTGGCGGCAGCAGCATCGGAAGTCCGCCGGCCGCTGTGATACTGTCGTAGTAACCAGTGTTAAACCAACTGAGTGCCGCGCCGTTATAGCGTTCTGGACGAAAGTCTCCGGTAATTCCAACCATTGGCTTTTGAGTGCTCATGAACAGGTTCCCTCCCAAGTCGAGCGAATAAACTGAACACTGCGAATTGCAATGTCTCAGGTGTCAAACGGGTAGGAAGCGAATTGTGCCGAGCGGCAGTGGTCGGCAATGCAGTCATCAATCCATCGAAACACGATGGAGAAAATCGCAGGCATGGCAGAATCCTTTCCGCAAAACACAACCAATTCCTTCGGTTGACTGATCTCTAACGGCAAACAAGTCGCCGTCGAAACCAAAACTACTTTAGCCCCCTTCAGGCTATGTTCTCGCTGTTCAAATCCCAATGATCAGCAAGCGACGGGCGGAACATTAGTCAAGCCCACTTCGTTTGTAAATCAAATCGCTGATTTTGTGCTAAAGTTCCTCTTCCATCACAATATCTTGTATCTCTGCGAGATTCTTTCTCTCCTTGTACGCCGTCAAGCTGGTGTCAATCCCCAACACTCCATGTGCGTCCCGCAGGATACTCTGCAGATACTTTATCAGTGATTCATGGATGTTATTTGCGAACTGTTCCGCTTTGAGTACCTCTGTAGTCTGATCAAAGATTGTCTGATCGCTGACTTCGTTTTGATCCAATATTTTGCTGGAAGCTCTTAAAGTGCCAAGCTTTGGCAGCAATCCAACCTGTAAGTGATCGCATAACTCCCGTGCCAAAAGTTCTGCCTTCGTCAGGCGATCCGCCAGCGGCAGATTGTTAGGATTTTCAACTTGCATGACTGTATCCTTTGCTGTGAATTGATGTCTCACGCGAGGCATTACAACAACATTCGTACACGATGGTCAAACCAGGTTCCGAAAAAAAACGGAGTCCGCGGTCAGCAACTGGCATAAGTAAACGTGCGAATCGATGGCTGATGTCCGCATTGCGTGACAAAGTGTGCAGTCGCGATTGATTGAAAAGATGGGAGGGCGAGGCTCCTGCCGAACCGATGATTTGGGGACCACGCGGCTCGGCAGGAGCCTCGCCCTCCCGCGAATTCACTTTCTATTCGCTCCCACCGAAACCCGAGACTGCATCGCGCGACAAACGAAAACTAGCGGCACATGGAAGATTGTTTTCACTTCTGTATACTTGTCACAGTGAATTGCTTGAGACAACTAAACAGCATGAATGAATTTATAATCAAGGACCATGGGAATGGCAGTGCCACAGGTTAAGGCCGGAGAAACTCGAATTGGCTGGATCGGAACTGGGGTGATGGGTTCCAGCATGTGCGGACACCTCATCAACGCGGGCTTCACCGCAACCGTGTATTCGAGAACGAAACAAAAAGCAGAAGCACTTATTGTCAAAGGTGCGAGATGGGCGGCTTCGCCAAAAGAGGTCGCTGAGAATTCTGATGTCATCTTTTCGATCGTTGGTTTTCCAGCCGATGTGCGCGAAGTTCTGCTTGGTAAGGATGGAGCATTGGCGGGGGCCAGGTCTGGTTGCGTCCTTGTCGATATGACAACAAGCCAGCCATCGCTTGCAGTTGAAATCTACGAAGCTGCGAAAGCGAAAGGCGTACACAGCGTGGACGCGCCTGTCTCAGGTGGAGACATTGGCGCTCGCAACGCAGCACTGTCGATCATGATCGGCGGTGATGCAGATGTGGTCACCGCTTTGCAGCCAGTCTGGGAGGCTATGGGTAAGACTATTGTGCATCAAGGAGGTCCAGGGGCTGGTCAGCATACCAAGATGGTGAACCAGATTCTGATTGCTACCGGCATGATTGGTGTGTGCGAAGCGTTACTGTACGGTTATCGCTCCGGACTGGATCTTACGACAGTTCTGAAATCCGTCTCCAGCGGCGCGGCGGGAAGCTGGTCGCTGTCGAATCTTGGCCCGCGCATCATCGACAATAATTTCGATCCGGGGTTCTTCGTTGAACACTTCATCAAAGACATGGGAATCGCTCTGGACGAATCCCGTCGAATGGGTTTATCAATGCCTGGCCTGGCGCTGGCTCAACAGCTTTATCTCGCGGTGAAAGCCCAGGGATTTGGACGTAACGGGACGCATGCCCTGATGTTGGCATTGTCGCAGATGTCCGGCATTGATTGGCGAGCACGCAGCTAGCAGATCAGCGAGTCCAGCCTCGAAATTCACACCGGCATTTTCCCTGATGCGGCAGCACGATGTCCACCCATGGATTTGTGCTGCCATTTCTGTATATTGTTGTGATTCCTGTGAGTTTTAAATCCTGTTTGATGAATAAAGAATAAAGTCATGGCGCGTCGTGGAGAAATGTTTGCAGGGCTGTCTGTTGCGTTGGTTTCCCCCATGCACAGTGATGGATCACTGAACGAGAAGATGCTCAAGACCCTGATCGATTTTCACATCGAAGCCGGGACGGACACATTGGTGCCAGTTGGAACCACAGGCGAAAGTCCGACATTGACGCATGATGAACACGAACGCGTCATCTCCATAACATGTGATTATGCTGCAGGCCGGATCAAGGTCATGGCTGGCACAGGTTCAAACAGTACGGCAGAAGCAATTCGCCTCACCGCATCTGCGAAGCGAGCGGGCGCAAATGGTGCGTTGATGGTGACGCCCTACTACAACAAACCAACTCAGGAAGGTTTCTTTCAGCATTACCGAGCAATTTCGGAACACGTTGATCTGCCGATCGTGCTGTATAACATTCCCGGCCGAACGGCAAAAAACATGGAGCCCGAAACAATTTGCCGCGTTGCCGATGCTTGCCCCAGCGTCGTGGCCATTAAGGAATCGACCGGGTCGATGGATCAGGCGTCGCAGGTTTTGGCGGCTTCAGACCTGACGTTGCTCTCCGGTGACGACAGCCTAACTTTGCCATTGATGGCATTGGGAGCCAGCGGAGTTGTTTCAGTCGCTGGCAACATCGTCCCGAAGGACGTCAGAGCCATGGTAACCGCCTTCAGATCAGGCGATGTTACGAAGGCTCAGAAACTGCATTACAAGCTTTTCCCGCTTTGCCGGGACATGCTGGGTTTGTCGACGAATCCAATTCCGGTCAAGGCTGCGATGAAGCTGATCGGAATGGATTGCGGTGAGGTTCGACTGCCGCTGACACCACTCACAGATTCGCAACAGGCAACGCTGAAGACGACATTGCAGCGCTATGGCATCCTTTAGCCAGGAACGAATACGAGAGTTCTGCCAGTTGTGCTGTCAATGACAATAGATTGCTGCGCGTAGTTGCACCGGTTTTGACAGATTAATCTATTATGTCAGCCTCTGCGAATCGTTGTTTTCCAGAAACGTCGCTGCAAACACACTGTAGTGACATACGGTTGAGTTCGCGATGCCATGTGGTGTCGCGAATTTTCAACATATTGCTTAGTGCGACTGTTTCTGACCTGATGTAGATAATCTCTGATCATGGTCGATCGCTGAAGCAACAACGATTGCCGCTCACTGTGTCCACTCTATCTTCCACTCTTCGCAGTTCAGGCTTGTCTATTGACAGCCTGACGCCAGCAATACCGACAGACACCAGCGGTGTTCTGACTCGGCTATTGGCGTTATCTGAAAGCGCTAGAAGACAGAAGACATCAGGCTCTGAACGACAAATCATGCCACGTGATTTGATGACGCTTTTTTTCCGATGCATGAAGCTGCAGGATCCGGCGGCACTGACGCACGCTCAACGAATCGCAGCCATCTCCAGTGGTGTTGCAAAACTTCTGGGATGGGATGACGAACAACGCAGAACCATTGAAGTCGCATCACTTCTGCACGAGGTTGGAAAGCTCGGCGTCCCTGAACATATTCTGCGAAAACCCGGAAAGCTTAGCAGTGAAGAACATGATTTTGTCCTGATGCATCATCATGCAGGCGTCAACCTGCTGCAGGCCATGCATGCGGACCCATCGGTTGTTTCAATGCTGACCATGCTGCACGAGGACTTCGACAGCGCTGGAATCATGGATGGTGAAAGCGGACCGCAGCCAGGTATTTCGCTGGGATCGCGTATTCTGGCTGTTTCCGATGCCTATGATTCGATGAGTACACCTAAAGCCTATCGGCGAGGGATGACACATAAGGAAATCATGAACATCCTTGAAGAGCAGTCCGGCAGTCGGTACGACGGGAATGTGATTCGCACTCTGAATCGCTGGTTTGAACGCGAAGGGGATACGCTGTTCCGTTACGGCGACGCACTCCTGCAACAAAGTCATACAGCAGAGATCAGCCAACAGCAACGCAATGAAATGGTGCTGATCGCGCAATTCATCAATGTGCTGTATCAATTTCAGCAGCTCTACGATGGCTACTATCTTGTTGATTCTAATCAAAACTATTGTATCTGGAGCGACGGGATGCCTGGCATTACTGGTCTGCCGCTCCAAAGCGTTCTGGGACGAACATGGCAGCCAGTGGATGTCCAGCTTCAATCACTCACGGATGATCAACCGGCTCCGGAAACTCGTGAATCAACCATGCTTGGCCAGGTGTTGCAGAGCGGTCGCTCGCTGTTTGCCACGCGTTTGTGTCGAGTCAGCGAATCGCGACATTTGAAGGTTGATGTCTATTCAATGCCGATCGTCGATCAGGCAGGCCATGTCCTTGGTGCTGTTCAGCTACTTCGCAGCAAGAGTGGCGTGCGTCGACAAAGCCGCGAATACGTGGAACTGAAACTTGCCGCAACACGTGACGCGTTGACTGGTGTCGCCAACCGAGGACATTTGGAGACACAGCTTCGTCACATGATCGAAGACTTCCACGCTCAGGAAGGGACTCGTCACCTTAGTACAATCTTTCTGGATGTCGATAAGTTTAAACGCATCAACGATACATACGGTCACAAAGTCGGCGATCAGGTACTGGTCGATCTGACGCGCATATTGCAGAATGAAACTTATTCGTCGGAAGTCATCGGGCGATATGGCGGCGAAGAGTTCGTGATCCTGTGTCCGGACACCGATCTGGATTCTGCCGTCCGCCGCGCGGAACGATTGCGTCTTGCAATTGCCAAGAGTTCAATTGGTGGTATGTCAACACTGAACGTGACTTCATCCTTTGGAGTTTCGACGGCACGACTGGGCGACACGGTCCATACAATTCTGGAGCGGGCAGACTGCTGTCTGTATCGTGCCAAAGAAACCGGCCGAAATCGAACGTGCTGGGAAACTGAGATCATCGACGAAGATGCGCAGAAGAAAGTCAAGGAAGAACAGGATCAGCCTCAATTCATCGCAAAAAATGGCCAGTTGGAATTCCGCGAGCGCATTGAAGTATCGACTTCTCTGGAACTCACCGCTATGAAACTGCATGCATTCATTCGTGAATACAAAGTGGAGATTCTGAGTCAGGAAAACGCGCAGATGAAGATGCGTATCGGCAAGCTTGGTTTTATGCGCCGTTGGGGCAGTGTTACAGAACGTCAACCGCTGGAAATTGACGTCCAGTTCGAAGCAACCCGCTCCGCTGCGGGTCCGGATTCAAAGTCCAAAACGATGCGTTTGGTTTCTATCGTGGCTGTACCGTTTGGCAAAGCCCCGGATGCTGAGACGTTCGCTCACCGCTGCGGAATTCTGATGCGGGAATTGCGTGCTTATCTACTGGGTTCGTAGTTGGATAGCGCCAGCAACTTATCGTCGCGGTTCGGCCAAAGTCACCTCAGTCTCTTTATCTTCGCCGGCACGTTTGAAGCTAAGTTTCAGCTTGTCACCTGGCTTGGAATCGATCAGGATTTCGATCAGAGTCTGATAGCCGTCAACCGATGTGTCACCGACTTTCACGATCACGTCGCCGGTTTGCAGTCCACCAGCTTCGGCCGGTGAGTTTTCACGTACAGACCGAATTACGATGCCCTCTGCCCCGGTCGAGGCAAGATCCGGCTGGATACCAAGAAATGGAGTGCGAGTGGCCTCACGACGATTTCGAGAGGGAGCCGGTATAAAGGTCGGCGGCTTTTCAAGACCATCGATTCCTCGCAGCAGTTGCTCAGAATAGTCGATTACGGAAACGGCACCTTCGATGTTGAGCGTTTCGAAATCATCATCTGGAGTATGATAGATTGAGGTCATGCCGGTGAAGCAGAACATGACCGGAATCTGTTTCATATAAAACGGCAAATGGTCACTTCCAGCAAATGCGCCGTCAATGATCTTGATGTCGATCGGGGTAGACTCATCTGCCTTGATTGCGATGTCCCGAAACTCCTGTGCCGTACCCACACCGTTCACTTCAACCACATTGTTCCTGAGATTGCCGATCATGTCAAAGTTGATCATGGCAATCGTTTCTTCCAGAGGCACGACAGGATGCTTCACATAATAATTACTGCCAGTCAACCCGCGTTCTTCACCGGAGAAACAGATAAAGACCATTCTGTGCTGCGGTTTTGGTCCGGACGCGATTCTTCGAGCCAGTTCAACAACTGCCGCGGTGCCTGACGCATTGTCATCGGCACCGTTATGGATTTCCCCTTGACGATTTGCTGGCGAACGAGAACCATATCCGCCAAATCCAAGGTGGTCGTAGTGACCACCGATGACAATCGTCTGATCAGAATGAGGCCCTTCACCTTCGACAATACCAATTAAGTTGTAGGCGGTGACAGAATTGACCGCAAATTCTGTTGTCAGTTCGGCGTTCCAGCCATTCAATTCTTGCGAGACTGGCTTTAAACTGGCATCAATGAACTGAGCGACGGCCTTCAAACTGGTCAAAGTACTTCCGTCCGATGTTTTTAGCGGAGTGATGGCCAGAACCTTGTCGATTACTGATTGTTTCACGTGAGCGAATGGTAGAGATTCTCCATCGTTCCCAAAACTCGACGGCGTTGACAGCTCATCAGTTTCGTCGGTGGGGGAACTGGAGTAATCATTGACGAACAGCACTGCGGCCGCCTTCGCGTCTGTCAGCAATTCCAGTTTTCGATCAATGTAAGCACTGGGACCAGTCGCCGTTCCCTTGAATGCTCCACCGTCATAGTTTTGCGGTTCACGACGAATAACGATGACAACCTTGCCTTCGATATTAACGTCTGCAAAATCATTGTAATTTTCTTCTTCGGAGTGAATTGCATATCCCAGAAATACAATACCCGCGTTCGCTGAACCATTCGCTCCGCGGCGAATAGGCTGAAATTCATCGCCCAGCTTTAAGGGCATTTCGACTCCATCCGGCCCTGTGAGTTTAACCAGCGTGGATTCACTCACAGAAATATCGCCCAGCGGCACTTCAAACGGCTGACGATACGAACCATCCGGCATTGCGGGCAGCAAACCAAATTCCTGATACTCCGCGATAATGCGTTCAGCAGATCGTTCAATTCCTTTCGTTTCGATGCCACGACCTTCCTGGTCGTCAGATGCAAAGAACTGAATATCATCTCGAACTCGCGACACAACTGCGTCGCGACTGAGCTCCTCGCTGCCAGATACCTGCCTCGGCAGGCTAAACAGCAGAACCACAACAGCCATCATTAAGCGACGCGAAGATATTCGCATACCTTGTCCTTTGAGAATTGCGAGTTCTGCCGAACGGGTCTCCAGACCCATATCAGATACAAGTCACAACAAAACACAGGACGGATTCAGAGATCCGTCCTGTGTATAATTCTCGTTCCAGGGCTCCAGCCCTCGAACGTCATGCGCGTTACAGGCTCCCGCCTCCAAAGACAACTCCCGCGAGGCAGGAGCCTCGAGAGCAATGTGTTCCGAGGCTGGAGCCTCAGAACAAGGACCGACCGGCTTCCTACGATCAAGGTTAATCCGCAGCGCGATCCATTGATGACTACTTGCCAACAGCTGCCGCGTATCGGCGTGCGACTTCAGGCCAATTCACGACGTTCCAGAATGCCGTCATATAGTCTGGACGGCGATTCTGATAGTGCAGGTAGTAGGCATGTTCCCAAACGTCCAGACCAAGAATTGGCGTCCGGCCTTCTGACAACGGAGTGTCCTGATTTGCTGTGCTTTCAACGACCAGCGTGCCGTCAGCTTTGACACTCAACCAGGCCCAACCACTACCAAAGCGAGTTGCTCCGGCCTTTGCAAATTGCTCCTTGAACGCATCGAAGCTACCGCACGCCGTAGTGATGGCTTTCTCCAGATCGCCGGTTGGAGCTCCACCGCCAGTCGGTGACATGACAGTCCAGAACAATGTGTGATTCGCGTGGCCACCGCCATTGTTGCGAACAGCAGTGCGAATTGCCTCAGGCACTGAATTCAATTCTCGCATCAGATCGTCAATCGGCTTGTCGGCCAGTGGCGACCCTTCCAGGGCTTTGTTGACGTTTGTAATGTATGCCTGGTGATGCTTGCCGTGATGAATTTCCATCGTACGTGCATCAATGTGCGGTTCAAGCGCGTTCGATGCATAAGGCAAAGCGGGCAGTGTGTATGGCATTGTAAGTTGACTCCTTCTTTAGGACTTTTGGCTGCCCGAGGGCAGTTAACGACAACATCCTTGACGGCGCAGAGTTTCAGCAACGCTTACGTAGAAACCGTCAGGCATGTGCCTGCATTCTAGGCGCGCCGATGAACGGCTCAACCATTACTACCCTATCATTTGCACGAATCGTGAGGACTTCTCAACTTGCTGGCCACAGTGCGGGAAACATCAAATCACATTTTTTCTCGAATTGGCGTGACGTATACGGTGGATTTCTCTACACTGAAAGGCCCCAACCTGCCATTCTTCGGCACCAAACGCTCTCCTAACAACTGATTTTTGGAGTCCTCAATGCTTGTTATTCCCGGTCGATATGGAAAAGACAACTGCGATGGATATTCGCGCCGAGCACTGCTGCGAGTTGGCAGTTCAGCCCTGGCGGGCTTGAGTCTTCCGACGCTGCTGCAGAATTCTGCTCGTGCTGCCAACGAAATCAGTGACGAAGAGGCTCGCTATGGAGGCAAAGGTTTCGGTGCTGCGAAAAGCGTGATCATGCTGTACTTGCAGGGCGGACCAAGTCACCTGGATCTATGGGACCCAAAGACCGGCGTGCCAGATAACATCAAGAGTATTTTCAGCCCGATTGACACAACGATTCCTGGCGTGCAGTTCACTGAACTCATGCCGAAACTCGCTCAGCAAATTCATCGCGCCACATTGATACGTTCACTCAGCTACACGCCGATTGGTTTGTTTAATCACACCGCTGCAATCTATCAAATGCTGACCGGCTACACGGCTGACAACGTCAGTCCATCAGGCCAGCTTGAACCGCCAAGCCCCAAAGACTTTCCGAATTTCGGTTCCAACATCGTAAAGCTGAAGCCGCTGCAGAAGCCAATGCTTCCGTTCGTGATGATGCCTCGTCCTCTCCAGGAAAGCAACGTCATCGGCAAAGCTGGTACCGCCGGATTTTTGGGTCGAGCCTACGATCCCTACTATCTGTATCCCGCTGGCGATGACATGGATATGACCAAGATGGATAGGATCAAAGTGGACGACCTGACTCTTCGTCAAGACGTTCCTCTTGACCGCCTGCAACGTCGCGCATCGCTTCGTGATACCGTCAACGCTGGTATGAAGACGCTCGATCGAGCTGTCGATCAGTACGCTCTGAATGAATACTACGACAAGGCGTTGAGTTTGGTACTCTCTGGTCAAGCCCGCGAAGCGTTCAATCTCAGCGCGGAATCCGATGAACTTCGTGAGAAATACGGCAAGAATACCTTTGGTCAAAGCTGCCTGCTTGCTCGACGACTTGTTGAAGCTGGTACTCGTGTGGTTGAAGTCAACTGGCCGAAAGTTGCGAACAGCGACAATCATTCATGGGACGTGCATTCTGGCCTTTCGGCTCGCATGAAGGATCAGTCAGCCCCTATGCTCGACGCCGCGTTGGCAACACTGCTGGAGGATCTCGACGAACGCGGTCTGCTGAAGGACACTCTGGTTGTGGCTGTTGGTGAATTCGGTCGCAGCCCAAAACGCGGCGTCAGTACTTCCGGCAACAGTAATAGCGACGACGGCCGCGATCACTGGCCTTACTGTTACACAGGTGTGGTTGCTGGTGGCGGCATAAAACGCGGCTATGCTCACGGAAAGTCCGATGAAACCGCGTCGGCTCCGGCAGAGAATCCCGTTCATCCGGGTGAGTTACTGGCTTCGATTTACCACGCCGTCGGACTTTACCCGCGTCGCACTGTGTTCAATCATTTAAACCAGCCTCGCGAAATGGTGAAGTACGATGCCGAGATGGAATTGTTCGCATAGTCGCACTGGCACTTGACACTTTGCGTCGAGTTGCCATCCTTCATCCCAATCACACACACAGTCGCCTGCGACCTGTCCAAAGACAAGTTGCAGGCGTTTGTTTTTTGCTCCTCATCGTAGACATCACTTTCTGAGTGATGAACCACTCTTCCACATCGCAATCCTAAGTCAGGCAGACGATGCTGGCGCTTCGGGTTGGTATTAAATCGACAGCCTGCCAGGCGGGGTGGCGAATGAAATCAATACACCCACTCTTTCAAAGAATTTTCAAAATGGCAGATCGGTTACTCGAAGGCAAAGTTGCACTCGTCACAGGAGCTGGACGCGGTTTAGGTCGAGCATTCGCGGAGCATCTGGCATCGCTCGGATGCAAAGTCGGCATTCACGGTATGCGTGAAAACGGCCCGGCAGAATACGGCGAAGGCACGACGCTCACCGCGACGGCCGAAGAAATTGGAAAGACGCATGGAGTCCCGACATGCCGCGTACTGGGAGATCTGACAAACGCGGAGCAGGTCAAGAGTGTCATCGACGATATCTGCAACAAACTCGGACCGATTGATATACTCGTCCACAACGCGGGCGGCGACATTGGTGCTGTTGGTGGCAAACCGAATCCAAACGACGCTGTGAATATCAAACTTGAAGATATCCGCGCAGTGCTGGATCGTAACCTCTTGAGCACTATTTTGGTTTGCCAGGAAACCGCCCGGGTCATGATGCCACGCAAGTCTGGCAGAATTCTAACGTTGAGTTCTATTTCAGCCTTCAAGGGCATTCCAAACAGTTCAATCTACGCTACGGCGAAAGCTGGCGTGGTTGAATACACTCGTTGCCTTGCCGAACAACTGCGTACACACAATATCAATGTGAACACGCTGGCACCTGGCGATACTCGCACCGGTCGGTTCCTTGGAACTCGCCAGGTTGACGAAGCACGCATGGCAACTGACGGAACACTGGACCGAATCGGCATGGTTGATGAAGTCACCCGCGTCGTTGAATTCTTCGCAGGACCGCTAGGAGCATTCGTCACCGGTCAGGTGCTGCGAGTCGATGGCGGCAGCCAGATCTGGCCTGCGTAGGCCGATCGGTCCTCAGATCGGCAGCCATGCACTTTTCCCCGGTCACCCGCGTTGCTGCGTAAAAAAATCGCCATGCGCGCCCCCCACAGCATCGCGATATTCGAGACAACTCGATCGAACGCTGGCCGGGCGATACTGTTTGGAACCCGAACTGAGCACAGGTCGGGCCACGTAGGCCGATCTGTTCCATATCGGCAACAAGACAACTCTCCCCCGTTCAGTCGGCATTACTTCTGGCTTGCCTTCTTGACTGTGTACTTCTTTTGCACCACCGGGCGTGAGAGTTTTGATACTGTCAACTCGGCAATACGATCGGCCATTTCCTCGTCAAAGATGTAGTCGTCATCTTCGTCATCGTCATCATCTATTTGGCGAGAAAATACACCATTCTCAATGATGGATTTGACAGCACCGCGAAGAGCAAATCCAGTACAGGCACACGCTATCCCGGCGACTATGCATGCCGAGTCAAATCGAATTGACGGAACCATCCAATTGATTGTCCAGCCAACTGCAATGATGCCCGTAGTAATTGCCGCCACCACAAGGCACGCAACCCCAGCTAGGAAGCAAAAAAAAGCTGTAATTTGACCCCATGTTGGCGTTGGATTCATTGATGCTCTCCCTGCAAGTGAAATTGATTTCCGTTCAACGTTACGGAGGATATTGAAGTTAATGTTCTCGTGCCAGTTGCGTCGGGGAAAAAATCCACCGAGTCGATTTTTTAATCACAAAACTCACCATGCGTCTAAGGGTGGCCGGGGGGAGTTTGAGACACCACGATCGAACGCGGGCAATCCATAGCTTTCAGGCACCCGACCTGGGACAGGCCGGACTACTTCACCACAAAATTCACCATTCGCCCCGGCACGGCGACAACTTTCACGACTGTCTTTCCGTCCAGATTCTTCTGCACAACTTCGTCCGCTCGGGCTGCAGCTTCGAGTGCTGCGGCATCGGAATTCGCAGGAACCACGATCTTTGAACGCACCTTGCCGTTAAACTGCACGGGGACTTCGACGGTATCTTCAACCAGTAAAGCAGGATCGTAGGTCGGCCATGGTTCATAGGCCATTGTTTCAGAATGCCCGAGTGCGTTCCACAATTCTTCCGCAACATGCGGAGCGAACGGGCTGAGCAACATGACGAACTGTTCCAGCACGGACTTGCTGCGAGTCTCCTGGCCGGACATGAAGTTTGTAAATTCCATCATGCGGCTGATCGCCGTGTTGAAGGAAAGGCGATCGATGTCGTCAGTAACCGCCTTGATCGTCTTGTGAAGGATGCGGAGTTGATCTTCCGCTGGAGCACTATCAACCACTCCCACCGACAGAACCACTTCCTCCGCACGATCTTCAACGATCATTCTCCAGACGCGGCCGAGGAATCGATAGACGCCTTCGACGCCCGACATCTGCCACGGCTTGACTTGTTCCAGCGGCCCCATGAACATTTCGTAGAGTCGCAAGGAATCGGCGCCATAGTCCTTCACGACGTCATCCGGATTGATCACATTGCCGCGAGACTTCGACATTTTCTCAGCTTTGCCGTTTTCGTCGGGCTCACCCAGAATCATTCCTTGGTTTACCAGCTTCTGAAACGGTTCCGGTGTGCTCACGTGACCGCGATCGAACAGCACCTTGTGCCAGAAGCGTGAGTACAGTAGATGCAGCACCGCGTGTTCGGCACCGCCGATATAGAGATCTACCGGCAGCCAGTATTTTTCTTTCGCGGGATCAATGAACTGCTCGGAGTTTTTGTTGTCACAGAAGCGAAGATAGTACCAGCAACTGCCTGCCCATTGAGGCATGCTGTTGGTTTCGCGCTTCAGCTTCACGCCATCAGTGTCTGTCTTAAACAGCCATTCCGGAGTCGCCTTGGCGAGCATCGGTTCGGGAGTACCTGTCGGCTTGAAGTCGTCCATATGTGGATGCAGCACAGGCAGAGATTCGGCAGTGTCGGCTCGCATGAGCCCCGTCGGATTGCCGTTCGCATCCAGTTCATGCCAAATCGGAAACGGCTCGCCCCAGTAACGCTGACGACTGAACAGCCAGTCGCGGAGACGGTAATTGACCGCTTCTTTGCCGAGACCTGCGGCTGCTAAGTCATTCGTAATCTGTGATTTGAAATCGGCGGTTGGCAGGCCATTGTACTTGCCGGAATTCATCGCGACACCAGTCTCTGTGAATGCAACATTCTGCAGATCTGCTTTGTGGCCGCTTGCCGGAGCAGGCGTTACGACTTGCCTGATCTCGATACTGAATGTTTTTGCAAATTCGTAGTCGCGTTCATCATGCGCGGGTACCGCCATGATGGCTCCTGTGCCGTAGCTGATCAGCACATAATCCGCGATCCAAACCGGCACACGCTCGCCATTCACCGGATTGATGGCATGACCACCCGTGAAGACTCCGGTTTTGTCCTTCGCGAGGTCCGTGCGATCCAGGTCGCTCTTCAGCGATGACTTGCGAATGTATTCTTCGACCGCTGATTTCTGTTCATCCGTCGTGATCGTCGCAACCAGCGGATGCTCCGGCGCGAGGACCATGTACGTCACGCCGAAGAGTGTGTCCGGCCGCGTTGTATAGACGCGAATAACGTCGTCGCCCGCTTCGCAGGGAAAACAACCCGCCACGCGAGCGCGTTTCCATGCGGAAAAAAGATCAGTCTGATCTGTCGGATCCGTCGGATCAGACGGATCCGTCGGATCTTTTGAAGCACGATTCCGCCCGACGTAGAAATCCACTTCCGCTCCGGTACTGCGGCCAATCCAGTTCCGTTGCATGAACTTAATCGAATCTGACCACGTTAGCGGCTCCAGTTCACTCGCCAGTCGATCGGCGTATGCAGTGATTCGCAGCATCCATTGCTTAAGTGGCATCCGAACAACTGGATGTCCTCCGCGTTCGCTTTTGCCATCAATGATTTCTTCATTTGCGAGCACTGTGCCAAGCGCCGGACACCAGTTGACCGGTGCATCGGAAACGTAGGCCAGGCGATGCTTGTCCTGATAACGACGGATGGCTTCGTTGACTTCCGGCGCGCGGCCAGTGTCAACTGGCCGGTACGTGCTCGTCTCCACGGATTGCTCGGATGCCAACTGTCCGGACGTTGTACCGGAGGGCTGACACCCTCCGCTCGCCAGAATTTCATCTGGGATCGGCAGTTCGACGATCGGTCGTCCCTTGCCTTTGCGTTCGACACCGTCTGGTCCGGTCCAGACATAATCAGCATCGTACCAAGTATCGAAGATCTGCAGAAAAATCCATTGCGTCCACCGATAATAATCTGGATCGGTAGTGGAGAGTTCGCGAGTCCAGTCGTAGCTGAACCCCAGCATCTTCAACTGACGCTTGAACGTGGCAATGTTCAGTTCGGTGGTTTCACGAGGATGCGTGCCCGTCTTGACGGCGTGTTCTTCCGCCGGCAGTCCGAATGCATCCCACCCCATCGGATGCAGGACATTCTTGCCCTTCATCCGCGAATAGCGGCAGACGATATCTGTCGCTGTGTAACCTTCCGGATGACCGACATGAAGGCCGCTTCCGGATGGATACGGAAACATGTCGAGCACGTACATTTTTGGCTTTGGCTTGGCGGTGTCCTTTGACTCGGCATTGGCTGGTCGTCGATCTGAGACAGATCGACCTACGGGGACGACGTCCTCCGTGCGGAACGTCTGATTCGTTTCCCAATACTGCTGCCAGCGAGCTTCAATGCGTTTTGCGTCGTAACGAGGCATGTGGTGTTTTCGTCTTCACTATTACGGACAACGATTTGTTAGAGGCCGGGAGTCTATGAGAGAAATCTCGCAAACTGTAGCCCGATTTCTCCGAAATTGGTTCGACCCGCCGGTGAAACTCGTTGCAAGGGTACTCAAGTCCAAAATTGCAGAAATCAAACGAACGGATTTTGGAAAAATCCGACGACAACTGTAGCCCGATTTCTCCGAAATCGGATTTTCCCGTCCTGATTCCGTATCAGATGATCAAAGTTCGCGCGACCAATGCAAAAACTCCCCAGGCTTCAATCGAGCCTTGCGAGGATTGTCAGCGATGTACTTGCGGTAGTACAAGAACTGACTTTCACTTCTTACGAGATGATCGAAGTCGTCTTCCTGCCAGAAGTGACCACTTCGCTCGAGCGCGGTGTTGATTTGGCGCGCCTGAAATCGCTTCCATCCGGCAATCTGAGATCGCATCATTTCAGGAGTTGAGAATGCTGCCATGAGATGCACATGATTCGGCATGATGACAAAATCAGTTAATACATAGCGTTCACCTTCGAAGGCATTCAGGCTGTCAGCGATAATCTGTGCCAAGCCTGCATCTTTCAGAGGACAGGCACCGTGGCATTTGTCAAGATGCCCATCAAAGCGAGCAATCAGATCCCACTTGATCTTCATTCGATGGCCCGCTGGGAGTCGATTCAACGCGGATCGCCAATCTGAAGCTGGATCCAGCGCATTTTGCTGAACGATGCTGTCTCGCTCGATGATCCATTGCTCAAGAACATCACGCGGCATTGAGTCGGCTGTTCGCCAAGTAATGAATGCAACGGTGCCTGGCTGTGACCAATGCGGCAAGCGGCTGAATGAAATCTCGAAGTCGTCGTTGCGATCGAAGAATCGAAGGTCATCCGGGCTGATGTGGTCGGCCATAATAGAGAGCTCGCCTGGATTACTGAGATTGATGTCAGTGTGTGGCATTGGAATTTCGAATTTCGGAAAAATCCATCGACAATTGTAGACCGATTTCTCCGAAATCGGTGATTTCTTACACGATCCGCCGACTCACACAACAAATCTTAAAATGCTCTATACTCTAGTATAGGCCGGTTTGAAATCGGTATGAAATCAGTATCCAGAAAGATACTCATGTCCCACGACATCTACGAAAACCCGCTGATCACGCGTTACGCATCCCGCGAAATGGCCACTATCTGGTCCGCACAGAAGAAGCACTCGACCTGGCGACGACTATGGATTGCTTTGGCTGACAGCCAGCAAAAGCTCGGCCTGAACATTACCGACCTACAGCTTGCGGAAATGCGAGCCAACATCGACAACATCGACTTCGACGCAGCCAATCGCTACGAACAAGAACTACGACACGACGTGATGGCACATGTTCACGCATGGGGAGATCAGGTTCCCAATGCGAGACCAATCGTGCATCTCGGTGCCACAAGCTGCTTCGTCACCGACAATTCAGAGCTCATACAGATTAAGGAAAGTCTGATCCTGATTCGCCGCCGGCTGGTGCAGGTCATCGACCAACTGGCGACGTTCGCGGCGAAGTTCCGCAATCTGCCCTGCCTTGGGTTCACACATCTGCAGCCAGCTCAACCGACAACAGTCGGCAAGCGAGCCACGCTCTGGTGCTGGGATTTGTTGCTGGATCTGGAAGAGATCGAACATCGACTGGCCACGTTGCGATTTCGCGGCGTCAAAGGCACCACGGGAACTCAGGCAACATTTCTGACGCTGTTCAGTGGCGATCACGGCAAAGTCGAAGAACTCGATCGCATGGTCACGGCTGCTATGGGCTTTGATCTGAAACATCCCGTTACCGGTCAAACGTATTCTCGCAAGATCGACAGTCAAGTCATGGCCGCATTGAACGGCGTTGGTCAGACGTGTCATAAAGCTGGAGCCGACATTCGAATTCTGCAGCATCGCAAGGAAGTGGAAGAGCCGTTCGGAAGCAAACAAATTGGTTCATCTGCAATGGCCTACAAACGCAACCCCATGCGTAGCGAACGCATGTGCTCGCTGGCTCGATTTGCGATGAGTCTCCAGGCCGGTGCTGATGCGACAATGGCAAATCAATGGATGGAACGCACTCTCGACGACAGCGCGATTCGACGGCTGGGAATGCCACAGGCGTTTCTGGCCATTGATGCGTGTCTGATTCTATACAGCAATATTTCGGACGGCATGGTGGTCTACCCGAAGGTTATCGAAAAGAACCTCGCCGCCGAGTTGCCATTTATGGCGACGGAAGAAATCCTGATGGCTGGAGTTCAAGCTGGCGGCGATCGACAGGAACTGCACGAACAAATCCGAGTCCACAGCCAGGCTGCAGCGGATCAGGTCAAGCAGCAAGGGTCTGATAATGATCTCATCAGCCGACTGCAAACGGATCCACACTTCGGAGCCGTTGATCTCGCAGGAACTCTCGACGCCAGCCGCTACATCGGCCGCGCACCGGAGCAGGTGAACCAGTTTCTTGAAGAATGTGTTCAACCGGTTCGAAATAAGTATGCCGCAGAGCTGACAGCCAGTGCGGAAGAATTGCGGGTGTGATACCGTTGTAGATGCAGGATGGGAGTCCAGTCCCGTCCTGATGCAGATGAATCCAGACGGGTCTGGAGACCCGTCCCACAAAAGCAAGATGTTTTTCGAATCCCCCAAATTGCAACTTCACGGCGTTGGATGTAAGATAGTCTCATGTTTAGGTGAATCTAAGAATGACACTGCTGGGCGGTAACTGATTGTGACACAGGATGTATTCAATGCCGCGTTTTGTGCGGAGCGACTGAAGGCTCTCAGCGATCCTCATCGCCTGCGGATTGTTGACGCGCTGCGGTACGGTGAACTCACGGTGACTGACATCGCTGGGTTTCTGGAAGCCGAGGTCGTGACGGTTTCGCATCATCTGAAAATCATGAAGTTTGCCGATCTGGTGGAAGTTCGTCGTGATGGTCGGTTTATGTATTACCGGCTTCACGAAGACTTGCTGTGTTCTGCTGGCAAAGGTTCTAATTTTTTGGATCTTGGATGTTGTCGGCTGGAAGTTCCCGAACGAAAATAGAAACCATTTCATTCAACGCCCCGCAGGCTGCATCATGGGGCCGCAAAAAAGAGCAAAAATATGAAACCTGTGTATATCATGGTTGGCGGTTTTCTGGGTGCTGGCAAGACATCAACGATTTCGCGACTGGCGAAACACTATATGAGTCTTGGGAAGAAAGTCGGGATCGTGACGAACGATCAGACGACGGACCTTGTGGATACTCAGAGTCTGCGGTCGCAAGGTTTCGACGTGGGTGAAGTTGCGGGTTCGTGCTTCTGCTGCAACTTCGACGCTCTGACATCGACTGTCGAAAACCTTGGCGAAGGCGAGTTGCCTGAAATCATCCTGGCGGAGCCGGTCGGTAGTTGCACGGATCTTGTGGCAACCGTTATTCGTCCGCTGACGGAAGTTTACGGAGTGCCGCTGGATATCGCTCCGTATGGCGTCATTTTGAAACCAAGTCACGGGCTGAGAATTCTGCGGGGCGACGGTGGCAGCGGATTTTCTCCAAAGGCAAATTACATCTTTCGGAAGCAGATCGAAGAAGCCGATTTCGTAGTCATCAATCGCGTCGATGAATTGTCACCTGCGGATGTGACCGAATTGCAGACTCTGCTTGAAACCGAATATCCAGGTCGCCCGGTTCTCCGATGTTCTGCCACAACCGGTGAAGGTTTCACGGCGTTGCTCGAAACACTGGAACTGCGTGGCCAGTTCGGTCGTCGAGTCATGGAAGTTGACTACGACATCTACGCGGAGGGCGAAGCGGAACTGGGATGGCTCAATAGTCAGGTCGTCGTTGAAGCAACTCAGGAGTTTGATCTTGATGCATTCCTGATGGATCTGATTCAGCGTCTTCATGCTCGCTTGTTGTCGTCCAGTGCTGAGGCGGCTCATTTGAAGGTCATTGGTTTGTGCGACGGCAGCTATGCGGTCGCGAATCTCGTCAGCAATGCGACCGGCCCGGAGCTTTCACTGGCATCACATTCTCGAACCCCATCCGCGAATGTGGTTGTGAATGCCAGAGTGGCCACAGATCCTGCGGAGTTAGAACTGATCGTGCGTGAAGAGTTGGCTGCTTCGGCCGCTGCGATTGGCGTTTCGCAGAATGTGATCTCGCTGCAAAGTTTCCGTCCTGGACGGCCAGTGCCGACACATCGGATCAACTAGTTCCAAATCCTAGCTTGAACGCAGTCGCTAAACGCCTGAACTTCGATCGCAAGCAGATCGCTTGGCGGCGGTGGTTGCATCACCACTTTTGGAAATTCGCTGAAACGCCGACTGAAATCGGACAGAGAGTGTATATTTTGTTGCGACTGAGTCTCAGCTTCAACTGCATATTGAGCCGAGACTTGGCAATTCGCGAATTGCAGAAAGCGGTGAGTGAACAGTCCGGAACAGCCAGTTTCGTTTGCTCAGGTGAGATCAACGAACGAGTTCGACTTTCAACGAATGGCGGGGCGAATCATTTCCCAACGACCTGGGTATTCAATGAAGGAACGTGGAAGTTATTTACTGCAGCAGCGAAGCAGGCCGATGGTGGCTTTCCTGGTGATGGAGCCTTTGCCCCGCGATGTAATCTCCTAAACAGAGAACATCAACGGCCATTGCAATTCCGGCCGCTGCGTAGCCAATTCAACCAGGACGGCCTTCTCAGGCCATCCTGCATTGTTGAACAGTCTACTCTGCAATGCAGAACAAGTGCTTTTCTCCACGAATAAACAATTGATTATCGACCGGCGCGGGTGTCGCATCGACTGTTTCATCCACGCTGTTCGTTGCCTCAATCTGCAGCGTTTCGGCATCCTTGATCACGACAGTCGTGCCGTTGCGAGACGTCAAATAGATATGGCCACCGGCTGCAATAGGCGATGCGTAGATGGTGTCGAGTCCTGGGATGCGGCTGGAGAGGTAGAATGGTTTTCCACTTGTCGCATCGACACAGGAAAGCATGCCTGTTTTGCCCTTGTGAAAATAAATACGCCCGTTGGAAAGCAATGGGGAACCGATATCCGGCGTGTCAGGACTTGTGATTGTCCATGCAACGTTCTTCGTTCCCTTGATGTCGCCTTCACCATCAAGCCGAAACGCTCCAAAAAACGATCCTTTGTGACCACTGCCAACGTAGACCAGATCTTTATCGGCCACCGGTGATGCACACGGACGTTCTGTCTGTCCGGCACATCGCCAAAGTTCCTTGCCAGTTTCCAGGTCGTAACTTCGAGCACACGTTTGCCCGTTCAGGATGACTTGCTTGCGCCCGGCATGGTCCACAACCAGCGGCGTTGCCCAGCACGATGGTTCGTCTCGGTCAGTCTTCCAGATCGTCGTTCCGGTCAGTTTGTCGAGAGCGAACAATGCCGACGGTCCTTCATGGTCCCATGGCAGAAGAATCATGTTGCCTTCCAGAGTCGGGGAGCTGCCTTCACCGAAGCTGTTGCGAGTTTCCATCTTTCCGAAATCATCACGCTTCCAGACAAGGCCGCCGGACATCGAGTAACAGTACAAACCGCGTGATCCAAAGGGTGCGTAGACATGTTCGCCATCGGTGCATGGAGAGGCAGACGCAAAGCCATTTGTTTTGTGAGTTTCCTCGTGAGGCTTCGCAACGACTGCTGTTTTTTGCCAAACCAAATTGCCGGTCTTGCGGTCATAGCACAACAATTGGAATTCCAGCGTCGTCAGGCTGCGAGCATTTGCGCCACTTTTCGAAACGGCGGTCGTCACGAAAACCTGATCTCCCCAGATGACAGGCGATGACGAGCCAATGCCGGGAACTTCGACTTTCCATTTCACATTCTTAGTGCTGCTCCATTCCGTCGGTGGAGAGGCTTTGAGGGCGGTTCCGTTTCCGATCGGCCCACGCCAATGTCCCCAGTTATCAGCGGATGCCATGGGACTTAGCAATACAAAAAGCACAGTAAGACAGATTTCATTTTTTCGCATGACAGTTTTCCGAATACTGATGGTCAATACAAATCAACATGCAGGAGACGTGTTATGGCAGAACGAACGCTGATCGTCCAGAATGATTCAAAATCTACATGATTCGTTAGAGAGTCATAGCTGAGTGTTGACCAGAACAGGGATTCCTCCGATCATGGCTGCAGTTCAACATCATTATATTTACTGCGAACTGGACCATGGGAACGGGAGAAACTGCCGCATTGACCGCTGCGGCTTTATGGGCGTGCGCGAGTCTTTTTTATAGTCGTACGCAGCTCACTGCATGGCAGATCAATTTCGGTAAGAACTTCCTGGCGTCGATTCTTCTATGCATGCATCTGTTTGTCGTGACATCGATCGGCGGTCGATCGATGTTCGGTGCTGATGTGAATACATGGATTCTGCTGGCGATCAGTAGTGTTATCGGCATTGTCATTGGCGACACATTCTATTTTCGCAGTCTGCAGATTCTCGGACCACGCCGCGCGTTGATGGTTTCAACTACCTCGCCATTGCTTGCTACCATCATCGGCTGGGTGGGGCTTGGCGAGTCGTTGACGGCCGTCAGCCTGTTTGGAATCCTGCTGACGTTCAGCGGCATCACCATTGTCATTGCCGAACGAAGCGCGGCACAGGAAACGGTGGGCTACATGCCAGCTCCAATGATGCGAGGTGTCGTGATGGGGCTGATCGCATCCCTCTGCAATGCTTGTGGAGCGACGTTTAGTCGGATGGGGACTTTGGGGAGTGAAGTGTTTGCGGCTTCTGGTTGTGACCCTCTGGAGGCCACGGTTATTCGCGTCGGCTTGGCAGCCAGTTTTTCGATTGCTGCAGCGATGGCGACCGGGACTTTGATTTCGACAGCTCGACGTGCATTTGATTGGTCAGCCTTAAAGACCTACTTGCCTGCTGTTGTGTGTGGTCCGTGGCTGGGGATTTGGATGAGTCAAATTGCATACCGACATACCCAACTGGCGATTGCAATTACATTGACCTGCACAACGCCGTTGTTCGTCACGCCCATTCTTCGAATCGTTTACGGATATCGCATAACGGTTCGCGGAATCGTGGGTGCAGTCGTCGCTCTGGTTGGTGTCTATTTGACTGTCGCGGGTTAGAAGATTCAGGTTTGACGACAAAATCTCAAAATTCGTCTAAGGTGCCTCGTGTGTCGTACGTCATCTGAATTGCATGACGTTGCCGCGCACGAAGGGAGAACGATGAATCAATCTCAGGACCACGATTCGGTGCGAAAGTTGATCTCGAAGCCGGAATCGGGGACTTCAGCGGAATCAGAATGGATGACTCCGCAATCTGAGTTCATCAAACGGACGCTCGATCAGTACGAGAGCCCTCTGATTCAATACGCGCTGAGGTTGACCGGAAATCTGGATCAAGCGCGGGATGTTGTGCAGGATACGTTTCTCAAGCTTTGTCGGCAGCCGCCGGACAGCTTTCAGGGCAATCTGGCTCCTTGGCTGTTCACGGTGTGTCGAAACGGAGCTTTCGATCTTCAACGGAAGGAACGACGCATGACAACCGCTGCGGAACTCAGTGAGCAGCCATCAACGATGCAACAATCCCCGGAGGCGACCGTGATCGCTCGGGATTCAGCCGACAAAGTGTTTCGAATGCTGGATCAACTTCCCGACAATCAGCAGGAAGTGGTTAGGCTGAAGTTTCAGAACGAGATGACATACCAGGAAATTGCGGACGTCACGGGATTGTCCGTGACGAATGTTGGTTTTCTGCTCCACACCGCGATCAAGCGATTGCGGGAGTTGTTGCAGAGCGAGCAATTGCTTTCGGCAGGGTGAGTTACGTGTCCGTGTCGTCGTTTAACCCGTAGCCGACAGGCCAGGCGGAGTGACGACCTGGCCTGTCAGCCACGGGTTAAACGATCCATCTTAAAACATCACATACAAAGGTATTCCATGACCACATTCAATTTTCAACCCGACGATCCACGTCTGACGGCTTATGCTTTGGGGGAACTTGATCTCACCGAGCGGGCTCAGGTGGAGGCCATGCTTGCTGAATCCGCTGAGGCCAGAACGGCTCTGGAGGGAATTCGCGAGACCATCGCGTTGCTTTCCAGGGAACTCACGTTTGAGCCCGCATTGACACTGACAACTTCGCAACGCGAGTTCCTTGAGCAGGCGGTTGTTGTTCCAAAGCCAATTGTTTCGGAGAGTCCTGGCAAGACTGCCCGCTGGGTGGTGATTGTACGAACGGCCACAACAGTTGCCGCCGTTGCTGCGGTCGCTGTGGCGGTTCCGTTGGTATCACGCAGTTGGCGGGATGGTGCATCGCAGGCGACCAATGAACCGACGATTGCCTACGCACAGCCGACTTCGGGTGCTAACTCGAGTCCGGCAGAAAAAAGGCTCGCGCAAGGTGCCGGAAACGTGAGAACTCTTTCTGAGTTTGTATTAACGCCAGAAGAGGCTTTAAAGCGCGAATCGATCACGGGCAGCGAAGGTCGTGATGAATCATTTGAGAAACAAGGGCAAGAACTTACAAAAAAGGAACAGTCCTCGGCGATATCTGGTTTAGCAACCGCGGCAGTCGATGCGAAGGCATCAAGCGAATCGGAAGAACTCCAAGAATCAGAGAGTGGTCGCGGCATTTCTTGGCATGCAGTCGACGGAAGCTCGCCTCTTGCAAAGGATGATGTAGCCGGTGGAAAGCCGGATTCCGAGGCGATGCCAGGTTTGGCGAGTCGTTTCGGTGAATCAAAGACAACCGATCAATCGGAGTTAGGCGTTCAAGCTCCCTGGAGCGACGACGGCTACACGGCGTTTGCAAATCAGCCCTTAGATTTAGCAAAGAACAACGCCAGTTATCCGAGTTCAGAAACTCAATGGAAGAGGGGCGAGACGCCATCATCCGCAAGTAGCGACACAGGACCTGGCGGCTTCGGATTCCGTGTCGGTTCACAAGAATTGAAACAACTTGGAGAGAGCATCGAGCTCGGCAAAGACAAACTCACCCCCTTCGGCCTCATGAACGATGCCGTTTCTGGCACTGAAGTTTACGAACCCATCGTTGAAAACGCGTTCCTGACGCCGATGGAGCAGCCGCTTTCGACATTCTCGATCGATGTCGATACGGCATCGTACGCGAACATGCGACGATTCATTCAGCAAGGCCAACTTCCGCCCGCCGGTGCGGTACGGATTGAAGAACTCGTCAACTACTTTCGCTACGACTACCCTGAACCCGTCGATGGGAGTCCATTCTCGGTCAACATTGATGTGGCAACGTGCCCATGGAATCCGCAGAACAAACTGGCTCGAATCGGTCTGAAAGCGAAGACGATTGCCGAAGACAAACGGCCAGCGACAAATCTGGTCTTCTTGATTGACGTCTCAGGATCGATGGCGGCCGAGAATAAGTTACCACTCGTCAAGCAGGCTCTCAGCGTGCTGGTTTCAAAGATGGGCGAAGACGATCAGATCGCCATCGTCACCTACGCTGGCGAAGCTGGGTTGAAGCTGAATTCCACGTCGGGATCACAGCGAGCCGTGATTCAGCAGGCGATCGATTCTCTGCAATCCGGCGGATCGACCAACGGGGCTGCGGGAATCAACATCGCTTATGACACGGCGATCCAGTCGTTCGTCAAGGGCGGAGCCAACCGTGTGATTCTCTGCACCGATGGCGACTTTAACGTCGGTGTGAGCGATGACAACACGCTGGTCGAGATCATTCAGGAGAAGGCCGCCAGCGGTGTCTTCCTGAGTGTCTTCGGCTTCGGCATGGGCAATCTGAAAGATGCGAAGCTTGAGAAACTGGCCGACAAAGGCAATGGTAATTATGGCTATATCGACGGACTCGGGGAAGCTCGCAAGGTCTTCGGCCAACAACTCAGCGGCACACTGATCACTGTCGCCAAGGACGTCAAGCTGCAACTGGAGTTCAACAGTTCCACTGTCGGAGCGTATCGACTGATCGGCTACGAAAACCGCGTTCTCGCGGCGCAGGACTTCGATGACGATACCAAAGACGCAGGTGAAATCGGGGCCGGTCATACGGTGACGGCTCTTTATGAAATCGTCCCGAAAGCCGCCTGGCTGACTCAGGCAGGACTGGATCCGGAAAAATTCGACATCGTTGAAAAGACCGGCGAGAACGGTAAAAGCAAAGCAGCCGCCGATGGCCGACTCTTTACCGTCAAGCTGCGACACAAGCTGCCGGATGCTGAAACGAGTGAGCGGTCTGTCGATTACGCCGCGATGAATTCTGATGTACCGTTGTCGGACAGCAACGTCGATTTTCGATTCGCGGCCGCAGTGGCTTCGTTCGGAATGCAGATTCGTGATTCGAAGTTTCGCGGAAGCTGGACGCTTCAGAATGTGCTGTCGATAGCCGATGCGTCGTTGTCAACAGATCGCAACGGCGAACGAACTGAGTTCACAGATCTCGTTCGAGGCGTGATGCGAATCAAGGGCGAATCGGTGTCAGATCCTCGTTTGAATTCGCACCCAACGGTCGCACCAGCGACTCCGCCTGCAGAGCTGTCAGCCAACGACGCTCGCATCAAAGCCACCGTCGATGGCAAGTATCGCCGCCTGTTGAAGAAAATCGAAGTTCGTAGCGACGTTTCAACGTTCGGCGAATTCCGGGACTTTGGTCAATGGGATGGCACAGACTACTCGGGCCACAGCGACCTGCCGACTGGCTATTGGGTCTGGGTTTATCCAAACTGGTATATCTGGGGCGATGTCGTTACAAGCCCAGGCTCCGAATGATTCAATCGAAGGCTGATTCAAAACTGCCAGTGGTGAGTTACAGCAGTCGTGTTGAAGTGGACTCTACTCACTTCAAAACTGCTATTTGTCGGACACCCAGGCAGCAGCCACAAGAGCTGCTGCATGGCCAGACCTTCAGAATACAACTGGCCCTTTACTTCGACGCCTGATGATGAGCTTCGACGAACCACAGCCACTTGTCAATTCCCCGATTCACCTCGGTGAACAGGTCGGCTGTCACGGCGTCTTCCAGTTCGTCGGCTTCCGTGATCGTGTTTCGCGACTCGTAGGCAAACATCGATAATGCATGAGCAACCGCATCGACGTGAGCACAGCCGTCACCAATGCTGGACGGATATTCCGTCAATCGCGATCGCGCGGCTGCACCTCGGACGGTTCCTTCAGCCACTCATTAGCGCAACGGCCAATGTTTCACGCGGCTCAGCAGGAGTTCAAACTAAGCGTTAACGACAGCCGGTTCATACACCGGAAATGATTCAATCTTTGTCCCACCTGCGTTTCCAAGTAACGCCTTTGCTTGCTCCACTTCTTCTGGTGAGCCATGAGCCACGATCAGAAACTGCCCGGACTTAATGCTGGCTTCGTACTGGATCACGCTGTTGTTTGGAATTCCGATACTGACAAGTGCAGCACCAAGCGCACTAAATCCCGCCAACAAGGACTGCGCTTTCCAGAACACCGACGAGAGCTGCAACCAATGGACCTGCGACCAACAATGGTCCGATTCCTGGGACCAAAAAGAAGCCCGAACCAAACAACAGAGCCCAGAAGCCGCCCCCTGTTTTCCCCAGTACAGCATTCGATCGCCAACGTTGTAATAGCCAACGACATTCTCTTCGGTGTGATAACCTTTACCTACGATGGGCAGCAGCTTCATATCAAAGCCGTCTTTATCGAGCTCCCTCACTGCGTCCTCAGCCTGATGAATGTCCTGTGCCGGGTTGATCTTCACGTTACTTGTAGAATCCACAGTCGCGAGATCGGGCAACTCCAGGAATAAACATAAAATGGCTTAACCGAGAAAATCATGTTAAGTCGTTGTGGGGACTAGTCAGCAATGAGATGATGGGTGCTCTACGGACCTTTCGCTTCAATGCCTTTTCAATCACAGATTTGAGTTCGTTCGCCTCACGGCTGGCTGGCACGTGATATTGTTGGAGGCACCTTTGAAAGCCGATGAAATCCGATATTGCCTAAGAGCGCGTCGGCAAAAACAGTTGTTTGGCCCTTGTCATATCAATGGTCGCGACTACAATCCGGTGACAATGATTGGGCGTCCAGGAAACTTACAACGCCCAAGCATCAATTCATTCGGATGACTTTACAGATGGTAGCTCGGCCAATCGCCTGAGAGACCAGAGATTAAGTAAGCCGACGTTGCAAAGCACTTGAAATAGTGTTTTGCGACGTCGGCTTTTTTTTATTGCCATACTTTTACACAATCACCCCAGAAGAAATCATAGTCATGGCTTTAGTCATGGGAGGTAAGCGAATCGATCGACCCGGTTTCTTCATTCAGCCGACGATTTTGACAAACATCAAACCAGACAATCCTGCCTTCCGGCAGGAATTCTTCGGAGCGGTCGCATTGTTGTTCCGTGTGAACAGCGAAGACGAAGCGATTGCACTTGCCAATGATTCGAACTTTGGATTGGCCGGATCGGTATTCACAAAAGATGTTGTTCGCGGCAAACGCGTGGCCAATCGGATCGATCCTGGAATAGTATTCATCAACCATCCGACCTGGACTGCGTGAAAACGAAATTGAATCCACTTAAGAGAACAAAGGAATACAATGACTACGAACATCGAAGAGATATTATCCGCGAAAGTAACATCCGGCGAGAACGCCTATCTCTGGCTCCGTTCGGCTGAGGGTGACTGCATTCTATGGCCCACTCAGGACGCCAGCGAGAATGAAGACAGCGCCGATGAGATCGGCAGGTGGCAACTTACGGTCGATGAGGCGAATGAGTTGATCGAGACGGGCGAGGTCGATGAGGTTGAGTGATCTAACCACCGCTCATCTTCGCAATTTCTATATGCCAAAGCAATTTCAGATCATTGAGATCGGTTCAATAGTTACAAACCAAAAGGAAAGAGTACAAATGACATCAGAAACAAAAAGTACCAAACACTCCGCGAAGCCAGTTTGGTTCATCACAGGTTGCTCCACCGGATTCGGGCGGCAGATCGCGAAGCATGTTCTTGACTTGGGATATCGAGTAGTCATTACTGCTCGTGATCCCGATGATGTTCATGACCTTGCCGAACTTGGAGACGCTTTGGTTCTCAAGCTGGATGTGACTGACCGGTCACAAGCTGAAGCCGCAGTCAAAGCCGCTGAAGAGCACTATGGCGGTATCGATGTGTTAGTCAACAATGCGGGCATTGGCTACTTCGCCGCTGTGGAAGAAAGCGACGAGTCGGAAGTCAGAAAGATGTTCGATGTCAATGTCTTTGGATTGTGTCGAATGATTCATATCGTACTGCCCGGAATGCGAAAACGTCGCACAGGTTTCATCGTCAATCTCTCTTCGATCGGCGGATTACGATCATTCCCGGCATTGGGCTATTACAATGCGACGAAGTATGCCGTCGAGGGTGTGTCGGAAGCACTTTGGCAAGAAGTGGAGCCATTGGGAATCAAGGTTATGCTTGTCGAGCCGAGCGGTTTTAGAACGGATTGGGCTGGACGCTCAGCCAATGAAACGAAGCATCCGATCGCGGACTATGCGAACACGGCAGACAAGAACATTCGTCATCTGCGAGCAATCTCAGGCCATCAATCGGGCGATCCAGTCCGTGCCGCCGAAGCAATTGTGCAGGCCGTCGAATCGGCCAATCCACCGCACCGCCTGTTGCTCGGAAACGATGCCTACGACGGTGCGATCGCAAAGATCGACGAACTTCGTGAGGAGTTCATCCAATGGGAAGCAGTTTCACGCGCCGCTGATTTTCCGATAGAATCGCCCGCCGTGTTGGCATGATTCAGTATCGCGCAGTTGAGGTCATGTGCCGCACAAGCCATCAAGGGTTTTCACATGAATCAGCACAGGTGCGAAGTAATACGTGAGTCATGCATTTCGAATATGCACTGGGGTCGATGTGGTAAGAAGTCGTCGATGCCATCGCGGTCCTTGAAACCCTGCGGTTTGCTTTCTTACCGAAGGCGACTCATGCTCAGTAGACTCCATTTGAAGATCCTCTTGATTCGAACTGTTGTCTGGCTACTACTGCCCATCGTCATTACAGGCTCTGCATCCGCCGAACCAATACCACAGGAGGCAGACGAGAAAATCAATGAGAAGCAGTTGCGGACTCCGCACATTAAGGAAGAGCTGTCATTAGCAACGACAAAAGTGGACATAAAACCCGTTGCTCGCGACGAAGAAATTCGGCAACGTCTTCAAAGTGTCCTCAAGGCAACAGAATGGTTCACGGATTCAGACGTTCGCGTCGAACAAGGCGTGGTGTTTCTGAGCGGTGAAACGGAAACCGATGAATTGAAGAAGTGGGCAAGCGATCTGGCTGGCAAGACGCAGGATGTCGTTGCCGTCGCCAATCGTATGAAAGTGAGGAGTCCTTCGATTTGGGATTTTAGTTCAACCTGGATCGGCACCGTGAAGCTTTGGCGTGAGTTCTTGCGATCTCTTCCGTTTTTTGCGTTTGGGCTACTCATCCTGGCGATGTCTATTGGGACAGGCATTCTGGCAATTCGAGGAACGAAATGGTTTCTGAAGAAGAGAGTCCGCGCCAACCTGCTTCGGAGTGTGTTGGCGAATGGCATGGGGGCCATTGTCTTTTTATCCGGAGTCTATATCGTCTTACGAGTCTCCGGGTTGACTCAATTGGCATTGACTGTCGTTGGCGGAACTGGTCTGGTCGGTTTGGCTGTGGGGATCGCATTCCGTGACATCACGGAGAATTTTCTCGCCAGCATTTTCCTCAGTATGCAACGCCCATTCGATACCGGAGATTTGATCGAAGTTGCGGACGTGACCGGCTACGTCCAGCAATTGAATGTTCGAACGACGATCCTGATGACACTGGAAGGGAATCTTGTTCAGATCCCCAATTCCAAAGTCTATAAAAGCAACATACGCAACTTCACGACGAATCCGAGCCGACGTGAAGACTTCACGATAACGATCGGATACCAGGATTCGATCAATGATGCTCAAAACATTGCGAGCAAAGTGCTTCGCGACCATGCGGCGATATTGAAAGACCCTGAGCCATCCGTTTTGGTTGATAGTTTAGGGGCAGATTACGTAAATCTTCGAGTCTACTTCTGGATCAATGGCCGGGACTATAGCTGGTTGAAAGTGCGTTCGTCCGCCATTCGCCTGGTGAAGCTCGCGTTTCAAAAAAACAGCATTACGATGCCTGACGAAGCTCGCAAGCTGGTCTTCTCTCGAGGCGTATCAGTCACTGTGCTGCGTGGCAAAACCGACGAGTCGACGGTCGCGGCGCAAATTAAACCGGTGGTATCCGAACCGAAGCTGGATGAAATCAATGCGGTCTCGACAAAAGCCGAAGGTGGGTTGGAGAGCGAAGCTACAGTGATCGAGGAACAGGCACGCAAGGTTAAGCCGTTGAAGGAAAAAGAGAATCTACTGGAACCGCCCACTGAACCTGCCCTTCAAACGCGCATTCCCAAGACAGTCATGAAATGAAGTTTCTGCGTGAAATGAAGTGCGCGACATAGAAATCGCGGACTCCGGGCGCGCCGATCCGTGCGTGTGGCGTTCAAGCACTGCGATTCGGCCCAACAGGCCGTGGCAAGACAGCTTGGGCAACGCCCCAAGTTTCAAGGGCACCAACGCATTTTGCCCTGAAAGGGCAACGCAGACCTGCATGGGCGGATTCACGAATTGTTGGGAACCACGGGAAAAAGGCTATTCTCCGTGGAGAGCAATCAGACCAGTGGAGAAACAACGCTCTGCGGTTCAGGCCCGGTAGGGCCGAAACATCCTCTGCCAGGGTCGAAGGCCCCGGTATGGGGATCTCTGAACGAGAAAGGCCTGAAAGGCTGACACAACTGCGGCGGATTGAGCTGATCGCTGTGTCAGCCCTTCGGGCCTTGAGGACTTTCTATCTCTTCTTTCCCGGTGGCTTACGCACACCGGCATTGGATTTGTCGGCCCGCCGGGCCTAAATCGCAGACAAAACGTCTCGCAGAGATCCCGACAAAACAAGAATCCGCCCGGCAACCCAGCCTTTCTGCTGAATAAGACGATTCGTCAGCAATCGTCGACTCTAATCCAAGGATCACCGGTGCAACGCGTTGGTCGTGGACAGTCCGGTCAGTTTGTACAAAAAGAGCCGGTCGGGTTTGTTTTTGCTGAGACTGGGGTTGAGTCATGGGGCGTGCGAGTCGGAACGAGAGTTGGCCGGATGATGGGATTTGCGTTGTTCATTGTATCAATCGTTGCGTGCGTCGATGTTTTGTTGCTTGTACGATCCTGTCACCGCAAAGAACCACGGACTGGAGATCAGATTGATTGACAAGCACCGATACCACTTTCTGCGCTCGATTGCAGCATGCGTTCACTTTCCTGTCTTGATGTTTGGCGAGTCCAATTCGGTGCGTTCGCTAGGTGGTGAGAACGACTTTCCCGGCTTCAATCGTTGGTTCGGGGACCGGTTCGCCATGTTGGCGCAGACCTTCGATGTGGAACTGCATCGCTTCCCGAATCTGCGTTTCTACATCGTCGCGATTCTTGCCAGTGGCGATACACCCTGGCAGATCGGGAACATAGGCCGACCAGTTGTCCGGTCCATGTTCATAGATAACTGTGTATTCTTTCATGCGTCTTGATCCTCCAGTCCTGCTTGTCGCAAGGCACTTTTCAGAGTCTTCGGGTGAACGGTGTCGCCAGGATGTCCGGACATAGTTACCGTTCCTGTTTTCGTCGGGTGCCGAAGCTGTCGGTGACTGCCGCGAGTACGATCGACGTACCAGCCATCACTTTCCAACAGCTTCAACAACTCCCGTACTTTCATTGTACTTAAAACCGTTTCTGCGGCGACTGTGTCCAGTTGACGAATGCGGCCCGGCTTCTCCCGTCGCTCGTCATCAGGCGGCACCGAGTCCCATGTCGTCCACGTCAGGAAAAAACGCCAGCGGATCGTCCGTCCGAATGCGGCCGAGATCTTTCCCCATCGTCGCACCTCGCGAGCATTTGCAGTATATCAACGATCCCCTTGAATTGAAGCCTACTCTGCAAGAGTCGATGGTGGGGTCAATCGCAATGGCCACGACGAAGTTCTCGCAAAGTCAATCAGGAAAAACGCAACGGTTCCCACTCATTCTACATCCATCGATTTTCGCGGAGCAATCAGCAACATTCACCCACGCTTGCGAAACCCATGCGAGTTGCCAGAAAAGCGAGGATGGTCACATTCGTTATCCCTCGGGAGGATGGTCAACAAATGCTCCCAGTCCTCGACATTGGCTTTCAATCGGCGAAGCGTTGTCTTGAGCGAATGGCGATTCCTTAACGCCTTTTTCCCATAGGGCTGTATGAGTTCTGCGACGCTGAATTGCGGGCTGAGTTGATGTGCGGTGCCCTCCAGCATGATCAGCACTTTGATGAGCATCGCGACTCTGGCGGGCACGTAGATCTTGTTTTCCTGAATGATCGAGGCCTGAATGTTCAACCTCCGATTTATCCGAAAGACTGATCCCTTCAAATCGCTCCATCGTCAATACGCGGCGTGAGCTCAACTTTGGATAGGGCTCTGCGAATCGGATGCCCCTCTCATTCGCAAACGTTGTTCGAAACCGCTGCATATTGTGCAGCTCGCGACTAAAATTGAGTTCATGCAGGAGAGTCTTCTGGAATTCATGCACTGTTAACACCGGACGGTATTGCTTAAGTCTTTCCGACTGCTGTTCTGCAATCCCGGCCAGCACTTCCATGATCTCAAGGTCGTTTTCGATGACCTCTTCGATCCCGGCATGCTGAACTTTCGCAACGACGGATTGCCCCTCGTGAGTCGTCGCATGATGGACTTGTCCGATCGATGCGGAAGCGAACGCGCTGGCTTCAAAGCTCGCGTATAACTCATCGATCTTCCCGCCGAGTTCGGCTTCGATCAACGCAATGGCAACGGCTGGATCAACGTAAGCGTACAGCAGCACCATCTGCCTATTCAGCCGGCTTGACCTGTGCCGCCTTTTCGATTCTTCTGAGTTCTCGGCTGAGTTGTTGGTAAGCGTACAGCAGTTCCATAGTTGACACATGGTCTACCGTGTCGGGTTTCGAGTATCGAAATCTGAATCGGGGGAGGCCAGTTTGATGAATCGATTGAAGGGTGCAGAGTTATCGGAATTGTGGCGGGCACGAGTGCGGCGGTTCGAA